>JAAIGE0100686878.1_pt1 | contig 60328 bp, 68 predicted proteins | sample 6487951 | NCBI WGS metagenome assembly JAAIGE01 (sample SAMN13974128, study PRJNA590717) | phyllosphere metagenome | biome: tomato field; feature: multiple bacterial spot infested tomato fields; material: tomato leaves; isolation source: leaves from tomato fields | host: Solanum lycopersicum ...
ATGTTCATGGCGAAAACCTCCTGGTCGATGCTCTCGAACCCCTTGTCCGAGACACCTCACTCTCACCCACTCCTCTCCCCGGCCGTCGGCCGGGCAGGCGCGATAAGCGCCCTCATCGCTGCGCCATTCGCGCGGCGATGGGCGTCGCCAGCGAGGCGTCAGGAGCCGAAGAGCCGCTGTTTCAGGCGGGTCTGCCAAGGGCTGTCGACCTGATTGGCGGTCGCGGCTCGGTCGGCGTCGAGGGTCGCTGCCAGGTGCTCGGGGATGTCGGCATAGCCCGCCGCTATCGCGATCGCGGCCTCGGGCGTGGGGAGCTCGCCGGGCGCCGTGCCGCACCATTCGAGGACACGGTCCTCGCCATCGCCGTCCACGGCGGCGAACGCCTGGAAGAAGAAGGTCGCGAGCGGGCGGTCCCATCCGATCGCGGCTTCGGCGACGTCGGGGCGGTTGGCGCGCGGCTGCAGGCTGTGGCGGCTCATGCTGCGTGGGTCCGGCGGATGCGGTGGCGGACGTGGCGCTCGGCGCCTTCGGCGCTCTTCATCGCGGTTGCGACCGCGCGCGCGGCCTTGGACGCGCCGGCCTGGCGGAGGAGGTTGCGAGCCTCGCGCAGGCAGTCGATCGAGGTCAGGATCGCGGTCGCGTCCTGCTCGGTGGCGGGTCGTATCGCGGACATGGGCTGCTCCTTTCGCTGATGGGACATTGCCGATGCGCGCGCCGGTGATAGGCTGCGCGTCTCAGGAGGGTGGTCATGGCGACCAATGCGATGAGCGTGCCGGGGACCGGCCGCGCGAAGCTGTTCTCGGGGTGGATCGTCGCAGGGCTTCTGGCGCTGCATCTCGTCACCTTGACGGTGGTCCACTATGTCGCCGGGCCGATGCTCGGTTTCTCGCCGGCATCGCCCGATCTGATCGCGGCGACGATCGTGATCGGCGCGGCGGTCGTCCTGGCGCTCGTCGTTCGCGACCTTGGCGCTGCCGATCGCCGGCGGCGAATCCTGGCGGTGCTGCCAAGGGCGGACGGCAGGACCGCCCTGACCACGGTCGGCGGTCTGGCGATCAGCCAGATCCCGCTCGCGATCCTCGCGCTCCAGGGCAACACGATCTGGCAGATGGGTACGGCCGAGAAGCTGGCGATCGGGAAGGCGCTTGCGGCCTCGGGCGGCGCGTCGTCGGTCGCGCTGGTGGCTGCGACCGTGGTCGTCGCGCCGCTGGTCGAGGAGCTGCTCTACCGCGGCTATCTGCTCGGCGCGCTGCGCGAGCGCATGCCTGGGTTCGCCGCGGTGCTGGTGTCGGCGCTGCTGTTCGTCTTCGTGCTCCACTTCGAGCCGGCGAACCTCGTCGCGGCGCTCTGCCTGGGGCTGGCGACGGGATGGTGTGCGCTGCGGACCGGATCGCTGCTGCCAGGGATCATCGTCCACATGGCGAGCAACGCGTTCGGGCTGTGGTATCTGTCGCTCGCGGCGGGCTGAGGTCCGCGGCCTCGGGTCAGTAATCGCGGGCGAGCATGATGGTGAGGACGCGCGTCGTGATCGAGGCGTCGGCCGGGTCCTCGGAGCCGAATTCCATCGCCGCGTCGTAATAGTCGATCTTGAAGAAGATCGTCTCGCCGTCGAGCTCGAGCGAGCCGAAGTCCCGTTCGGAGCGGTCCTCTGGCGCGAAGCGATAGTCGCGGACCGCTTTCAGGAGGCGGGCCTGGGCGATGATCATGTCCATGTTCCTGTCGCCCTTGGCGATGGTGGCGAGGCAGTCGCGCGTGGCGACGATGCGCGCGGTGCGGTCCAGTCCCATCCGGCAACGATCGTTGAGGTCGGCGATGCGGGTGTTGGGCGGTGCGAGCGTTGCCATTATGCGGCCTCCTTCAGTCCGGCGTTGAAGCGGTCGAGCCAGTCCCGCATCGTCGGGCGCTCCTCGAGCGGGATCGAGGCGGCGACGTCCTGGAACCGGATCAGGTCGAGCGGCGCGTCGTGCTCGATCGCGTCGATCTCGGCGGCGGGGAGCAGCCCCTCCCAGCGGATGAAGTCGCTCATGCGGCCGGGACGCGCCCGGGTTGTCTTGCGCCAGAGCCCCTCGACCGTGCGGAGCCGCGGGGCGGCGCGAGCCTCCACGAGGACGATCAGGCGCAGGCACCAGCCTGGGAGCGCGCGGACCTCGTCCGGCGTCATGCCGATGCAGAACCAGCAGCTCGATTTCGGAGGCACCGGGAGGCCCTCGGCCTCGATCCGGCGCTCGCACGCCTCCCGATCCCAGCCCCATTCGCGCAAGGGGTACTGGCAGACGTAGAGCGGATCGTCGATCGTCGCGGCGTGGGTGTAGCGGATCGTGTCGCGCTTTCCCGCGTCGAACCCGATCAGCCGCACGACGCGCTGGCCGCGCGCCCATGCGTCGATCGCTGGCTGCCAGGTGCGCAGGAAGGCGTCCTGCGGCGCCTTCTTGTATTTGAGGCTGCAGCTCGACCCGCCCAGTGACTTGCTCGGCAGCGTGGCGTTGGTGAGCGCCATCTCGAGCAGCGAATAATAGGGTGGCCAGTGCTTGAACCGCTTGGGCGTGTACGACACGATCTCGTGCCGGATGCCATGCGAGCGGAGCCAGGGGCCGATCACGTCGAGATAGGCGTAGGTCTCGGGCTTCTCGACGCCGGTATCTGCGGTCAGTACCAGGTCGGGAGCCTCGCCGCGGGCGACCTTCTCGACGAGCAGCGCGGTGCTGTCGACGCCGACCCCATAGGCGAGCACGACGGGGGGCGGCGCGGCGACCATGATGATGTCGGGGTTACGGGCGGCGGTTGAGCCGTCGTTCCTGGCGTCGGGCCTCGTGCCGCAGCGGGCGTCGACGGCCAAGGCGGCGAGTGCGTCGTTCGCGGCGCGCATCGCGGGCGTCGTGCTGGTCGTCGGCATGGGGGCGCTCCGGGCTCTGTTCGATCACATGATCGCCCAAGCCCGCGCCCCCTCCCCTTTCCGTTGGCGCGTCGAGCGCCAGGATGTCGTCCAGCGTCGGCGTGGGCGTGCGGAGCGGGCGGCGGCCGAAGCGGATGCCGTGGTTGGTGGCGTACTTGCTGACCGAGCACGCCTTGCGGTCGAGGGCGGACGCAAGATCGGCAATGGCGATGCCGTGACGGAACGCGAGATCGAGCGCCCGCGTCTCGTCGGCGCTGAACGGACGGATATAGCCGTGGACGAGCCCGAGCAGGTTGGCCCGGCTGAACATGGCGGCCTTGGTGCGGCCGAGCTGCGCGGCCAGCGCGTCGTTGGGCATCTTGCCGTAGCGCTCGCGCAGGAGCGCCTCCTGGGCCTCGGTCCAGTCCGGACCCATGCGCCAGCCGTTCCTATTGGCGTGGGTGCCGCGCAGCCCGAGATACTCGGCGCGCCAGCGAAGCGAGCAGGCGGTACGGCCGAGCCTCGCGCGCAGCGGCGTCAGGCTGGCGGCCGCCTCGTAGGCGTGGCGCAACAGCGCGTCCTCGTCGGGCGTCCAGGCGCGGCCCCAGCCGCGACCGTAACCGAGCTTGCGGATGATCTGCCCGAAGCCGGAGAGGGTTCGGGCGGGGAAGCCTTCCGAGGCCATCATCGCGATGATCTGGGTGTAGCGATAGCCCTCGGTCGCGAGGTCGAGCGCGCGCGCCATCTCGGCCTGCCCCCAGTCCGGCGGGTGGCTCGCGTGGGTGATCCCGAGCAGTCCGGCGCGACCGGAGAGACCGCTGAGCGGTCTGCCGATCAGCGCGGCGAGCTGCAGGAGCGGGACGCTGCGAGCGTAGCCGGCGCGGAGTTGGGCGTCCTCCCATGCCGTCCATTCCGGGGCGTTACCCTCGGTCAGTCCGAGACAGCCGGCGCGCGCGTAGATCGCGCTGCACGACCGGCCGAAGTCGAGCGCGAGGGTGGCGGTCGCCTCGGCACCGTAGCGCCGGCGCAGCTCGTCGTCCTCGAGGTCGGTCCACGGCCTCGTGGAGTTGCGCCGTAGGCCGAGCGTCGCGACCTTGTCGGCGACGCCGGCGCGGCCGCGCCCGATGGCGTCGGCGATCTCTTCGAGCGAGACGTCCTGCCGGAACAGGGTGACGAGGCGCTCGATCTCGGACGGGGTCCAGGCGTTCGCCCGGAAGGCGATCTCGCGGAGCGGGGCTGATGCGGTCCTGGGCCTCGGGCAGGGCTCCAGCTCGACGATGGTGGCGTCTAGGTCGAGCATGTCACGCCAGTCCCACGACGGCGACGTCGCTGATCTTCGCGCGAAGGCGGGCATGGAGGCGGGCGATGCGGTCGTCGCCGCGAGGCATGGTATCGACCGCGGAGAGGGCGGCGAGGATGTCGAGGCCCGCGTCGACCGCGTCGCGCTCGGCGCCGAGGTGCGAGGCGAGGTCCGCGGCGGTGGTGGCGTTCGGCGCAATGCGACGGAGGACGCCGACGATGGCGGTCGCGGTCGGTGCTGCAGGTTCGAGCAGGAAGGCGTCGAGCGCACGCAGGCCCTTCATGGTGAGGCTGGAGTCGCGGGCGCCCGATTGCACCTCCTTCAAGGCGGCGAGGTCGAGGAGGCGCGCGGCCTCGTCGCCGTCCACGTCGGCCGCCCCCTTCAGCTCGGGCGTCGCCCCGAGGTGCTCGGTGATCGTCGGGTCGATCTTGGCGAGGAGTGGCAGCGGGGCGAGCGCCGGGCCCATGGCGAAGAACTCGCCCGGTGCGAGCTTGCGCAGCTGGTCGGCGTCCTTGGCCGAGAAGCCGAGCAGGTCGGCCGCGCGCGCGATGTCGCGATCGAATACGTTAAGGCCGACAAGGAAGTTCTGCAGCTCGGACACGACCGACGACGACAGCTTCGCGAGGCGCTGGGTGGCGATGATCGGTGCGATGCCGCGCTTGCGGCCTCGGGCCGCAAGATCGGTCAGGGTGGCGACGCCGAGACGGCGGGTCTCCGCGTCGCGGGCCGATCCCGCGTGATGCGGGGCAAGGAGATGACCTTCGTCGATGCAGACGAGGACGGTGTGCGCCCAGTCCTCGCGCGGTGCGCCGATCAGCCCGGCGAAGAAGGCGGCAGCCTTGATGATCCGCTGATCCGGATCAAGGTCGGTCAGGTCGAGATGGAGGGGGAGCCGGTGGCGACGGCCGCGCGTGGCGGCGGCGGTCAGCCCGTCGGCGGTCAGCTCCGCAGCGCGGAGCGTGGTGGCGCCGATATGCTCGGCGAGGTTGCCGAACTCGCCTTCGGGATCGACGATCATCGTCGTCACGAAGTCGAACGCCTCCTCGATGATGCGGCGCAGGGTCCGGCTCTTGCCGGCGCCCGAGCTGCCCTGGATGAGCAGGCGGCCCGCGAGCAGGCGGTCGAGATCGAGGCTGAGGGTGCCGGTGGAATGGCTTCCGATCGGCACGCGATTGTCGGGTTCCTGGGGATGAAGGGTGTGGACGGTGGCCATGGCGAGGCTCCTTGGCAGGCTCGGACTCCAGGCGAGCCCGAACCTCCGATCCCCCTCCCCTTTCGTCGGGTCTCAGAGCATGTAGAGGTCGGGACGCTCCGATCGTGCGGCGGCGTCATAGCCACGCTGCCAGGCCGCTCGGAGGCGGGAGCCGCGGCGGTAGCTCGGGTTCGCGTTGCCGAAGACGAAGCAGCGCCATCCGAGCTTCTCGGCCTCCCACTCGGGGTCGCGCGGCGCGGGCGCGAGCAGCGCCATGAGGTCCAGTCTCATGCGGCGATGCCCTTCTCGAACTCGGCGGGCGCGCCCGAGAAGATCGGGAGCATCGGGTGCGGTCGCGGCAGGACCTTGGGATAGGGCAGCCGGGGAAGGCCGCGGCCCTCGCGGCGGGCGTTCCGCGTCAGCTCGAAGCAGTAGGCGTAGAGCCCGTCCTGCCGATGGCGGAGCAGCACCCGTTCGCGCTGAAGGCGGGCGAGCCATGCCGCGGGCGTCTCCTGGAGCCGCGGTCTGGGCGCCCCGAGACGGACGAGCTGGTCGACTCCTCCGGCAGCGCCGCGTTCGCCGGTGCGGATCTTCGACAGCGTCCGGCCCGACACCGTCGTGCCGTTCAGTCGGAGGACGATCCGGGGCCTCGTGACGCCGCGGTGAGCGCCGCTCAGTGCGGCATAGACACGGCCGATGTGGCCGGCCTGGGGGTCGCTGTAGGAGACGACGGCCTCGACGGCCGGGCGCTCTCGGCGCAGCACGTTGAAGGCGCGGGCGACGAAGAAGCTCTCCCCGTTCTGGGGAACGCCGTCGAGGAGCAGGAGTCGCGCCAGGACGGTGCCCTTGGCCGGGTCGGTGAAGCCGGTATGCGCCGTGATGACGGCGTCGACGGCGGGGCGCGCGAACACGGCGACGCCGGCGAGCGTCCCGCGTGGGCCGAACAGCCCCACGGCGACCTGCGCCGCGGGATAGTTCGGCAGGTAATGGTGGGCGCTTCGGCAGGTAATGGTGGGCGCTGATGAAGGCGCTGGCGACGTCGTGCGCGATCAGGTCGACGCTGTAGGCGCGCGGATCGATGACGGTCTCGTCATCGGTCCAGAGGGCCCGGCGCTCGCGCCAGCGTTGGCTACGGCTGGTGTCCATGGGAATGTCCTCAGGCTGCGGTCGCGAAGAGCGTCGGCGCGAGTCTCGTCGCACCACCGAAGGCGCGCAGCGCCGTCGCCATTTCCTGACGCATGCGCGACTTGTTCCCGAAGGTGATGCGCGGATCGAGCGGGCGGCCATCGGCCGTGACGAAGCCGACTGCCGGCGTTCCCGATGTTTCGACGACGATGATGTGGCCGGGGCTGTCCTGGCCCTTGCCGGCATAGCGGACGGTGAACTCGCCCAGCTTGCCGCTCAGGCCTTTGGCGAGCTTGCTCCAGCGGATGTGGCCCGCGCCGACATTGCCGTCGCCCGTCGCGGCGCGATCGAGCCACGTTCGCAGGTGGGCGCGCTGCTGCAGGACCGTGTTCCGGGTCCGCTCCATCGTCCGGCACAGCGGCAGCGCGGCCGCGTGGGCGTCGACGACGGCCATCGCATCGTCGGGCGCGGCGATCAGGATGTCGTCGATCGTCATGTCGGCGACGAGCGCCCGGAGGCGGGCCGTCTGTCGCGGGTCGCGCGCGAGGGCCTCACACCGGCCGGTGGTCAGTGGTGGCGCGTCCGGCGCGGCCGTCGCGCAGAAGCCAGCGGCAGCGCTCAGCACGATGATGTTCAATCCCTCGGCCTCGGGCCGTGCGCGGATCTGGTCGACCAGTGACGCGGTCGGCCCGTTCCCGAGCGCGGGATCGTCGGCGAGGATCAGAAGGCGGCGGGTCCAGCGTGCCGGGCGCGGTTCGTCGGACGGCTTGGGCCAGCTGCTCGGAAGTGGTCGTGCCGCGACTGCGGGCGCGAGCTGGCGCGGCTGGTTGCCGGTCCGTTCGGCGGCTACATTGCTCCGGCGCGCGGCGTCGAACAGGTCGTGCGTGTCGCCCCCGCCATCGAAGAAGCCGCGGTCGTAGGCGGCGCGGTGCGCGGGGAGCCGGTTGCTGATGTCCGGTCCGCCATAGGTCCATCCGGCATGCGCCGCGTACCATCCGCGGCTGTAGCAGACGGCGGTATCCCAGTCGTAGCCATAGGCGTCGCGGCCGCGCAGGATCGCGAGATCGCTGTCGTCGATCGAGCCGGTGGCGGCCTTGCCTTCGACGTGAAGGAAGTTGCGCCGCTGGCGCTCGGCTTCGGATGCCAGCTGGATGGCGTCGTTGACCGGGCGCATGGCGCCCACGCGCGCGCGGGTCCGCGCCATGCGGTCCTCCAGGGCGGCAGTCGGCGGCAGGTCGGGGAAGTCGCGCCATGCCTGCGCCAGGGCCTCGGCGTGTTCGGGCGAGCGGCCGCGCGCGATCCAGGTCGCGGCGTCGCTTGGGTCGAAGCGATCGTCCATGGGTCAATCTCGGCTGAACCGACGTGCCTCGAAGGCGCGGTAGCGCGCGAGGGCACGATCGAGGTGGGGCGCGGCGCGCGCGTAGAGCATGGCGGGGTCGTCGCCGGCGAGCTGCAGCTGCGGGGCGTCGAGCAGCGACGTGGCCTGGTGGCCGATCTGCCGACCATGCTCCGCGCGAAGGACGGCGCGCAGTGGTGCGCCCTCGGCCTCAGGGCTGGATGCGATGCGCCAGAACAGGCGCAGTTCGACGCGCAGCTGCGCGGGGCTGTCGTCGTTACGGGGATGGAGCCGCAGCGTGATTGGCGCGCCGTGGGCGACCGACGCGATCGCGTCGCCTTGGTTCCAATGGAGGGCGAGCGGGTCGACCTCCCAGCGGTGCCGCTCGGGCGGGTCGATCTGGCGGAGCAGGCGGACCATCTCGCAGAAGTCGGCCGTGATCCGCGCCTTGACGTCGGGCGGAGTCATGCCGCGACCTTGCGCAGCCGGTCCAGGCCAAGGTCGGCCGCGGTGAGCGTATCGAGCCGTGCGGCAAGCTCGACGAAGCGGCCGGTCAGGTCGTCCGTTCGGGTGAAGATCTGGCCGTCGTCGAGTTCCTCCGGCGCCCGGAACAGCGTCGGGAGGATGGGGTCGATCATCTCCGGGTAGAGGCCCGCGACGAGCAGCGCCTCGATGCGCCGGCCGACACGGTAGATCTCGCCGCCCAGGCGGTGCTTCTCGAGGCCCGGAGGCAGGCGGAGATAGTCGATCGGCGCGATGACTTCGGGCAGACGGGCATGCGGACCGCCGTGGCGCTTGCCCCCGAAGTCGGTCCGGTAGTGGATGCGGTCCTGCCGCTCGTAGGAGAGCTGGTCGAAGGGAACGAGGAGCAGGTACTGGTACAGGGGTTCGGCACCCGCGGAGCGGGTGCGCGTGCAGACGATCTGCATGGGGACCTCCGTCAGGCGAAGAGGCGTGCCGGCTCGGCGACCAGGGGGGTGAGGGCGAGTTCGGTGCGGATGCGTGCCGCGAACCTGTCGGGGGCGAGCAGATCCCGGACAGAGGCCCGTCGGTTCCGATCCCCCAGATGGTCGGTGCGCCCGCGCACGCGCCGGTAGATGATCTCGTTGTCCGGCCCGAGCGCGCTGAGCGACAGCTGCACCCAGACTTCCTCGCCGTGGAGCGTGATCTCGCCCGAAACGGCGGGACCGGCCTTGTTCGAGCGAATGTCGTAGCTGCCCTCGTCGAGGCAGAGCGCCTCGGCGAGACGGCGCATCGCGGTGCGTCCCTCGGCATGGAAGACGCGCTTCGCCGCCTCGTCGTAGGCGACCCCGCGATAGGCTAGCGTCCGCAGCGCCGGGAAGCGGCGCAACTCGGCGATCTCGGTCATGCAGCGCTGGCGCAGCACGGCGTCGTCGGCGCGATCGGCGGAGACGGCGGCGAGATGACGGGTCAGCAATATGACGGCGCTGTCCGTCTCGACATCCTTGCCGGCGTTCCGGCAGTCGGTGAGCGCTGCCTGGATGGCGTGCAGCGCCGTCGTGATCGTGGTCAGGGCGCTGGGATCGAGCGCCTGCTGGTGGCGGAACGCGACGTCGTAGGTCATACCGAAGCTCCTCGAGCTCCTCACGAGCTCGATCGGCCTGGCCCTCCTCCCCTTTTCGGCACGGTCCGTCGGGGACCGTGAAGGTGGAGAGAAGATGACGCTCTTGTCAGTGGATCGACGTGCGGTAAAAAGTTACATCCAGATCGGATGCTATTCTTAGGGGGTAAGGATTGGCCGCGCTGAGCCTGATGTCGTGCTGGCACGGAGGCGTCATGGACGTCCGCCTGCCTGGGATCACCGCAGAGGGCGAGACGGCGCGAAGTCTGGGACCTGCCGCCACGGGAATCCTGACGGTTGTGGGACCGTTCCACGTCGAGGTGGTGGCCGACGCGCTGCAGGCGCTGGTCGTGGAAAGGATCGTGCCGCTGCGCACCGACGCGGTGGAGATCGAGGCGAAGTTCGTCCTCGCGCAGCCCTGGAACCACGACAGGATGATCCGGGCCGTCCAGCTGCGCCAGCGGGAGATCGCAGCAGGGCCGATCAGGGTAAGCCGGGTGGTGATCCCCAAACTGCCCGACCACTTCATTGTCGGCGAGGGCGTGCATCGGAGTTTTGCAGCCCGCCAGCGCGGCGACCTGGTCATCGATGCGATGGTGACGGCGACGCTCCACGTCGCTCCCGAGCAGTTCTGCATCGTGGGCGACACGCTGATGCGCTGTACGTGCGACGGCACGTTCCCGGTATCACCCTCTGGGTCCGCGGCGCGGCCGGTGAGCCGGGAGGCGGCACGTTTGTCGCGCGATGTGATCCACGTCCTCGCGGCGCTGGGGTGTGCGGTCTATCCGGAAAGCCAGTACGGCGTTGTAAGCCAGGGCTTCTGCCCCTGCTTCAAGGTGGTCGGGCTCTAACTGGCGTCCGCTGCGTCGTCCTGGGCTAGGAGCAGCTCGACGGCGCGCGTGATGACAGCCTCGTCCCCATCGTTGAGGACGTCAGCGTCGGGTTTGGCCTTGCGGATCGCCGCGATCACGGCAGCGGGCGAGTTTCCTCTCAGCGGGTAGGTGTAAACCGTGTCGCTCTCTATGGTCATGACGCTGGTCCGCAGCTTCCGCCTCATGGCCTTGGTCTGCTCGGCGACGTCCATCAGGTGCGCGACCTCGTGTTCGAGGCTCGGCTCGAGCGTCACGCCGCGGTAGACGCGGGCCGTCCTGTTCGCCCGCAGCCATGCGTTGACCTCGGCCTCCGTGACGGAGCCGAGCCGGTGATAGTCGTCGGCGCCGCCATGACCGCGGTTGCTGGCGGCGAAGCTCCGGACACCGTCGATCCAGATCTCGGCGGTATAGCAGGCGGTCTCTTCGGACAGGGCGGCGACGACGCGCAGCTTGCGCAGTTCGATGTGCATGGTGGTCTCCTTGGATGTGGCGGATCACCGGCGGCGCGGGGCCGGGCCGATGCTTCGAGCGATGTGGCCGGCGTAGACCGCGCACGCCGCCCAGTAGGCGGCGATGGGGGGCTTGCGCGTGTGCCAGCTCTTGTCCGCCTTCAGGCGCGCTTCGTCGCGGATCTCCAGGAGGAGCCGCTGCAGGGCGACCCTGGCCTCGGGATCGAGGCGACGGAGTGCCTGAACCGCGGGCAGTAGGAGAACCGGATTGCGGACCTCGGCGCGGTTGCTGCGGGCGCTCATTGAAGCGTTCCCGCAAGCGCGCTGGTGTCGAACCCGTCCATCTCGAACGCGGGTTGCCGGCTGTCGATGGTCAGCGCGAGCGCGCCCGGCTTCACCCAGATGTCGCGCGCCGACAGTGTGAAGGTCTTGCCCGTCCCGGCGAGGAGCAGCGTCTCGCCGATCGTCTCCGCCATGCCGCGCGCGGAATCCGCGGGAATGGCGTTTCCGATCCATTCGCGCCGCTGGGCGTCCGAACCGCCGAGCAGGTCGAAGAAGTCGCGTGCGCTGACGATCGCCTGCAGGGCCGCGAGCTCGAGCGTGGTGAACGGGCGGTGCCAGGTCTGATCCATCGCGACGATGCGGGCGACCAATCGATCGTCCGCACTCGGGAGTGCGACGGGCGTCTCGTCGAGGATCGGCTCGCGCGGGTCGGCGATCGACCATGGGCCGGAATTGTCCTTGGCGGACGCGGGCACCGCGCCGGTCGAGCCGCTCCAGTCGACCACGCCGTAGTGGCCCTGGGTCAGGTACTTGTCGCGGTCGGCGCGCATCAGGCACGTCGGCCTCGGGTCCGCGACGGAGAGCGCGCCGGAGCCGACCCTGTCCGATCCCGTGACCGTCGGGCAGGCGGCGGCGGCCGATACGACGCGCATCTTGTTGGCATGTGCGCCGAGCGAGACGCCGGCGTATTTGGGATCGGCGACGACGAAGGCACCCATGCCGGTCGTGCTCGCGCCGATGACGGCGTTCGCGGCCGAGCGATAGCCCGTGACCCGGTACTTGCCGTTGACGTGGCGACCCTCTGGGGCGCGCGGGTCGGCGACGGCGAGGCCTCCACCAGGTCCGCCGGGGCCGGCAACGGCCGCGGAAGCGCCGTCGAAGGGAACGATGCGGAAGGTGTTGTTGAAGCGCGGCTTGCCTTCGATGCGCGGGTCCGCGATCGCGTTCGGGCCTGAGCCGACCCACATATTGCCGGTGACGACGCCGGCAGGCTTCGCCCACTCGCGGACCCCGCACTGGACGCTCGACGGATGTCCGTCGATCCGGGGGTCGGCGACGCAGTGCGCGCCGCCCGTCGGCTTGGGATTGCCCGTGACCACGCCGCTCGCGGCCGACCAGGCATGGACTCCGAGAACATGGCGGTGGGTGTCAGGCCCGTAGGCCGGGCGAGGATCCGCGATCGAGAAGGTGCCATTGGTCGGCCCGCTCTTGCCCTGAACGACGCCGGTCGACATCGACCAGGAGAGGACGCCGAGCGTACAGTCCCGCTTCTCGCCATAGCGCGGATCGGCGACGCTGAGCGCGCCCCCTGCGACGTGGACCGCGCCGCTGACGACGCGGGTCGACTGGTCGAACGGTGTCACCGACAGGAGGTTGGTGTGCGTGGCGGGGCCATAGCCGGGACGCGGGTCGGCAATGGCGTAGCTGCCGTTGGTCGGCCCCCCGCGGCTGCTGATCGTCCCGACATGGCCGACCCAGCTGTTCACGCCGAGGAAGCCAGACCCTTCGCGCGTCGTGAACGGCCGGGGGTCCGCAACCGAGAAGCGGCCCTGCCCCGGCGCGCGTGCGCTGGTCACGAGCGGGCCGCGGTCCTCCCAGTGGCAGACGCCATAGGCGTTCTCGCGCATGTCGGGCTCGGGGACGATGCCGTAATCGGCGAGCACGCCGTTCTCGACGCGAAGCCGGTTGAGCGAGCGCCAGTCGGAGCCGGCCTCGACGAAGGCGAGGCGCACCCAGGTCTTCCACTGCAGCGCGGGAACGCGGTGCATCGAGCCTGCGCGCGGGTCGCCCGGGAGGGGCAGCTCGCCGATCACCTCGCCGACGCCGCGCAGGGGGTAGAGCCGGGGCTGGTAGATGAAGGGCGGCACCTTGTCGGGATGGCGCGCGATCAGGAGGAAGCGTTTGCGGCTCTGCGCAAGGTTGCCGATCAGGCCGCAGTCGTGAACATCCTCGTTCACGCTGTAGCCGTAGGCGTGGAGCAGGGCGATGATCTGGTCGAGGAGCCAGCGCCCGCGCGTGGCGATCCGGGGCACGTTCTCGAACAGCAGGATCGGGATCGGGTCGTCCTTGTACGCCTCGAGCGTGAGCCACATTCCTCGCAAGGTCAGCGCGTTCAGCGCCTGGTACTTGGCGGTGAGGCTGACCGCCTGCGACAGGAGGGAGCTGAATCCCTTGCAGGGGTAGGACGCGAGGCAGACGTCGACGTGGCCGAACACGGCGCGGACGTCGGCGGGGATCGCCTCCCGCCAATCGGGTCCGGGGTCGCGGCCGTGGAACGCGCGGTACTGTTCCCTGTTGAACAGGTCCATGACCGTGCCCTTGACCCCGGTCAGGCGCTCGAAATTGCGGATCGCGCCGGGGTCGACGTCGATCCCGCCGGCGCATTCGAAGCGGGCGCGCAGATGGCCGACGCGCGGCTGAGCGCCATTGAAGCCGCGGGCGCCTGAGCCGATGCCGCAAGCCATGTGCGCGTGCCGGAAGACGCGCTCGGTGACGGGAGAGAAGTGCATGGGGGTCTCCTTAGGGGTCCGGCACGGGCTCTTCCCCGCTTCCTCGGCCGCCCTTCCCCCTCCCCCTCGCCTCGCTCAGGCCGCCAACCGGCGGTCCCGGTAGAGGTCGGCCGCCCATTGCTCGACCCAGGCTTCCGTGACCTCGTCGTGGGCCAGGTCGCCGCTCTCGATCAGCGCGCGGATCTCCGCCCGAGCCGCGACAATGGCGGCCTCCCATGGATCGCTTGCCGATGGCACGTCGGGCGGCTGCGCGACGAGGGGCAGCCGTTTCGCAGGTTCGCTGAGACGGGCGAGCTGGGTGCGGGTCCAGCGCTCCAGGTGGGTCGCGACGAGCTGATCGCTCTTCGAGACCCTCCGGCGCCGCGCATCGTGACGGGCGGCGATGCCATAGGCCTGGGAGTCGATCGATGCGAGCCGGTGCGCGAATGGTGTCAGATACGGCAGCGCGGAGCCCTTCACGCCGAAGGCGTGGAGCCGGATCGTTGCCGGTAGATGCCGGTCGAGATGCTCGATCACGGCAACGAGGCCCTCGGGTCCGCTGATCTCACGCCGGCACATGCTTCCGACCCCGATCACGGTGCCGGGGACGAGGGACCAGCTCAGCGCGTCCGCGCAGCGGATGTAATCCTCGGGGCGGCGGCCCTGGATCACCGGCATGAATCGGTCGATGATGCCGAGGTCGAGCGCGCGATCGCGGCAGTCGCGGTTCGCCCGGATGGTGCGCGAGATACGATCGAGGACGGCCTCGCGGTCGCCGGCGAGCTCGGGTTCGACGCACCAATCGATGCTGGCGAAACGGCGGAATGGATAGGAAGCCGCGAGCGCCATGTATTGATCGACGGTCCACGGCATTCCGCCATACCGGACGGCGCAGACATAGCCGCCGCTGTCGAGGTCCAGGCTCGGCAGTCCGTGCGCGTTGCGGAGCGTCTGCGTCTGGAAACCCTGCCAGTCGGGCCAGCCCCGCGCGCGGGACCAGCGGGACAGGCAGTTCGCGGAGATGAGCACCGGCTGCTGGAGCAGGCGCGCACGCTGCAGGATCGGCCCCTCATTGAGATGCGGGAGTCCGACGACGATCTCGATCGTCATGGGAGCGGTTCGACGCCGAGGGCTGCGAACGCGTTGGGGCTCTTGCCGGTGTCGTAGCGATCAGCTGCTACGAGTCCGCGATGCTCCGGGCCTTCGTAGGTCGGCCACCCGAGGTAATCGACGGAGGCGACCTTGCGGCCGACCACGCCGACTTTGCCCTCCGGCACCCATTCCGCCCATGAGCCGGATGCCGAGGTGACGACGATGCTACCGATCAAGGCCTCGTAGGCGGCGCGCCTGCGCATGACGTGGCTGTCCCGCGGCTCGATGGTCGTGCCGGTGAAGGCAGCATAGGCGTCCGGCCGCCAGTTGCGGGCGATGTCATGGGCAAGCTGGAGCATGGTGCTGGTGCCGACCGCGGCGGCGCCAGCGAACTCCGCCTCGAACGCGAGAACCGGAAGCGACCAGAGCACGTCCTCCTCATATTGCGGGGCGTCGTGCCGGAGCGCGTCGGGCATCGCGGCTTGCCGCTCGTCGGAGAGGACCAGGCCCCCGTGCGTGGAGGTCTCGACGCGCCAGATCCCCGGCAGGACCTGCTCGGCTGTTTCGATGGCGCCCCAGAGGCTATCGCGTGGCTGTGGTGACGTGGCGAACGGCATCTCTGCTCTCCCTTCAGGTTCACAGCCGCCCTCCCCCTCCCCTCTCGCCGGATCGCTTGACGGTCGAAAGCGTTCACGTTACGTTCTGCGCGCCAGGAGGTCCGCCATGGGTAAGTTGAAGGCTACGCGTTTCCACGACCGCTTCGATCTCGACGTGACGCTGCGCGACGCGTCGTGCGACGAGCAGCTGACGCCGACGCAGCGGATGATCGCTGGTGCGTCGATCGGTAAGCCGGTGGAGGACGCCTACTATTCGGTGCGCGAGCTGCGGGAGGCGGCCGTCTGGGTGCATGAGGGCGATCCCGACGGCAAGCCGCGCCTGGCGAGCATCCTCAGCAACGACGGGACCGACGATTACCAGCGGTGCATCTACTACTGCCTCGCGGGCCGCGGGGTGGTCGCGATGCTCGACGATCTCATGTGGCTCGAGGACCTGCTGGAGGCGCGCGGCATCGTCGCCGGCAAGCTGATGCGCGCCAAGGTGCGGCAGATGCCCGCCGCGGATCCTTACGTGTCGGCCGAGCCGGACGGCCCGGTCGGGGTGGTGTCGGACGACTTCAGGCAGGGTCCGTCGTGGTGGATGGACCCGACGCTGGCGGAGTGACCGGCGCTTCGAGCGCCGGCAGCTCTTCGGCCGAGAGGACCGTCCAATCGTCGGCGAACCAGTCCGCGCGGCGCGGCGAATAGGGCTGGTCGAGGATCGCGCTGCCCTGGCGGTAGCGGAGCATCGGCTCGGCCATGCCCTGTCCTTCGGGCACGTAGATGTAGATTAGGCCGTTGTGCCAGGCGGGGCGGCGCGCGCGGGCGCCCTGCCTGATCTGGCCCAGGATGTCGGCGAGGGTCATCGCTCGCACTCCAGTCGCTCGCCGCGGCGCCACTTAGCGGGATCGAGCCAGGTGCCGGCATGGGCACCGATATGGGCGCGCTCGGCCGCATCGTAGGCGGCCGCATAGGATGAGGCCCGTTCGGGGTCGTTGCGTAGGTACTTCATCGCGGGGATCGCCAGACCGGCGCGGATCATGGCTTCGCCAAGGTCCTTGCCGTCGACCGTGACGGTGGCGACGGGGCGGCCGTAGGTCTCGTCGGGGGTCAGCGTGAACGCGGCCGAGGCGTTGCGGACCTGCCGGGCGGCAAGGTCCTGCGCGGCTTTCCCGCACGCCCAGCACGCGCCGTCGCGCTGGCAGAGCTGCTTGCGCTCGAAAGCATCGACGCCGAGCAGGCGGAAGTCGACGCTCACCGTGTCGCCGTCCAGCGCCCGCGCTTCGGCCTCGAACCGGGGGGGCCGCTGGTCGGCATCGCCACGGGCGGCACCGCGGCTGTCCGCTGCGCCGCACGACGCCAGCATCCCGAGCAGGAGGAGAAGCGGGGTCAGGCGCACAGGACCATCTCCACCTCGTCGCTCCGGGTCGGCACCTCGACGGCGCGATAGGGCTGGAGCGGATGGCCGGTCCGCACGACGCAGGCACGGCGGTTCTGGTCGAAGATCTGCGCGGCGACGCGAGCGGCGTTCTCGCGGCTGCAGAGCAGCAGGCGCTTGGTCGAGAAGATTGGGATCGAAGCGAGCTGGGTCATGGCGGGTCTCATAGCCAGGGGTTGTCGCAGATGGTGAGCGTCAGGCGAAGATCGTCTTGTGGACCTTGGTCTGGGGCACGACGGTCCACGCGCGTTCCATGAAGCCGCTGATGCGATAGCCGAGACGGCTCGTCGGATCGCGCAGCACGACCCGGCGGCCGCGCTTCTCCACGATGAACTCGTCGCCCTCATGGCCGTCGGTGAACTTCATCGGCGCGGGCAGCTTGATCCGGTCCCCGTCCTGGAGCTTGCGCGACCGGCGCTGCAGGTTGGCGAGGCAGCGTTTGCGCCAGTCGAGGGCATGTTCGTTCTGGGTCGGTGTGAGCAGCTTGAGGATCGCCTCGGGGCACGACGCCTCGTTCGGCCCCATCGTCTCGTCCATGTCCTTGTAGCCGAAGATCATCCCCTCCTTGTCTTTGGGGTTCCAGCGAACAAGGCAGACGATCGCGAAGATCTCACCGCCGATGCCGTTCGCGAGGACCTGCGCAGCGGCGTAGTAGACGCGGTTGCCTGGGCAGGAGGAGGCGATCACCTTCAGCCCGCGGGTCGAGCCATCCTCCTGGTCGCGGGTGTAGGTGAACTGGTCGTCGAGATAGGCCGTCGGCGAGGCGTGCCCGGCCATCGAGCAACGCGGCATGTATAACCATCCCATGTCGGGTCTCCTGCAGGATCGGATTACCAGTCGTGCGTCGGGAGTGCGGCGATCGGCTCGCAGTCCCGGTCGAATTGGAGCCAGTCGGCCCCCGCGGCCTCGGCTGCATCGAGGCAGGCGCGCAGGGTCTCGGGCATCTGGTCGCGGCCGTCCGACCCGACCCAGATCCACCAGCCATAATCGCGCCAGCGCTCGGCGACGATGAGGCCGTGCCAGGTCGCGTCGCCTCCGGCGATGGGCACGATGCCGGCAACGACGGCGTCGAGCTGGCGGGCGACATCGGCGGAGAGGTGGGCGGTCGACAGACACGCGAGCCGCTGGATCTCGAGCGTGCTCATCATGCCGCCTCCATAAGAGCCGGCACCTCGAGGTCCTCGGCCTCGTCGGGCACGATCGCGGCGGGCTCGCCGAACGCGCGGAGATAGTTGTAGGCCTGTTCCGCCTTCGACGCCGCATGGATGATGGCGGTCTTGTCGGCGCGGAGGATGCCGAGCCAGTGCGCGACGTAGGAGGCGTGATTATCGTGGAGCTCGTTGGGGAGCCCGATCTCGGCGCATGCGAGGCCTGCCCCGATCTCGGCCACGAGTTCCTCGAAGGCGTAAGCCTTGTCGCCGAACCGCTTGCCGAACTTGCGGCCGAGCCGCGAGGCGTGTCCCGACCAGTGGACCGTCTCGTGGAGCCGGGTGCTGGCGTAATGGTCCATCGAGCGGAACGCGCTGGGCGACGGCATCTGGATGTAGTCGAAGGTGGGCGAGAAGAACGCCTCGTTGCCGCCGTGGCGTACATCGGCGGGGATGGGACTGACAAAGGCATCGATCGCCGCCTGTCGCTCCGACGGCGAGATCGGGGTTTCGATCGGCGGGGGAGCGTAGAAGTAGGCCGGCAGGCCGTCGATCTGGTCCGCGTTGAACACGATGTAGTGGCGCAGGAAGCGGATGTTCTTCTCGCTCTCCTGCCCGGTGACGATGTTCGTCTCGGTCTTCTTGAACGAGGAATAGTAGACCGAGACCGCGCCGCGCTCGCCCCTGCGGACGTGCGCGCCGAGCTCCTCGGCCTGGCGGAAGGTCATCCAGAAGCGCGAGCAGTAGCCGCGGACGTCGCCCAGCGCCCACAGGTAGAGCGTGTTGATCCCCGTGTACGGGGTGCCGCAGTGGCGCAGCGGGCGGAGCCCGCCGCTGCCCCCGCGCGAGCGCCAGGGCCGATTCCAGGGGGCGACGCCGGCTTCCAGCTTCTCGATGATGAGATTCGTGATCTCGGCCGCCACATCGCGGCTCGGTTTGTTGTGCCCGGGCATGGTCTGGTGTCCGATCTGGGGGCAAAAAAGAGCCGCCGACGCGGGGAAGCGCCGGCGGCTCAGTCGCCCAGGAGGAGGTAGGTGGGTCGTCAGGCCGCTTCGGCGGCCTCGCCCTCGAGCAGGTCCTGGCCGTCGCCGGCGTCGGGCACGACCGAGCCCTCGACGGGTTCGAGCGGTTCGCTCTCCCCGTCGGCCTCGTCGCCGGCACCGGACTGGTCGAGATCCTCGTCATCGGCGATGGCGAGGGTGTCGTCCGTCGCATCGTCGAGGAAGCGCATCGTCGCCGGCACCCAGGCGAGCGCCGCCTCCTTCACGTCGGCCTCCACCAGCGCCTCGCCGGCGAACAGCTTGTGGCACGACGCCGAGATGTCGGGCTTCTTCGAGGCGGCGTACCGACCCGACAGCGCGGGACCGCCAACGTCGTGCAGGAGGGTGAGAAGCGAGCCCTTCGGCACCCGGTCGAAGAAGTTCTGCGAGGTGGGCCGCCACCAGGCCGCGACATCGACCTCCATGATCGAGGCGAGCCGGTTCTGAAGCGGGTTCTGCGACGGGCCGGAGAAGCCGTCCTTCGCCTCCAGCGAGACCGCGACCACATAGGCGAGCCAGGCCGCCTTGCTGTCGTCGTCGAGCTCGCGGAAGGCCTCGAACCGCTCGACCGCGGTCGCGTGGCCCATCCAGTCGCTGACCAGCCCGTCGTGGCACTCGGCCAGATACTCGCGCGCGCGGGTCGACGGCATCTCGCCCACCGACGGGTCCATCGGCCCGCGGGCGCGGACCGTGGTGCCGTAGTAGGTCGAGCCGTTGTTGCGCGCGTCGATCATCACGAAGATCGCGTAATCGAGCGCGAGCCCCGGATGCTGGACGAGGTTCGCGGCGAGCACGTCGCGGCGCTGCACCGCAAGCTCGTCCTGGAGGCGGGCGGTCAGCGGTTTCCCGCCCGGGGCGATCGTCTCGGGACGGGGTGCCGGGTCGCTGCCGACAGCGCCGCTCCCGCCGGTGACGGTCGCCGTGGGATCGCCTCCTCCGGCGCCGCCCGCCTCCCCGTCGGGCGCGACGTTGCCGTCGGCACCGAGCCGGATCGGCTTCTCGCTGTAGTAGGTGGTGTCGAGCACCATCTCGCCGCGCTGGCTGAGGGTCAGGAAGGCGCCGACCAGCGGCCGCAGCTCGTCGGTCAGGATGCTCGGGCGACTGTTGAGCGTGTTGCGCTCCTCGTCGAGGCGGTCGAACTCAGCATCCAGCTCGGCATAGGCCTCCTGCGTGATGTCTTCGTCCTCCATCTCGGACTGGATCGCCTCGAGGCGGTCCTCGATCTCGGTGACGCGCGCGTCTTCCTCCTCCGTCATGGGGACGGTCGGGAGGATCACCCGATACAGGCCCGAAGCGGCATTGTAGGTGTGGTGCGTCGCGATCGGACGGATCCAGGCCAGGCCGGTCTCTTCGCCGATGCGGGTCGCCTCGGCCTCCAGCTTCGCCGCGGCGAGGCGTTCGGCGATCTCGGGGTCGACCCAGCGATCGCCGTCCTCGGAGAACAGGTCCGCGACGATCTTGCCGCCCGCTGCGAGATAGGCGGCGTCACCGACGAGCAGCGCGACCGGATCGGTCGCCTTCATCGTCTGGTGGACGATCGCGCGCCGGATCGTGTCGGCGTTCACGTAGCTGTGGCCGCTGTAGCTGTTCCAGACGAGCAGCTGCTTGTCCTGGCTGTCGGTCGAGGCGTAGGCCTTCGCGATCTCCAGGCTGATCTCCCCGGCCGCGAGGGCGTCGAAGATCGGCTGCGCGAGCGTGGCGAGCCGGAGACGGCCCTCGATGAAGCGGCGGGTCTGCCCGAACCGCTTGGCGACCGCGTCGATGTCGCCGTCGACCCCGAGGAAGTGCTGGAACGCGCGGCACTCCTCCGCCGGCGTCAGCTTGAGCTGGTGGAAGTTCGCCGCGAGGGAGGTCTCGCTGAGCGCCGCGACATCGGCCTTCACCACGAGGACCGGAACGTCGTACTCCTCCGGGTTGATGGCGCCGCTCTCGGCGAGCATCGACAGCGCGCGCCAGCGGCGGCCGCCATCGAACACCTCGAACATGCCGCGGGGCTTGGTGACGGGGGTGACGAGGAGGTTCTGGAGTACGCCGCGCGCGCCGATGTCGGCCGCCATCTCGGGGATGCGCAGCTGGTCATCGGAAACGGTACGGACGTTGATCGGCGAAAGCCGGAGCTTCGCCAGCTTGACGGTCTGAAACATTGGGGCAACTCCTTCTGGCATCCGGTCCATCCCGGACACCCTCCTCGACCCCCCTCCCCTTTCCCCTCAGGCGTCCTTGAGCACCGCGGAGAGGACGTCGGCCGCCCGGTCGACGGGCACGAAGACGCGCGTGCGGTACTGGATGATCTCGGTGAAGCAGCCCTGCGCTTTCAGCCATGCGATCTGCTCGGCCGGGGCGCCGCTGATCTCGACGCGAGGCTTGCCGTTCACGATCGCGCGCTTGACCGTCATCGGGAACGGGCGGGTGAGGTCGACGCTGCTCCCGCCCAGGACGGACCCGGCGATGTCGGCGGGCGGCATGTTGTCCGCCTTGTCGATCCCGAGCTTGGTGAAGAGCGAGACGACGTGGGAGTCGAAGACGAGGCGTCCGAGCCAGGAATTGCCCTCGCCGTCGACGATGCGGTTCACGACGAGGTGGTCGGAGGGGAGCGAGGACCAGATCGGCAGGAGGAGCCCGGTCGCGAGCCGGATCGTCTCGGTGTCGACCGTGTCGAGCGCTTCCGCAACCTCGGCGGTCCACAGGTCCACCAGTTCGGCATGGCTGATCGGCTCCCACGCGGATTCGAACAGGTCCTCCTCCCGGAAATATTCCTTTCGGGTAGGGCGGAGCAGTTCGACGCGGGGTATCGGTGCGCCATCCTCGCTCATTCCGGCACGGGCACGGGTTTGGACGGCGACCTTCCCCGACTTGGCGTTCTTCATCGGGATCGCCGTGGCGTCCGCCTCGACGATGCGGAGGATCCGCTCGAGCGTCACGGGGTTGCGCCGCCTTTCGATCTCGATCGTCAGGAGGTGGGACGTGGCGCCGCTCACCGGGTCGGTGCGGAGCAGCGTGTCGTCGCGGACCGTCGCCCGGTCGACCATGATCGTCTCCACGCCCACATCGAGCGTGCCGGCATCCCGGGCGGCGGCGATGCGCGTCTCCACGAGCGCCAGGAACTCGTCGAAGATACGGTTCTGCAGGTCGATCGGCAGCGCGAGGAGGCGGTTCAACCAGCGCTGGATCGGGGGCAGCTCCTCCTTCAGCACGCCATCCTGGTCGCAGAGTTCGAGGCCGGTGCGATCCTGGAACTCGCCGAGCGTGGTGCTGGTCAGCTTGCCCGCGTGGAGCAGGTGGAACCAGCTGATGAGCGCGGCGCAGGCGTACTCGCTTTCGAGATTGTCGGCAGGGTCGAACAGGTTCTGCCCGCCGGTCTGCCGCTGGCCGCGGGTCAGCGCGCCGAGGCTGTCGAGGCGCCGCGCGATGGTGCTGGTGAAGCGCAGCTCGCCCTTGCAGTCGGTCGTGACGGGCCGGAACAGCGGCGAGCAGGCCTGATGCGTGCGGTGGGTTCGCCCGAGCCCCTGGATGGCCCGGTCGGCACGCCAGCCCGGCTCCAGCAAGAGGTGGACGCGCTGCTGCTGGTTCTTGGCATCGAGCGAGGCGTGGTAGGATCGGCCTGTGCCACCCGCGTCCGAGAAGACGAGGACGCGCTTGCGCCCTTCCATGAACGCCGACGCCTCGACCTGGCTGGTCCGCGTCGAGCGCGATTCGAGCTTCTGGCCGCCATCGCCGCGGCTGACGAGGCGCTTGGTGCGGCCTGTGATCTCGGCGACGTTGTCGTGCCCGAAATGCTCCAGCATGGCGTCCAGCGCCGACATGATCGGGGGAAGCGCGCAGAGGTGCTCGATCAGGCGCTCGCGCGCCGCTTCGGCCTCCGGGTTGTAGACCGCGTTGCCATCGTCATCGACCATCGGCATCGAGCGCGCGGTGCCGGTGTCATCGGTGAAGACCTTCATCTGCCGGGTCGGGAAGGCCCGCTGCAGGTAGTCGATGACGTATTCCCGCGGTGACAGGTCGATCTCCAGGTCCGCCCGCTCGTCGGGGCTGAGTTCGCCGAGACGCCGGTTGAGGATCGATTCCGCGGTAGTGACGAGCTGGAGCACGACCGACTTGTCATCGGCGAGGTGTTCCTCGACCGCGGCGATGACGGTGGGCAGCTTGAGGCTAAGGAGAACCTGGCCGAAGAAGCGCTGCTTGGTCGACTCGAACCGCGAGCGTGCCGACGCCTTCGCCCCGCTGTTCAGCGTCGCGTTCTCGAGCGCGTCGACGACGCCGGTGAGCTCGAGCGCCTGCTCCATGTTCCGGTGGATGATCCCCCAGGCTTCGGCATAGGTGTCGTAGATCTTGATCTGGTCGGGGGTGAGCGCGTGCTTCAGGATGTCGTACTCGACCCCGGCGAAGCTGAGCGCGCGCGCCATGTAGAGGCCGGTCGCCTTGAGGTCGCGCGCGACCAGCTCCATCGCCGCGATCCCGCCCTTGCGGATGCCGCTGATGAACTGCTCGCGGTCGGCAAAGGCAGTCTCCGGTCCCCAGAGCCCGAGCCGCACGGCGTAGGCGAGGTTGTTCACGTCGCTGGCCCCGGTGGCCGATGCGTACAGCACGCGGGCGCCCGGCAGGTGGTTCTGGAGGAGCACCCCGCAGATTCCCTGCTGGGAGCCCTTCTTGGCGCCGAGCGCGCCCTCCCCGCCGGCGACGCCGCCCATCTCGTGCGCCTCGTCGAAGGCAATCACGCCGTCGAAGTCCTCGCGCGCCCAGTCGATGAGCTGCTTCAGGCGGGTGTGCTCGCTCCGCGCCGACCGGAGCGCCGGATAGGTCACGAAGATGACCCCCTGGTCGAGCTTGACCACGTCATCGATCTTCCAGTTCGTGAGGGGCTGGATGTCGGCCGACATGCCGCCCAACGCGGTCCAGTCGCGCCGCGCGTCCTCCAGCAGGGGCTCGTTCTTGGTGATCCAGATGTGCCGGCGCCGACCCTGGAGCCAGTTGTCGAGGATGCAGGCGGCGATCTGCCGCCCCTTGCCCGCGCCCGTGCCGTCGCCGAGGAAGAAGCCCTTGCGGTACTCGCGGCCGTCGTCAGCGAGCTCCAGTCCGACGCCTTCCTTGCTGGGGCGGAACCTGCCCGGCAGCATCTGGGTCCACGCGTCACCGGCGTAGACCACGGTTTCGAGCTGCGAGGCGGACAGGAGCCGATCGGCGACGGTGCGCTCGGGCAAGCGCGGGACGTGGTGGGGGACCGGCGCCGGGATCGATCCCATCGCGACGGACTCGACCAGCGCCGTCGGATGCTCGCCGGCGGTCGTGAACACGAGGCGGCTCGGGCGGTACGGAAGATAGACACCGGTCTGCTCGAGGATCGGCGCGGGGGTGTCCAGCGGGGTGAACTCGACGGGGAGGACCTCGTTGCGGGTCGGGGCGTGGAACGCGCGGGGCTCGGCCGGGCGGGTGCTCTTCACGGCCCGGAACAAGGTCGTGGTCCCGGTCTTGCGGACGGGCGGCGCCGGGACGTCCATCTTCGGCTTCAGCCGGTCGACGATCGTGAGGACGTCCAGGAACTCCGAAACGGAGGATCGCTGGATCGTGGATGGCACACTGGTCCCGGGCGCCTTGTCGATGACGTAGAGGCGCACGGCGATCGACGTGCCATGCTTGGCGTAGCACTTCTCGAGGCGGAGGGAGGTTCGCACCGCCACGTCGCGCAGCGTCGCCTCGTAGAGATCGCGGAGGCGAGCGCTCGGGCCGAACCAGTCGGGCATGATCGCCACGAGGCGACCCCCCGTCCGGAGCCGGCGCAACGCCGCCTGCAGATGGCGCACGGCCGCGAGATCGTCGGCCCCGCGGCCGAGCGACCGGGAGAAAGGCGGGTTCATCAGGACCAGCGTCGGGCGTTCGGATGTCGCCATCAGCGAGGTGATCGCCGCGCCGTCGTGCCCCGAAATCTGGGCACCGGGGAAGCTGTGCGCGAGCCGGGCGCGTCGGGCGGGGTCGAGCTCGTTCAGCTGTAGGGTGACGTCCTGGCGTAGCTGGGCCACGAGGAGGCCGTTGCCGGCGCTGGGTTCCAGCACGACGTCGCCGGGCTGTGCATTGGCGAGGAGGACGGCGAGCGCGGCGATGTCGGCCGGCGTGGAGAACTGCTGCCATTCGAGCTGTTCCTCGCTCCTCACCGTCTGGGTCGGCAGGCTCGCCATCAGCCGGATCGGAGCGATGACGTCGGCGAAGGCCTGGAGCTCATAGGGCCGCGTCCGCAGGTGGAGCGCGAGGGCGTGCTCCAGCACCTCGAAGCTCTCGCGCTGGGTCCAGCGGCCCTGCGCGTCGCTGCCGCCATAGGCCTCCGTCATCGCTCCGTTGAGAAGGGCGCGGGTGATCGTCTCACCCGACCGGAATCGATCCTGCAGCAGAAGCGCGGCGCATCGGTCGGCGTTCGCTGCCGTCGAGAAAAGGTCGGTCATGGGGGTCTCCTGGGTCGGCCGCCCAATCGGCAGCATCACCCACTCGACCCCCCTCCCCTTTCCCGTTCGCGATCGAGAACGATCGCCCAATCCTTGATGCGCCCGGGAGGCGGCGCACGCCGGATGGTCAGGTCGGGACGGGCATAATGCGCCTCGGCTCGGTCGGCCGCACCCGCGCCCTCGGGATCGTTGTCCTCGGCGATCAGGAGCGTCGACACGCCGGGAGGCAAGCGGAGCTGATCGAGGCGCCTTGCTCCAAGGCTCGCCCAGCAGGGCACGCCATGGATGGTGCTGAAAGCCGCCGCGGTCTCGAAGCCCTCGGCGATCGCCATGGTGTCGCCGGTCAGCGGGCGTCCCTGCCAGGCCCCCTGCCCCGGCTGGCCGAGCATCACCTTGCTGTCGTAGCGCCCGGTAGCGGGGTCGATGAAGATCCGCTGGAAGGCGACAAGCCGTCGGGCGTCGCGGACGCCGACCAGCAGCGCCGGCCGGAAGACGGTGTGCGGCTTGGGGCCGAGCGGGCATCGCGGGTGGAAGCGGAGATCGGCCGGACCCAGGTCGATATGGCGACTGACCAGGTAGCGCTCGGCAAGTGTACCCTCCACTGGCCCCGCCTGATCCCAGAGCCGTTCGACGTTTCCGGTGCCGCGGCGAAGTTCCGCCTTCGGCGGCTCGAACCTTCGCGTGACGGGGACGCGCCTCAGCTCGCGCAGCACGTCCTCGGCGTCACAGCCGGCGAAGCACGTCACAAGGATGCCCCGATCGCCCTGTCGGAGCGATAGGCTCGGCGTCTTGTCGCAATGCGCGGGACACCGGCACGACGCGACATAGCCGTGCCACGTACCACCGAGCGCGCCCACGATGTCGACGAGTTCCTGGCTGGGTTTCAACGCTGTATAGGGCATCCCGTCAGCTTCTTCGCAAGTCTGCACCCCCTCCCCTTGTCCTCGTCAAGGTCGCGGTAGTGTTTGGTACCATGAGCATTCCCAGGCAGGTCCAAGGCACCCACAGGAACCGCTAGCATTGCCGAGCAGTGCGGTGGCACCGCAAGCGTGGCGTGGCGTGGGCTACCATGGCGGTGCATGGTCGGGCGTAGCAGTGGCGCGACTGGGCTACGCTGGCAAGGCGTGTCCTACGGTTCGCCAGCACAGACACTGCACGGCGGGCGTTGCCATTGCGGGCGGGGTCTGGCATGGACAGGCGGTGGCGAGCGTATGGTTCGCCGGCAAGGCGGGGTGTAGCGGTGAGTTCGTCAGCCATCGCCAGCAATGGTCAGGAAGTCTTCTGAATGCCAGTGATCACGTTCGCGAGCCCCAAGGGAGGGGTGGGGAAGAGCACCTCAGCGCTGGTTCTCGCCAGCGGGCTCACCGTCGCCGGAGCATCGGTTACGGTCATCGACGGCGACCCGAACCGAACGCTGGAGACATGGACTCGGGAGACGCGTGATCCCGGCTTCGACTGCCTGAGACTGGAAACGGACGACGACACCATCGACAGGATCGAGGGCGCGGCCGCGTCCAGCCAATTCGTCATCGTCGACTTGGAAGGGACCGCCAACCGCGCTCTGTCGCACGCGATCTCGCGCACCGACCTGGTGGTTATCCCCTTGCAGGCGTCGCCTGTCGATGCGCGGCAGGCGAGCAAGGCGATCAAGCTCGTCCTGGGGGAGGCGAGGGCGCAGCGACGGGAGATTCCCTATCGGATGCTGTTTACCCGCGTGAACCCCGCGATCGCGACCCGGGACGAGAAGGAGATCAGGTCGCAGTTCAAGGAAGCGGGTATCCCCACCTTCGAGACGGCTCTCAATGACCGCGCAGGATTTCGCGCGATGTTCACCCACTACAAGTCGTTGTGGGATCTTGAGCAGGGAGAGGCGGCCGGGCTGGAGAAGGCTCGAGCGAACGCGACCGCCTTCGTGCAGGAGGTTGTGACGGAGATCAGGCGGCAGCAGCCCGCAGCGGAGCAGACGGCATGAGCGGCATCAATCTCGGCCTAGACGACCTTTCGGACATCAAGCCCACCCCGCGACCGGAGCGTAGTCGCTCTGAGCAGCGCCGGGAGGTTGCCGTGATCGACGAGGTCGCGCGCGAACATGGTTTCAGTAAGCCTGCCGCGCCTGCGGTGCTGCCCAGGCGGCAGAAATCGGCCTACGCAGGCGAGCAGCTCCACCAGGTCAGCGTGAAGGGACCGCTGAGCGTCATGGGTCGCTTCATCGAGTATTGCGACCGTGAGCGACTGCCGTACTGGCAGGCTATCGAGAAGCTGCTGGACCAGGCGGAGAGGGCAGGGGACTAGGCTCCCGGCAGGGTCGCGACCACCTCGCCGATCAGGTAGAAGGAGTCCGGCAGCAGGAAGAATGCCTCGACGCGGGCGTTGTCGTCGTCGGGGGCCTCGGCGCCGATGAGGGTCGCCCATCGCTGGTCGATGTAGCGAAGCAGCGCGGTCCAGGCGGCATCGTGGTCGGCGTGTACCGACAGCTCGTCGGTTTCGCCGGCGAGGCTGATCATCAAGAGGTGAAGCGGCATAGCGAGCTCCTGCGAGCTGCGCCTGGACTGGAGTCCCGGCAGGGGAGGGGCAGGGGCCGCGGGACGTAGATCCCGAATGCCCGCCTTTCCCGACCCTTCTCACCTTGTCGGATCGTTCCGCGCTCAGCGCAGGAGAACCGCCGCGACTTGCGAATAGTTGCGAGGATGTATCCGGTCCCGTGTCTCGAACCGGACTAAGTCGAGCGTCTCGTCGCCGAACCGCGCGGCGACAGAACTGACAGTATAGGCCTGCGGTCGGGCATAGGGCAGAAGCCAGATGACCCGGCGGAAGCAGGCCGTCGAGCGGATCTTCGCCAGCTTGCCGGCGAGAGCGGCGCCGGCCGGATCGTTGGAGCCCATCGCGAAGATGCAGGTCCCGTAATCCTTGCCGGTCTTGCGCCATGCGAGGATCTGCGCCGCTGTGGCACGTTCCACAGCTTGCACGTCGCATTGTCGGGCATAGCGATGGTTGATCGCTTGGGCTGCGCCCACGGCGGTACTGTCCCCTAGGATCAGGCACTCGAACATTGCTGGCTCCCGCTCACGGGACTTTACGACGTCTGGATATGGCAGGGGAAGGGGCGATCGACGGTCAGGCCAAGGCGTTCTGCAGCTCGGAAACATCGGCGTCGATGATCGCGTAGAGATCGTCCGCGTCGTTTCGGAAGAACTGGTCGGCGCGCGCCTCCGGCTCGATCGGGGAGGGGGTGCGGCCAAACCGCGCTTCCCAGCGTCGATCGACGAACTCCATCAGCTGCCGCCATGCCTGCGCTTGCGTGGCGTGGAGCGTGACCTTGCGGGCGCCCTCGTAGATGATGACCAGGACGACGACGCCGGGGTGCATCACCAGCCCGTGTCCGGAGCCTGGCCGCGTCGGATCGACCGCAACCCCGGATGGCTACACATGCGGGGTCGGTTAGCGATCATTGGCTTGTGGTGTGGCGGGAACTTGAGTCACTTTCGTTGCGGGGGAGGGTTAAGTGAATCCTCACCAGCCTGTTGTAAACAGATAGGGTCCGTCCGGAACCGGCCAAGGGTCGGCGACATTATTGCACCGGGGCGGTTATGAGGCTGATCATGGCGCACCTGACCCAAGTCGAGTTGATCAACTGGATCGCACTCTACACGGCGACCGGCCTGTGCTGTGCCATCGCGATGGTCCTGTCGGTGTCAGTCGCCGGCGTCCGCCTCTATCGCGAGCAGTCCTGGCAGGAGGTCCGCACCCTACGCGGCGCTGTCCTCTTCCTGCCGAAGACCTGGTGGCGCTGGCAGAAGCTCTACCTCCTGTCGACGCCGGTGACGCTGGCGATCGTCGTCTCGTTCGGAATGAGCCTGACCTGGAGCTGACCCGTCAGATGTCGAGCGCGCCGGCGATCTGATCGCAAACGCGTTCGCCTTCGACGTCGCTCGGCTCGATCGTCAGCAGCGGACCGAGGAGGCGCATCCGGGGGTGCGTCGTCGCCTTGGAGGCCAGATAGTCCTCGTCGCTGAACCCCATGGCCTCCACGACCAGCTGCTTGATCTCTCCCGTGACGCGGGAGCGTGCCTCGAGGAGGAAGTCCGGCCTGCAGGCGCCCTGGGTCGTGAGCCGGTCGAACACGGGCTTCTCGATCGCGAGGTCGACGCCGGCCCTGTCCAGATGCCGTCGCGCCTTGAAGAGCTCACGCAGCACCGATCGCTCGAACTCGGAGTCGACCGGGATGAAACGCTGCCCGGACAAGATCGGCTGGGCGTAGGCGCGGAGCGGTGCGTAGCCGTGAGCCTCGGGATATTCGCCGGCGACGATCATTACCAGGAACGGCCCCTTGATGAGATTGCCGCGCACGGAGGGAGACTGGACCCGGTTCGCGACGTGGATGGGCTCAGCTCCGGGGACGTCGACGACGTGGCCGCGGATGTGGGGCGAGAACAGCACCATGAAGCCCTGCGGTGCGTGGCCGCTCGGCCAGCTCTTCGCGAGCTGGCGCAGCATCGCATAGGCGCGCCGGCTGTGCAGGGCGTTGGCGTGTGTCCAGAACGCTCGGCCGAGTTGGATGCCGGGGGCGATCTCGATCTTGGCAGCGGCTCGGCCGAGAGCCTCGAACTCGCGTTTGATGGAGGCCGGTTCGGGTTCCTGCTGCTCGGGCGGCACCCGGTTGGTGCCGGCAGCATCGATCAGGCGCCATAGGAGCCGCGCCAGACGCGGAACCGACGCATGGCGGGTCCGATCGTCGCTGGCGTCCTCGTCGGGCCTCTGGGCGAGCTTCTCCGGGGCAGGGCGCAGCACCTCGAAGAAGCCGGCCGGGGGGTCGGCCGGGGTCTCGCGCGAGCGGATCTCGGTGATGCGATGCGTCACCTGGTCGCGGAAGAAGGGGCACTCCTCGCGATGTTCCGGCCGCTTGGTGCTGGTGAGGCGCCGTAGATAGTAGGTTTCCGCCTCCGAGAGGAACGCCGGTGTCAGGATCGGCGGGGCGTCCTCGGCCGCCAGGCAGTCGCAGGCGATCCATTTCGCTCCGATGCGCGCGTTCTGGACGAGGGTAATGCCGGCCTCCTCGTCACCGCGGGATCCTTCGCCGACGTACCAGCGCACCAAAGCCTCCCGCAGGGGTGGGGGGAGGGGGATGCGACGTCCTCCGACGCCGTTCGTGTCGCGGTCGATGAGCCACATTTCGATCGGTCCAACGGCTCGGTTTGGGGCCAGTCTCACCCAGGTCGGGGGGATTGACAACCGAGAATCCGTCGATCTCACTCATCAGGAACGGGGTCGGGAGGACCAGATGCGAGCGTGTTTTCTTGCCGGGGCGGCGGTGATTTCGATGGTGGCGACCGTCGCGGCGGCGGGGGCGCAGCCCGCCCGATCCGTCCGGACCGTCCAGCTGATCAGCATGACGGGCGCGCCCCCGCCGGCACCGGAGGAGGCTCCAGTGGGACCGTCCGGACCGGCGCCGGCCGCTGCCCCCGCGGCCTTGCCGCCCGAGGCCGCGGCGCTTCCCGAGGCGTTCCGGGTCCACGACCTCAGCCGGCAGTGGGTCGCCTACCAGATGGCGAGTAGCCTCGCGCCGCAGCCGGCGGTTGCAGGGGAAGGGGCCGGCGCGATCGCCAGCGAAGATCCTTTTGCCCCGGTCGGGGTGGCCCAGCCTGGCGTCCCGGCCTATGCCTCCGCGGTAAGCGTCGCGCCCGTCTCGGGCATCTCGGTTCCCTTGTGGATGCGTGGGGGCCAGGTCTTCGCCGCAGCGGCCAATTCCTATGTGCCGGGATGCGTGCCGACCGACTATCGGCCGAGCGGGCTACTGCGCCCCGATGGTGAGTTCCGCCGTCGCGGCTATTTCGCGATGATGTCGAACATCGCCTGTCAGTACGGCCTCCCGGTCGGCCTTTTCGACGCGATGATCATCCGGGAAAGCCGCTACAACGCCTCGATCTACTCGCCCAAGAACGCGTTCGGCTTGACGCAGCTCATGCCCGACACGGCCGCTGGTCTCGGCGTCAACCGCTACGATGTGGAGCAGAACCTCAGGGGTGGGGCGCGCTACCTGCGCCAGCAGCTCGACAAGTTCGGCCAGTATCACCTCGCGCTCGCCGCGTACAATGCCGGGCCGGGAAGGGTGAAGAACGGCCGTGTGCCGCGCATCGTCGAGACGCAGGACTATGTCTCGAACATCCTGCTGAACTGGTCGCGGCTGACCGGGCTCTCGCGTGTGGCGACGATCCAGTCTCCCGGGAGTGCGGCGCCGGTGCCGCCCACCTTCTCGCGCGCGGCGATGGTGTCGTCCTTCTAGGTCAGGCGATCGCCTCGAGAGTCTGCTGAACGTAGGGGCATTCGGCTGTCGGGGGGCGTTCGGAGAAGGTGACGATCGTCTCGTTGGCGCGCGCGCGGACGCGGTTGCCGTCGATCTCGTCGCGCATGGCGATGCTGTAATGGGGCAGGGTATCAGACTGCTGGATGTCGCTGATGTGCTGCTTGAAGCGGCGCAGCGCGCTCCTGCTGCCGACCGTCTTGAGGAGCGATTCCAGATCGACCTCGAACGGACCCTCGTCGCAGTGCGAGCGCGCGATCTCGTACAAGCGCCGCTCGATCAGGCCGAGCTTGAAGTATTCGTGATGGTACGAATACATCGATACGTCGCGCTCGATCGCGCGGAACAGGAAATCGCAGAGACGGATCTTCACCGCCTGCAGCCGCTCATACCCCTCGGGCATGTCGTTGTAGATGACCTGGGCATTCTCCACCCAGGAGAACCATCCACGGTGGCCGGCGCCGCCCGTCTTGAGGTTGGTCTGGATCTGGGTGCCCTGGAGGCGGGACATGGCGTCCGTGAAGCGCGCATAGTCTCGCTTGCCCGGGTTGGGCGTGCCCGTCGCGCGGAAGAAGTCATGCGCCGTGAAGGTGATCTCCTGCGAGAGGGCCATTCCTCGCGCTTTCTGCTCGAAGATGATCGAAGCGACGTAGAGGATGATCTCCTTGTCGTACATCGTGGCGATGCCGCCCTCGCCGGCTCGGATCGTGATCGACACGTTGCCGATCTTGTGTTCGATGATCCCGGTCTGGGGCTTCTTCTCCAGCGCAAAGAACGGGAAGTCCATGACGCTCCGGTCGCCGTGAATGTCCCCCCGCAGCGGGCAGTCCAGCGCCAGCAGGCCTTGCACCTCGGTATTGGTCCGCTTTCTCGCCATTGCGCGGGGTCTCCATGACTCGCATCCATGTTAACGCGTCGGACGATGGCAGGCCACCGGGCAGAGCCGCTTCGCACCCAAAAGCACTAGGAATCGTCGATGGATGCGCTCCGAGCTGGCAACCGCACCCGAAATCCGGACCGGTCTAGGTGTGGCGCTGGCCGATCGCACCCGAAAACTCGCCCTTCCGCTAGAAAACATCGTGCTTTTGGGTGCGTAAGCCTGACGCCTCGCCCTTGAACCGCGAATCCCTCGTGCTTTTGGGTGCGGTTGCTCGTGCTTTTAGGTGCGTTCCGCCCGTGAGCGTCCGTTCGCGGGGTCTCCATCGTGCTTTTGGGTGCATCGACGGGGCGGCTCAGCAGTCGACGGTCCGCGCTTCGCGCATGCCGTGGAACGTCTTGCCGAGGTTGAGCTCGCCAGCTGCCGCCTTTGCGGTCATGCCGCGCAGATAGGCACCGGGGGAGCGGACCTCGCCGCTGATCGTCTTGGCGACGGTCGCGATCACGGCCGCCGCGGCGCCGCGCTGACCCATCAACCGGCACGCTTCGCGCCAAGCGTGCGGGCCGATCGCGTACTGGCCTGTCAGGCCCTCGGCGATGCTCACCAGCCGACCCCATGCCCGCGGTCCTGGATCAAGGTCCCAGATCAGCTCGGGCGCGGCCTTGGCGACGAACTTCGCGTCGACGCCGTGGCGCTCGAGATCGGCTTCGACGTTGCTCTGCGGGGCGAGAAGGGCGATGTCCCAACCCTCACTACTCTTCCTCGCAAAGCCTCTACCCGTAACTGCGTGAGCAGTTTTAAGTTGGGTTGTAGTTGTAGAGTGAACGAACTGTCGTTCGCCCTTGGGTGAACTATCAACAGGACAATCGGCCGCACTTTCGACGTCGGAACCGGAGTTTAGCGCTTCGAGCGCCGCATCGACCTTCGCCTGAAAGCCGTCGACGCGCGACGTGACCTGGGCAAGGCAGCGGATCAGCGCGTCGAGATCGCGGCTGCCCTTCACATGGTCCAGCGCCATGCGAACGAGCTCGACCTCGCGCGCCGCATCCACGTCGTCGATGTTGGCATCCAGCACCGCGTTGGCGAGCGTGCGGGTGCGGCGCCGAGCTGCCGACAGCGCGCGCTTCAACCGCTCGATCTCCCGATCCTCCGCATAGCCCTTGGCGGCGATCGCATCGAACTCGGCCGCGCGCGTGCCGAGCGGTCGCAGGTCGAAGCCGTAGCCCCACAGGATGTCGCCGGCGGCGTTGCGTTTGCCGCCCCGATGCCCGTTGGGGCTGTCGTGCGGGACCATCAGGCCGAACTCGATCGCCGCCCGGATCGTCTTCTGCACCTGGCGAACAGAAACGCCGAGCTTGCGCGAAAGCGTCTCGTTGCGGGGCCAGACGAGAGGGACCCGGCCGGGCAACCAGTCCTGCGGCTTGGAGTGGGGGATGAGGGCGTCCATGAGCGCCAGCACAGCCGGGGAGACCCCGATGTATGGAGCGGCGCATTTGAGCTTCCCGAGCAGGCGGGCCGGCGAGACTTTCTCCTGCCCGACATAGCCCTTGGCGAGCCGATCCACGACGGCGTTGAACTGGTTGTAGCGGCGCATGCCGCCCGACCGCTTCGGCGCATAGCTTCCCATTCGTCACTCCCTGGGGGGAGGGCCGTTCGGACGAGCAGAGGCGTGGCGCGAATCGCGCTTCGGCCTTGTCTGTTCAAGGGAGGTCAGCTAGAACCGGGTTTCCAGACAGGTTTAGCGACCACCCGAAAAGCCCGGCCTAGCGCCGGGTTTTTCTTGTCCTCACGACATCTCCGTTCCGCACGTTGGTCCCTGAGCATCCGGCGCGGTGCGGGCGCGTCGACGCTCACCCCGCCCGATTCGCGCTTTCGTCGAATCCGTCGGGGCCGTGGGACCAGTGTTAACGGTCGGAAAATGCTGAGCGAGCGCGATTATTAGTGCTTTTGAGGACGTTTCCTCGAAAGCGTGGAACTATTTCCAGTGCTTTTGGGGCCGCGCGCTAGTGCTTTTAGGTGCAGTGCAGGTCCAAAAAAAAGCCGCTAGGCGGTCAGAACATCGAGACCTTGCCCGATTCGAGGTCTGATCGTCGCTGCAGCACCATGCTGATCTCGGCGACCATCTTCTTGATCACCGCCGACTGGAAGTAGGTGCCCCATTCCTTGTGGACCTCGGTGCCGTCCAGTCCCTCCAGCTCGCGGAGAGCTTCGACGATGCGATGGGGCAGGCCGTTGAACAGGGTGCTGAGCATCGAGACGAGGGTCACGAACCGTTCGTCGCCCATCAGCTCGAGGTCGCGGGCCATCTCGACGCTGATGATCGCGTGCATGACGTCGATGTTGAGCGCGCGGAGAATCGACTGGAACTCGGGCAGCGTCATGGCCGAGCGCTTGGTGGCATCGCGGTGGAGGATCGTACCCAGGCGGGTCTTCTTGATGTTCACCTTGAGGGCCATCTGGCGGATGCCGAGGCCCTGGGTCTCCATGGCCCGCATGATGAGCGGCACGTAGTCCGGTTCGCCGGGTGACGCGAAATCCCTCTCGCGCTGGGTGGCGATCGTAAGCGACTCCGGTTCAATCACAGCTACGGACTGCACGGCTTGAGGCCCCCCCGAAGACCAGTTCGGACTCGGCCAGAAAACCAAACTCTTAGGAGATTGGCAACCCTAAGTTACAGTCGGTTCGGACAAAACCTGCGCCCGCTAACTACTTGAGACGCACGACGTTATCGGTTTTCTCCCGGCTGTCGCTCGGCTTGTCGCAACCCTGCGTCGCCTCGTCGACACCAAGCTTCGAGAGGAGCTTCGCGGCGCTCTGATCGACCACGAAATCGAACAGTAGCATGGAGATCGCGTCGCCTACGGTCAGGCTGGACCCGAGCTCCTTGGCGAGCCGCTTCTTGGCCTCGATCAGGTTGTCCGCGCTCGTTTTCGTGATGTGGAGGTGGATGCGAATCGGACCCTTGGTGGGGATCTTGCTGAGGTGCTGGCGCAGGGTCTCGACGTCGTGCTGCGCGATCGCTTCCGCGGCACCGGGGCCGGCGAGCTGGTTCACCATGCTGGTCAGGCTGTGGTAGCGCTTGGTCTCGTTGGACAGAAGCCGCAGGCTCTCCGTGGTCAGGCGGAACAGGTACTCCGATACGTCGAGCGAATATCCGCGAGTATCCCCACTCATTCCGGCACGTCCCTAGCCTCGATCCTGCTTCCCCCCGGCCAAGCCGAACATCGCTAGGATGTGATGAACGCGCCCTATACGACTCAGAGGTCGCTGGGTCGATTCTACACGTTTGGGACCTGTCCGCCAATCGGGACACCTGTCCGCCGTGGCGGACGCCCGTCCGCCCTGGCGGACACCTGTCCGCTACCGCGGACGCCGGTCCGCCGTGGCGGACGCTTTTGCAGCGTAAAACGCCGGAAGTGAAAAAAAGGTTTGTCCGCGCCGAAAGTTCCACCGGCTTCGGATTGTCGGTCGAATCCATCTCGGCTCACCTTTCGATGGGCGCGGACGAGCCGCGTCTCCATCGAAGGGAACTCACTATGCAGTCCGTGCTGAAAAAGAGCGGCCACATGGAGATGGCGGTCTTCGCCCTCGCCGTGCTGGCGTTCGCGCTCTTCTATTTCGCCGGTCCGGCCTTCGCCGGCGCCGACACGACGTTCGACACCGCTTTGACGAAGTTCACGGACTTCCTCGAGGGTTCGGGCGGCAAGATCATCACCGTGCTGTCGCTCGCGGGCGGCATCGTGGCGCTGGCCTCGGGCCGCTTCTCCATGGGCCAGATCGCGATCCCGGTCGGCGTCGGCGTCGGCGCCGGCACCGGCATTCCGATCGTCACCTCGACGGTGACGGCGACGATCTGACGCAACCGTTCGGGCCGGTCGGGGTGGCAGCTCCGGCCGCGCTCGCGGGGAGGGTGGCGCAATGGCTGCAGACAAGTACGCGATCCCATCTCATCTCGACGACCCTGAACTGATCGGGCTGTGGACGTTGGATGAGTTCCTGGCGATGGTTCTGCCATTCGTCTGGGGGATCATGACCCAGCACATCGTCATCGGCATCATCGCGGCGTTCGCGGGCTGGTGGGGATTGAAGAAAGCGAAAGCTGGTCGTGCCGCGTCTTGGCTGCTTCACCTGGCCTATTGGCATCTGCCGGCCGGTTTCACCGGCCTGAGAGCCACGCCGCCCTCATACCTTCGATTGATGGCGGGGTAACATGGATCTCTCGTACAGCCACGCGCAGAACCAGCGCGTCCTCAAGCAGCGCAACCTCCTGGTGGTTGTCGCGGCCGCGCTCGCCGGGCTGGCGGCGCTCCTCCTTACCCTCGGCATCTCGCGCGATCGCGAGGTCGTTCTGCAACCAGTGTTGCAGTCGCCGGTGACGGTCAGCAGCGCGGGTGTCTCGCGCCAGTATCTCGAGATGATCACGCGCGACGTCGTCGTCCTGACGCTCGATCGCAGCCCGCAGAACCTCGAATACTGGATGAACCAGGTCCTCGCGATCACGTCGCCCCGCGCGCAGGGCAAGATCAAGGGCGACCTGCTGAAGATCGTCAACGAGCAGCGCGGGTCGTCCATCGCGCAGTTCTTCACGATCCAGTCGATGGAGATCGACCCCAAGAACCTCCGCTCCGAGGTGACGGGCGAGCTGCACACCATCGTCGGCAACAAGGTGATCTCGAACGAGCGCCGCACCTTCCGGTACGACTGGGAGTACGAGGGTCTGTCTCTCCGTCTCGTCGGCTTCGGAATGGTCCGCACGGGCAAGGAGCTAGACCAATGACCGCTATCTACGCCGTCGGCAGTGCGGCGGTTGGCACCGTCCTGATGTCCCGGATCAGCTGCATCCTGAGCAGGATGATCGGCGCCTGCCTGTTCACCCTCGCCGTGCTCTTCTTCGCGCAGCCTGCCTGGGCCGATCAGACGATCATGGCGGCCGACAATGCGCAGGTCGACTGCCAGGCGTCCGCCAAGGACCTGACGCGCATCAGCCTCGTCGAGGACGAGTTCGCGAGCGTTTCGAAGATCTCGACCGGCAACCCGCAGGACGACTTTTCGGTCGTCAACGAGCCGGTGCGCGGCGACATCTACCTGAGCGTTCCGGAGGGCTACGGCCGGCAGGCGCTCTCGTTCTTCGGCACGACGAAGCGCGGCTACGTCTACAAGTTTATGTGCCGTATCTCGGGCGACGCGGCCGCACAGGTGTTCGTGTCGAACCCGGCGATCGCCAAGGAGAAGGCCGCGGAAGCCGCTCCGCAGCAGGTTGCGGCCGGGCCGCAGGACGCGGCGGTCGAGCTCGTCCAGGCGATGTATTCGAACAGCGTCGCCGACGGCTACGAGATGCGCCAGCGCGCGCTCAAGCCGGTCTATGTCGGCAAGCTCAAGGTCCAGATGATCGCCGAATATCGCGGCCAGGACCTGACCGGGAAGGTGCTGCGCATCGAGAATACGGGCGACGCTCCGACCGAGCTCACCGAGCGCACCGTGGCTCCCGCCAGCGCGCTCGCCGTCTCCATCGCCGAGCCCAAGCTCGCCCCGGGGAAGGTCACGACGGCCTACCTCGTCTCCCAGAATGTGAGGTAAGCCATGGCCTTCGCTGACATCTTCAAGCGTTCCCGCAAGCCTCTGGACGAGCCCGAAGGGGAGGGGGTCTCCCCGGTTGGCGGCGAGCTCGCCGGCAACGAGGCGGTGCGGCGCAAGCAGCGCATGCTCCTCGCCGGCGTGGCCGGCGTCGGGCTGGTCGTCTCCTCCATGTGGATCTTCAGCGGCGACGACGGGAAGAAGGTCGCCGACACCGATGGCGCGGAGAAGGTCGAGGTCTCGACCAAGGACATGGTGAACCGCAACCTGTCGCAGCAGGAGTGGATGGCGCTCTCCGAGAACCGGTTCCAGTCGACGGAAAACCAGCTGAAGTCCGTCAACGGCCAAACGGCGCGAGTGGACAACCTCGCTGCGCAGATCGAGGCGCTGAAGGGCCAGAACCAGGCGATGCAGGCGGACGGGCAGCGCGTCCTCTCCGCCTACCAGGCGGAGAACGAGCAGCTCCGTAAGCAGATCAACGATCGTCCCGCAGCGGTGGCGCCTGCCCCCGGGCCTGCCGCGATGTACGGCCCCCGGGGTCCCCAGGCCTATCAGCGGCCGGACGGGGCGGGGGCCGGGGGCGATGGCGCGGTGCCGGTCGGCCGACCGGCCGAGGTCAAGATGGTCAGCTTCTCGACCACCGACACCGGCACCGCGTCCAAGGTCGCCAAGGGCAACACGGTCTATACCGACAGCCCGAACTACCTGCCGCCCAACAGCTTCGCGTCGGCGAAGGTGATCGTCGGCGTCGACGCGGCGGCGGGCGTCAACAGCCAGACCGATCCGCTGCCCGTCGTGCTTCGCGTCACCGGGCCAGCTCGGTCGGTGCTCCAGAACGGCAAGCTGCTGACCACCAAGATCCAGGGTTGCCTGATCAACGGTGCCGCCCGTGGCGAGCTCAGCTCGGAGAAGGTGTACGTCAAGCTGCAGAAGATGACGTGCCCGCAGCCGGGCGGCCGCTACGCCGTCTCCGAGGTCAAGGGGTTCATCGCGTTCGGCGGCAAGACGGGCGTGCGCGGTCGGGTCGTGTCGCGCGAGGGCGGACTGGTGAGCCAGGCCTTCATCGCCGGTCTGGTCGGCGGCTTCGGCCGCGGCTTCTCGGCCAATGCGAACTCCCTGCTGACCCAGCCGAACGTCACGGTGAACGGCCGGCGCGAGCAGCTCGGTCTCGGTGACATCGCCCAGGGCGGGTTCGGCGAAGGCGTCTCCCAGAGCGGCGACATGGTCTCGAAATACTTGATCGAGCGCGCCGAGCAGTACCAGCCGGTCATCGAGATGCCGACCGGGATCGACGTGGAAATTGTCTTCCTGGAGGGTGTCTATGTTCGGAATTGATCGACTCCGTCGGCGCCTGCCGACCAAGGTGGCGGCGTTGCTCGTCGCCGTGCCGGTGATCGGCGCCGCGAGCATGGCCGTCGCCGGCCAGATCGCCAGCCCGAGCAGCGTTCAGGTCACGAACCTTCTCAAGACGCGTCTGCCCAAGACGCAGCTGAGCCAGGTGAACTGCGAGAAGGTGCATGGCCTCTGCGAGGTCACGGCCGGGTCGAACCTGTTCTACGTCGACGCGGGCGCGCGCTACCTGATCATCGGGCGCGTCTACGACATGGAGACGCGCCAGGACCTGACCGCGGCGCGCCTCCTCGAGATCAATCCCGACATGCTGGTCGGCGGGGCGGCAAAGGCGAACGCCGCAGCGGCGGAAAGGGGCGGGGACGCGGAGGGCGCGATCGCGCCGGCGCCGGGCAAGGTCCAGAAGACCTCCGTGCCGACCCGGCCGGCTGTCCTCTCGCTCGACGGACTTCCGAAGGACGGCGCGATCGTGTGGGGCAACCCCGCTGGTGAGACCGTCACCGTCTTCACGGATTTCCGGTGCGGCTATTGCCGCGCGCTCACCAACGTCCTGCGCGGCATGAACGTGCGGGTGGTCGAGCGGCCGATCTCGGTGCTCGGCAGTCGCGACATCGCCGATCGCGTCTACTGCGCCAAGAACCGCGAAGAGGCGCTCCATGCGGCCTATGCCGGCGAGCCCTTCAAGGGCGGCGCGAGCTGCAACACCACGGGGCTCGATGCGAACGAGGCCTTCGCCCACAAGCACGGGCTCAGCGGGACGCCGGTGATCGTGCGGGCCGACGGGGCAATGCTCGAGGGCTACCGGCCCAAGGAGTTCCTGCAGAGCTGGATCAAGGGGGGTCGCTCGTGAGCGGGCGTCGCCACGGCCGTCAGGCCGCCCTCGCCGCGGTGAGCCTCGCTGCGCTCGCCGCCCTCAACGGCTGCGCCACCCTCGGCGGCAACGTGAAGGGGAGCTTCTCGTGCCAGGCGCCGGACGGCATCTGCGCGCCTTCCTCGACGATCGACGATCGCGCGCTGGCGATGATCTCGGGCGACGCGGGCGACACGGTGATCCCGGCTGGCCCGTACCAGGCACCCGCCCCGCAGCCCCGCGCGATGCGGACCGCGATGACGACGCCAGCCCCGATGGCGGACCGGAGCGCTGCCGCGGCGTCGCGGACCCGCGAGAAGGTCCTGCGCGTCGTCATCCAGCCCTACATCGACGATCGCGGCAGGCTGCATGAGGCGACCGCGGTCCACACCGTCGTACAGTCGGAATGGCAGGCACAGGCCCTCGCCGACGCCACGCCCATCCCCGACCGGAACCCCGCGGCGCGCGCGACGGAAGTGAGCCTGGCCGACGCCGTGGATCGCGACGCGCCCGGCTATCTCGACGTCGCGGCGATCGATCCCAACCTGCCCGACCCCGCGGTGGTCGCGGCCGCCCGCGCCCGCAAGCCGGACCCGGTCGAGGCGATCAAGGCGGACGTCCAGACCCGTCTCGGCCAGCGGGGCAGGCGGCGCGCGCCCGTGTCGGGCACGCGCACGTCTTCGGCGATCCCCGTCGTTCGGCCTCCGGCGAGCGCGCCAGCCCCGGCCGTTGCCCGCGCTGAGCCCGCTCCCAAGCCCTTTCAGGTCGCCAGCCAGGGCGGCGTGACCGTCCATCGCGGTTCAGCTCCGGCGGCGACCGGGCAGCAGACCCCGCTCGCCGCGACGCCCAAGACCACGGTCGGGGCCGCGGCGGTGGAGCGCGTGAAGGCGAGCGAGGCGTACCGCACCGCGCAGCAGCATGTCGCGGAAACTGCGCGCAGCGCTGGCGCCGCGGCCCCCGCGACCGGGCTCAAGAGCCTGGCCAGCCCGACCATTCGCGCCGCGAGCTTCCCCGCGTCGGTTCCGGAGGACAAGTGAGATGAGCGAGAAGCCCGGCTTCTTCGACAACCTGCTCTCCGGCGTCTTCGGAGACAGCAAGCGTCCCGACGCGCAGCGGCCCGACCTCGCGGTGCCCATGCTCGCGCACTGGCTGCCCTACCGCAGCTACGATCCGAAGACGGGCATCTTCTACAACTCGGCGTCGCGCGGTTTCGTCATCGAGGTGTCGCCGCTGGTCGGGGCGGACGAGCGGACGGGCGAGATCCTGACGCAGTTCCTCTCGGAAGGCATCCCGGCGCCGGGGTGTCTCCAGTTCCACGACTGGATGAGCCCGCGGATCAGCGAGCGCCTCTCGAAGTGGTATCTGCCGCGCTACTCCGCGAGCGGCGTGTACGAGCGCATGGCGAAGCATCGCGTCGACTTCCTGACCGAGGGCGTCTGGAACTCGCTTTCGGCGGACGCGCCCTTCTGCCTTCGCAACCACCGCGTAGCGATCTCCTACTCGACGCCCGAAAACTCGAGCGTGTCGAACGAGGAGATCGTGGCCGTGATGGAAGGCCTCATCTCGGTGCTCGGGTCGATCGGCGTCTCCGCGCGCAAGATGGACCCGGTCGCGCTGATCGGCTGGATCGACGACATCACGTCGCCGACCACCGCGGCCGGCGAGGACGTGGTCAGCTACAACCCCCTCGATCCGATCTCCGACCAGGCGGTACGGCGCGACATCGAGATGAAGATCGACCCCGATCGCATCCTGCTGCGCACCGAGCGGTTCCGGCCGACCGGCAAGGAGATCGACGGCGCGCCGGAGATCGGCGAGATCTATCCCGACGTCTTCGACGTGCGGTCCTTCTCGGTGCGGAACCTGCCCCAGCGCTGGGCGCCCTGGGACTGCGCGCGCCTGATCGGGGATATGTTCGCGGACAAGCTGCGCATGCCGTGCCCGGTGTCGACGAACCTGTGCCTCGACTTCCCCGATCCGCAGGCCGCGACCAACAAGGCCAGCTACAAGTTCATGCGGACGACGAGCCTCGCAGACTCGAAGTCCGCCCGCTTTCTCCCGCAGCTCCGCGACCAGTCGCAGGAGTGGAAGTTCGTCAACGACGAGATCCGGCAGGGCCGCAAGCTGGTGCGCCTGTTCTACAGCGTCACGTCCTTCTCCCCGAAGGGGAAGGGTGACTCGAACGAGCGCATCCTGAAGTCGGTGTACCGGGCAGCGGGATGGGACCTTCTCGACGACCGCTACCTGCAGGTCATGGGTCTGCTCTGCGCCATGCCGATGACGATGGCGAACGGCCTCTCCAAGGACCTCGAGCGCATGAAGCGCATGCGGACGATGCTGAGCACGACCGCGGCCAACCTCGCGCCGATCCAGGGAGAGTATCTGGGCGGCCACACGCCGCACCTGCTGCTGATCGGCCGGCGCGGTCAACCGTTCTTCTGGAGCCCGTTCGAGAACGCCGCCGGCAACCACAACGTCGCCGTGTTCGGGAAGAGCGGCAGCGGCAAGTCGGTCGCCCTGCAGGAGCTTTGCGCCTCCCTGTGCGGCGCCGGCTCCAAGGTGGTGGTGATCGACGACGGCCGCAGCTTCGAGCACTCGGCCAAGCTCCAGGGCGGGGCCTTTGTCGAGTTCACGATGAGCTCGGGCTTCTGCCTCAACCCCTTTTCGATGATCGACGAGCGTCAGGCGGCCGAGGACGAGGACTACCTCCTCGACTGCATGGCGATGCTCAAGGCGATCGTGAACCAGATGTCCCGCCACATCGACCGGCTCACCGACACAGAGCGCGGCCTGATCGACGGCGCCGTCAACCGGGTCTGGGAAGCGAAGGGGCGGAACGGCTCGATCGACGACGTGATCGCCGCGCTCAACGAGACGGGCAACGAGCTGGCGTCGCATCTCGCCATCGCGATGATGCCGTTCTCGAGCGCGGGCACCTACGGCAAGTTCTTCAAGGGCGAGGTGTCGTTCGAGCTGCAGGCGCAGCTCACGGTGTTCGAGCTGTCGGACCTGTCCTCGCGCGAGGAACTGCGCAGCGTCGTCCTGACGGCGATCATGTTCATGTCGCAGCAGATGATGCGCAAGGTCGATCGGTCGATCCCCAAGGCACTTCTCCTCGACGAGGCGTGGCAGATGCTGCGGGGCGGCGCGATGGCCGACTTCATCGAGACCTATGCCCGTACCTGCCGCAAGTATGGCGCGTCGCTCGTCACCGCCACCCAATCGCTCAACGACTATTACAAGTCGGCGGGCAGCATCGCGGCGCTGGAGAACAGCGACTGGTTCGTGATCCTCCAGCAGAAGCCGGAGACGATCGCCGACTTCAAGAAGCACGATCGCTTCGAGATGGACGACTATACGGACGCGCTCCTGCGCTCGCTCAAGCGCAACGGGTTCGAATATTCGGACATCATGATCAAGGGGCCGGAGACGCTGGCGGTCGGCCGGCTCGTCCTCGATCCCTTCTCGGCCGCGCTGTTCTCGTCGAGCCCGCGCACGTTCGCGGCGATTGAGGCGCTGGTGGCGCAAGGCCTCACGATGGACCAGGCGATCGAGCGGATCGCCTACCCCGACAACCCCGAGAAATGGGCGATGCCTGCCGATGAACCGGCCGCCATCGCGGCGGAGTGATCTTCATGGCGACGATCCCGGCAGAGTTCGACGGCGCGACGAAGGCTTCCCGGCCCAAGGTCGACGTCGGCTTCCTCCTCTACTTCTACCTGCACATGGCGGGGTTTCTGGCGACCACGCTCCTGATCACCTGGGGGCTGTTCGTCCTGTTCTTCCTCGCGATCGGCGGTCTCTCGGTCGACGGCATGATGCACCAGCTCAATAACCTGGCGAGCCGGTACGTCGCGGCCGACGCGGCCCGCATCGCCTCCTTCAAGCACGTCCTCATCGTCGCGCACCTGGCTCTGTCGGCCGCGGTCATCTTCTTCCGCCGCAACAGCATCCTCCCCTCGCGCGACCCCAAGCGGAGCAAGGCCAATGGCTGACCAGCCCGAACTCGACCTCCCTTCCCCCGCGACCTCCGCCGCCCCGGCGCCGGTCGTCCGCGCCAAGCGCGGGTTCGGCGGGTTCACGCGCGCGCAGCTCGTCTTGGGCGCAGCGCTCGTGGTCGCGCTGATCTGGTCGATGTGGGTCACGAAGGCGCTCGTCGCGCCGCGCGACGAGCATATCGTCAAGGCGAGCCTCTCCAGTATCGTCGGCGAATATGTGACGGCCCAGGCCCGCGCCGCGTCGCCACCCGCGCAGGTCGAGGCCGAGATGCGGACCTTCATGTCGTCGCTCAAGCACGAGATCCAGCGGCGCAGCGCCAATGGTCAGGTGGTCCTCGTCGGCGAGGCGGTGCTTACCGAGAACGTGCCGGACATCACCGACAGCCTGAAGAAGGCCGTCTATGCCAGCGGCATTCGTCAGCCGCGTCCGGCGAGCGCGGAGGAGATGCAGCAGCTTCAGCAGCAGCTCGCCCCGGCCGCGGCGGCTGTTCCGCAGGCCTATGCCGTCCCGTCCGCGATGGGCGGCGCCGGCGCGACGATCGATCCCATGTCGGCGGCGCCACCCGTCGCCGGGGGGCAGCAGCCGATGCAGGTGCCGTCAGCGATGCAGGGCGTGCCGTCGGCGATGCAGGGCGTGCCCTCGGGCGTGCCCGCGGCGATGACTTCGACCTTCGGAGGTCCCAATGGCAACGGCGGTCAGTGACCTCGCGCCGCGGGCCAGCGGCCGCAAGCTGCGCTGGGGTCTGTTCGGCGCGTTCGTCGCCGGCAGCGTCATCCTCGGTGCGATCAGCGAATGGCGCGACAACCACGCCCTCCTGATCAACACCACGGACTCGCTGCCGAACTGGGCGTTCGTCATCCACAAGAACCAGGTGCCGACGCGCGGCGAGTACGTCTTCTTCCTGCCTCCCAAGAGCGACCTCGTCCGCCGGCATTTCGGCTCCAAGCCGGAGATGTTCGGCAAGATCGTCTACGGTATGCCCGGGGATACGGTCCGGCACTGGGGCAGGCTGGTCACGGTCAACCACCGGGTCGTGGCGTACACGAAGCCCTTCACCAAGGCGGGTGAGCCGCTGGCGATCGGTCCCAGCGGGGTGATCCCGTCGGGCTGCTACTATGTCGGGACACCGCACAAGGACGGTTTCGACTCCCGGTACGCGGCCATCGGGTTCGCGTGTCAGCGCCAGATCGTCGGCACCGGAGAGGCCATCCTATGAAGCGGGCGACGCTCTTGTACGTCGGCGGCACCGGCCTGGGCGGCGGGCTGCTCTTCGCGGCGGCGTTTCTGCTCGTCGGCGCGGTGCCCGGCCAAGCCCGTGACTTCGGGCAGCTCGGGCAGACATTCCCGATCGCCGAGGCCGATCTCCTCACCACGATCGAGGCCCGCCTTCAGCGGGCGCAGGCGTCCGGCGAGATGGACCGGGTCAATGCGACCTTCGCCAAGCGGGTCGAGGCGAAGGTGCGGCGTCCGGCCGCTGTCGCCGGCATCACCGCGGCCGAAGAGCCGCGGACCTGGGACTTTGATCCGACCATCACCCTCGAGCGCGAGATCCGCGACCACAAGGGTCAGCTGATCGCGGCGGCAGGCCAGCGGATCAACCCGCTCGATTTCGTCTCGATGCGCCAGAGCCTCGTGTTCGTGGACGGCGACGACGCCGCGCAGGTCGACTGGGCCACGAAACGGTACACCGAGCTGAACGCGAAGATCATCTTCGTCAGCGGCTCGCCGATCGAGTCCATGACCTCGCGCAAGCGCCGGTTCTTCTTCGACCAGGAGGGCCGCCTGACCGGCAAGTTCGGCATCCGCCACACGCCGGCTGTCGTCGTTCAGACGGGCAAGCTGCTGCACGTCTCAGAGACCGTCCTCAAGCCGGGAGCGAAGAGCTGATGCCTTTGTGGCTGGACCTCCTCCGGACGCCCATGGCTGCGCCGGAAACGCCCGCGCTTCGCCGGATGCGGCGCACCTGGCAGGGGCTTTGCCTGTCGGTCGCGCTGATGGTCGGCTTCTTCGCGCAAATCCACGCGGCGATCGGCCGCGCCGCTCCGTGCTTCGTGGCCGCGCTGCTCGTCGCCGCGGGCCTCTATACCGCGCTCTACCTCCGCCGGAAGAACGCGGCCGACAACGCGTTCCTCGAGCGGGCAGGGGAGCCGGGCTGATGCGCTGGCTGCGTGCCCTGATGGGCGTCCTGGGTCTGCTGCTGGTGACGGTTGCGCTGACGCCGCGTGCTGAGGCGGCGCCGACCTGCACCGGGAAATTTGTGAACCCGATAACGGACGTCTGCTGGAGCTGCCTGTTCCCGCTCTCGATCGGAGGCGCGAAGATCTGGCCGGGGAACCGCCCCGACCCGAAGAATCCTGCCTCCCCGATCTGCGCCTGCGCCGACCCGCTGCCGCGTATCGGCATCTCGGTCGGGTTCTGGGAGCCGGCGCGCCTCGCGGACGTGACGATGAAGCCGTGGTGCTTCTCGAACCTGGGTGGGATGCGGATCGCCCCGGGCTTCGACATCGGCCAAGGCTACCTCGCCGGGCCATCGATGGTCGGGGGACGCTCCCAGAGCACCGCCAAGTGGCACATCCACTGGTACGTCTACCCGCTCCTCTACTGGATGGAGATCCTGACCGACTTCGTCTGCTTCGAGCAGGCGTCGTTCGACATCGCCTACATGACGGAGGTCGACCCCCTCTGGCAGGATGACTCGCTGACCGCGATCATCAATCCGGAGGCGATCGTCTTCGCCAACCCGATCGCGCAGGCGGCGTGCGCGGGCGACTGCGTCGCCGGCACCGCCAACCTGCCGCTGGACTCGCTGTTCTGGTGCGCGGGCTGTCAGGGGCCGATGTATCCGCTGAACGGCAACGTCCCGGCCTCCATCGGCCACGTCCAGTCGTCGCGGCTCGCGCTCTCGCGGTTCGCCTACAAGATGCACCGCGAGGGTCTCGCGTGGGGGACGATGGGCTCGGAGGGGCTCTGCAAGAAGTACCTCATGCCGATCATGCGGAAGCAGCAATACCGCTTCCAGATGGTCAACCCGATCCCGACGGTCAGCGGGCGGTTCGCCTGCTCCGCGATCGGCGCGTCGACGATGCCGCCCGAGGCCGGTCGCGCCTTCCCGGCCGGTGGCGAGGACATGGGCTACCTCGTCTGGCGCAAGCGCAACTGCTGCGTGTTGTGAGGAGAGAAGCATGCGCTTTCTGACATTGGGGCTGGCCGCGCTTCTCGGCACCGCGGGCGTGTCCGCGATCCTCGCCCAGACCGTCGACGGGCTGGATGTCCAGGCGGTGAAGAAGCGGGCGGCGGACCTGCAGGCGGAGGCGCAGGCCTTCGTCGACCAGGTGAAGGACCGTGGCGACGAGTTTCGCGAGCAGGCGACCGTCGTCCGCAAGTCGGGCATGGACAACATGCAGCGGGTCGCGGCGACCGATCTTCCGAAGGGACCTGACGGCAAGATCGACTTCGACGAGCTGGTGCAGGGCGCGGCATCGAACGCCAACACGCCGGGCGGGGACGCTCCGCAGTTCATGGTCTTTGCGAGCCTCTCCATGCCGCCGGCGTCGCTCAAGCAGCTGATCGCCGACACGGCGAGGGCAGGGGGCGTGGTCGTCTTCCGCGGCTTCCCCAACAACTCGGCCAAAGAGTTCGTCAATCGCCTAGGCCAGGTGGTCCAGAAGGACGACATGCCGAACATCGGCATCGACCCCCGGCTGTTCCGCGCCTTCAACGTCCAGGCCGTGCCGACCTATGTGGCGGTGTCGTCGACGTTCGACCTGTGCGCCGGCTTCCACTGCCAGACCAAGGTGCCTCCCTACGATCGTATCGAGGGCAACGTCACCGTCGACTATGCGCTCAACACCTTCGCGGGTGCGAACGGGCCGGGCGCGCGGATCGCGTCGGTGGCGCTCGGCAATCTCGCGCGGAGCCGCCAGCAGTGAAGCTCCGCCCACTCCTCAGCGCGTTGCTCGGCATCTGCCTGGTCGTCGGCCCCGCGGCCGCGCAGCAGATGACGGCCGAGCAGGCGCGCGAGGAGGGGAAGGCGCTCGGCAACGCCAAGCGGCAGGATGGAAGCCTCGTCCCGACCACCGACGCCCAGGCAAGCGCGGTGCCGGGCTATACCGGGACCGACCAGCCGCAGAGCACCTATTTCGACGATCCGGATGCGCTGGTCGCGGCCGGCACGGCGCAGCGGTCGACCAACGACGCCTACCGGACCGCCACGGACCAGGGCCACACGCGCGCTACGTTCAGCAATTCCGAGATCCTCGCGACGACCAGCCGCGCGACCGCGGTCGAGAACAATCCGCAGGCCTATCTGCAGGGTCAGAGCATCGGCTCCGAGAGCGGTCAGTGCCAGCCGCTGCCGCCAGGATCGGGGACCAACGGCTACTACGAGGCGACGTGCAACCAGGGCACCAAGGTCACGGAGGAGCCGCGATCCTGCAGCATCCGCATGGTTCCCCATATCGTGAACACGGAGCGCTGGTTCTACTTCGGGGCGCCGGACGCGAACGAGGGCAATGGGTTCGCGAAGAACTCGTTGATGCAGGCAAAGGTCGCCGGCGGGCTCTGCCGGACTGAGCCCGTCACGATGCACGTCTGCGACGCTCAGATCGAGATGGGGGCAGGCGGAACCGACGTCGAGGGCTATCGCAGGTGGTGCAAAGGCCTGTCCCAGATGAACAAGGGACCGGCGCAGCTTTACTCCTGCTCGTCCGCGATCCCCGATGGCGAGATCCCTGCCCACCAGAACTACAAGACCGGCACGAAATACTACAAGAAGGAGGGCGAGTCCTCCGTCACGGTGACGCGCGAGGAGAGCGGCTGCGCCGCCCTGGCCTCCGACGGCATGTGTACCCAGACCTCGGGCGAGGACGTCTGCACCGAGGGACCGGAGACGCGGGTTTTCGACGGCGTGTCCGTCACCCAGGCATGCTGGGCTTGGAAGCGGGACTTCTCCTGCCATGTGTTCACCGCGGGGAACGACTGCGGCGATCTCGAGGGCAACCGCCAATGCACCTACCTTCGTGACGAGTGCCTCGACGATCCGCAGGACGGGCCATGCAAGGTCACGGAGAAGGTCTACAAGTGCCCGATCCCGGATGGCGCCAACCCCGCCGACAAGCAGTATATCTGCGGCGACGACGTCTACTGCATCAACGGGGACTGCGAGCCGATCACGCGTGAGGCGTCGACCGAGTTCAAGGATGCGCTGGTGGCGCTCCACTCGATCGACCAGGCCGGCAAGGAGTTCGACCCCAACAACCTGACGGTCTTCTCCGGCGAGCGGAATACCTGCCACAAGCCGGTGTTCGGTCTCGTCAACTGCTGTGCCGGCAAAACGTCGGGACTGCTGACCGCCGCGGCCGGCGGCGCCGCTCTCGCCGGCGGGCCGGCGGCGATCGCCGCGCTCGCGACTCCCTTCCTGACGACGTTCATGTGCTCGCAGAAGGAGATGCAGCTCGACATCAAGGATCGCATGGGGTTCTGCCACAAGGTCGGCACCTACTGCAGCGACAGCTTCCTTGGCGTCTGCACCTCCAAGTCGACCGCCTACTGCTGCTTCGAAAGCAAGCTCAGCCGCATCCTTCAGGAGCAGGGCCGACCCCAGATCAACAAGCCCTGGGGTGCCCCGAAGAAGGAGCAGTGCAAGGGCTTCACGATTGACGAGTTCGCGCGGCTGGACCTGTCCGTGATGGATTTCACCGAAGTCTATGCCGAGTTCATCGACGCCGCGAAGCTGCCGGATGAGGTCCAGACGATGACCGAGATCCAGCAGAAGATCCAGAATTACTACGACCTGCACGGGGGTCAGCCATGATCGGGGGGCTAAGTGATCAACATGACGGCAGTGGCGAATGACCTTGTCTCCGCCGGCCCTCCAGCCTGCGACTGGTCGATGACGGTGTTCGAGCTCGCCATCTTCATGTGCGTGTTCCGGGCCAGCCATCCGCCGCGGGTGGAAGAGATATGCCAGGTGATCGGATCGTGGTTCGAGTGTGCCGTCGACCCGCCCGCCGCGTCGGCGCCGATCGAGAACATGCTCGCGAACCACTGGGTATCGGAGGACGGCCGGTGCTTCCGGGCGACCGAGGAAGGCCGTCGGGCGGCCCGCCCGCTGATGAACGGCATGATCCGGCTGCTCGATCAGGGAACGCGCCTGATCGACGTCGCCCTGATGATGTCGGTGCTGCGCTTGTCGAAAGGAGAGCTGGACAATGGCGTTCGTGATCGTTGAGCCCGCGCTCCTCGCGGCGCTGCTCGCCGCTGCGGCCCCGGCGCCGTCCGCGCCGGCCGCACGAGCGCCCTCCGCCCCGACCTGCGGTGCTGGCCAAGCCTCCACCGCCGGGTTCGACTGCTGCCTCCACCTCGCGAGGTGGAGCGCGCCGTCCTCCACCACCCCCACCACTCCCGCGCAATCGTCGTCCGACGTCGCGGCCGATCAGAAGGAAGGACGATAACCATGTCGAGGATGGCGAAGTTGGCGATGCTCCTGCTGACGGTCGCACCGATCGCGACACCGTCGCTTGCCCAGGAGGCGCAGAGCCGGGATGAGAGCGTCGAGGCGACGGGCCGCGGGGACGACTTCTACTGCGGGCAGCGCAAGCTCGGTCAGTGGTTCTATTGCACGCGGCCGAAGCCGGCCGAGACGGCGAAGGTCCAGCCCCAGGTGCCCGAGAAGAGCGCGGCCGAGCGCCTCGCGGCGATCACGCACCAGCTCGACGAGCTCAAGGCCAAGGCGATCCTCGACCCATCCGAGGAGAACGTCATCGCCTATGTGCGCTTCCAGCGCGAGCAGCTCGACCGCGCGTCGACCTTCTCCGACACCTGGCAGCGGGCGCTCTGGCAGAACCCGGACATCGACTACACGCTGCAGCGGCCGGTCAACACGGTCGCGAAGCGCGCGTGGCTCGATAACCGCAAGGCCGACCGCGACCAGGTCCTGACCAACCTGAGCCAGCGCTATGGCCTGTTCTACTTCTACGCGCAGAGCTGCGGTGCGTGCGAGGTGTTCGCGCCGATCCTCCGCTCCGTGGCCGACAGTCATCGCATGGCGGTGATGGCGGTCTCGATGGACGGCGGCCCGAGCCGCGACTTCCCGAACTACGTGGTCGACTCCGGGCAGCGCGCCCGGATGGGCATCTCGGGCAACGAGACGCCGGCGCTCGTCCTATTCGACACCGCCACGAAGCGGACGATCCCCGTCGGCTACGGCATCCTGAGCGCCGATGAGATCATGGATCGCATCTTCATGCTCACCAACACCAAGGTCGGGAGCGACTACTGATGACCAGTCCTCGCCAATATGGCCGCTTGCGGAGGCTCGCGCGTCGCGCCGGCACCGCCCTGACGATGGTCGCCGCGACGCATTTCGCGCTGATCGGCGTCGCCCGGGCCGACGTCGCCTCGGAGATGAACGGCTTCTTCAACGATGCCGGCGGCGCCGCCAACGTGACCGGCCCGACAGCCTTCCAGGGGCAGTCGGCCGGCTACTATTCGCTCGGGAACGTGTGGACTCGATTCCCGCAGAAGAGCGTGTCGCCGTTCAACCTTCAACTTCCCAGCGCGCGCGCGGGCTGCGGCGGTATCGACCTCTTCTCGGGGTCGTTCAGCTTCATCAACGCGAGCGAGATCGTCGCGATGCTGAAGGCGACCGCCAACAACGCGCTCGGTTTCGCGTTCAAACTGGCGATCGACAGCGTCTCGCCCGAGATCGGCAAGGTGATGGACGAGTTCAGCCAGAAGGCTCAGCTCCTCAACCAGATGAACATCTCCAGCTGCGAAACGGCGCAGGCGCTGGTGGGCGGCATCTGGCCCCAGATGGAGACGACGCGGTCGACGATCTGCGAGGCGGTGGGCAACAGCCAGGGCGTGTTCTCCGACTGGGCGGCTTCGCGGCAGGGCTGCAACAACGGCGGCCAGCGCGACGGTACGCTCGCTGGCAACACCGATCCGCACATGAAGGATCAGATCGTCGGCGACCCCCACAATTACACCTGGGAGGCGCTGAAGAAGTCCGCCAAGTTCGGCGCCTTCGACCAGGCCTTCTCCGAGTACGTGATGACGCTGGTCGGGACGATCGTCACGACGCCGCCGGCCGATAGCAGCAGCGGGCCAAAGGTGGTGATCTACGGCCCGGCCGAGGAGGCGGTGGTCACGGCGCTGCTCGACGGCACCACCAGCGCCCCGCAGGTCAAGATCCTGAAGTGCAACAACGACCCCTGCACCGACGTCTCTGACCAGACGCTGAGCGTCCCCGAGGCGAGCGCACTGCGGCCGCGCATCGCGACGATGATCAAGAGCATGAGCTCGAAGATCCGGAGCGACACGGCGCTGAACGCGGCCGAGAAGCAGCTCCTGAACATGGCGACGGTGCCCGTCTACAAGATCCTCGCTGTCCAGGCCTACGCCCACTATGCGTTGACCGACGGCGAGATCCAGACGCTCTCCGAGATCGTCGCCGTCGACCTCCTCAACGCCATGCTCGACAACATGCTCGACCGCGTCGAGCAGGCGAAGGTCTTCTACCAGACCGCGGACCAGGAGACGGCCGGGCAGTGGCGTCAGCAGATCGCCGCGACGCGCGCCAAGTTCGCGCAGCGCGACGTGAAGCTGAGCAACAAGCTCCAGGTGACGATGCAGATCATCAACCGCAGCATCATGCTGGAGTCGACCCTGCAGAATACGATGACGCCGGGCATGTCGTCGGCGCTCAGTTTCTCGCGGGGGCTGAACGCGCAGGGCTTGCTCTAAGCGCGGTAGAGGGAGGGTAGCGACGTGCTCGAAGTCTACACCGTCGGCGGGGGCGAGTATCTCGTCAACACCTTCAACGCCGTCGCCGCCTGGGCCGGGGGAGGGGGCTATCGCTCGCTCCTTCGCGTCGTGATGGTGATGGGCCTCATCTACTCGCTGCTCGTCGTCGCCTTCACCCTCAACTTCCGCGCTTGGATGAACTGGTTCCTGCAGGCGACCGGCATCTATCTGTGCCTCATGGTGCCGACGATCGACCTCAAGGTCACGGACCGCATCAACCCGAGCCTTGCGCCGGCGACGGTCGCTAACGTGCCGCTCGGGCTCGGCGTCCTCGCGAGCTTCACGACGCAGATCGGGGACTGGCTCACGCGCACCGCGGAGACGGTGTTCGTGATGCCTGGGGAGCTGAACTACACGACGAACGGGATGGTCTACGGCGCGCGCCTGTTCGACGCGACACGCAACTTCGTGATCCGCGACGCTGAGTTTTCCACCAATCTGGAGAACCACTTCAAGAACTGCCTCTTCGGCGACGTGATGCTCTACCAGAAGTCGCTCACCAACCTCGCCAAGGCGACCGATCTGTGGGCCGCGATCGGGCCGGGGTCGGAGGCGCGCTCGCAGGAATGGCTGGAGCGCCAGGGGGACGGCACCGTCCAGAACTACATCATCACCTGCCGGCAGGCCTACCAGACCCTTGACGGGCAGTGGACGGCGATGATCGAGGCCAACGCCGAGCCGTGGGCGAAGGAGGTGTATCCGAAGCTCAGCAACGCGGTGGCGGCCGCGAAGCTGAAGCACGACGTCCCGATCGTGAACCAGGCCTTCACCGGGTCGGGCAACGACTTCACCGGCGTCATGCGCCAGAATACCGCGATCAACGCCTTCATGCAGGCGCGCAACTCGATGGCGGGTGGCAGCGGCGCGGCCGCTATCGACACCTTCGCGCAGACGCGCGCCGACATCCAGGCGCGCAACACCTACAACTCCATCGCTCAGCAGGCGATGGCGTGGGTGCCGATCCTCAACATCGTGCTGACCGTCGTGTTCTTTGCGATGTTCCCCGTGATCTTCCCGCTCTTCCTTCTGCCCCAGACGGGGCTCAGTACCCTGAAGGGCTACGCGATGGGGTTCTTCTATCTCGCGTCCTGGGGGCCGCTTTACGTGATCCTCCACATGATCTGTATGACGCGGGCGGAGGGTGCCGCCAACGGTGTGGCGGCCGGAGGCATCTCGCTCGGCAGCTATGCCGGGATTGGGGCGGTGAACGGGGAGACGGCGACGATCGCCGGCTTCATGCTGATGAGCATCCCGTTCCTCGCGGCCGGTCTCGCGCGTGGGGCGATGTCCATCGCCGGGCAGGCCACGTCGATGCTGGCGCCCGCGCAGAATGCGGCGGAGGCGGCGGCGGTCGAGCAGACCACCGGCAACTACTCCTACGGAAACGTGAGCTGGGCTAACTCGACCTCGAACATGCGGCAGGCCGACCAGTGGTCGACTGCTCCGAGCTTCATGGGCGGAGCCGCGAGCGTCGGGTGGCGGCAGGACAACGGCGCCGTCATCAACGGCTTCGGGAACGGGCAGGACGTGTTCGATACCAGCGGCGCGATCTCCCGGCTGGGCTTCACGCCGACCGTGTCGACGGGCACCGTCTCCGAATGGCGGCAGATGGCGAGCGAGGCGCACCGCCAGTCGCAGGCCTTCGACAATGCCGCTCAGGAGATGCTAACCTGGACCAAGACCGATCGCAGCGCCTACGGCACGTCGAGCGAACGGTCCTCGGGTTGGGACTCGAGTAGCGGCCGCTCGGCGAACACCTCGATCGAGCAGTTCGACCGCACGACCGGCAGCAGCTCGCAAGGGCTCGAGGATAGGTCGTCGACCGGGCAGAGCCAGAGAGTCTCGGACGGCCACGATCGGAACGCCGGGACCGTGGACCAAGTCGGCGGACGGCTCGATGCGGGCATCGGTGGGAACCGCGGCGGCGGTGGTGGAAGCAGCGGCCGGGGTGGCGCTCTTGGTCGGGTGCTCGGCGCCCTGCCCGGCGCGGGGCTATCCGTCAGCAAGACGGGGAGCCAGCAAGACACGCTGCGTCACGGTACTGACAACACACGCTCCTCGGACAGCTCAAGCACTTCCAGCAGTGGCGTTCGTGATGAGCACTCGAATGGTACGGGTGCAACATCGTCCGACGGCACCTACGATCGTTCCGGGGTCTTCAGTCGCGCCTCGAGCACGTCGAGCTCTTCGCTGACCCACGAACAGGCGCTCGCCCGTGCGCGGTCGTACACCGAGACGGCTCGGAAGCTGGAGGAACTGTCGCAGTCGCTATCGCGTGATGCCAGCTACGCCGAGACCCACGGCATGCAGCTGAGCGAGAACATGAGCCAGGATCTCGCGCAGTGGTATCGGGCGCAGCAGGTTTCCAATCCCGGCCTCGACGCGCCGGAACTCTGGGCAACCGACCTCAGCGATCATCAGCGGGCGGTCCGTGGCGAGATGATCACACGTTGGATGCGCGAGAAGCAGGACGGCATCCGAGAGGAGATCGCGGGGAGGCTGCAGGAGCCGGACCTCGTCCAGGTCCACAGGCCCGGGGTCGACAGTGCGGCCGACGTAAGCGGATCGTACCACCCGCACGGGGTGGCTGGCATCCCGGCCGGACCTGGAGGCGGGAACCCCGGAGCGGCACAGGCGGTCATCGAGCGGGGTGGGGAGCAGCTTGAGGGCGACCGAGCGGCGGCTCGCGCTGGGCGCACCCTCGCTGCGCAGGGCTCCGTCGACGTGCAGAGCGAGGTTAACCGCGATCACAATCGCGGCTTCTTCGTCGATCCGAAGCTGCGGGAGTGATCGCGGTGTTAGATTGCCAGCGTCATGTAAACGCCAAGAGCGATGACGAGCGCGACGCCAAGGATTTGGCCGATGACGGTTCCGACAGTCTGGGTCTCATCGGCGTCGGCAACCACCGGCGCGTCTTCGATCAGGAGAAGAGGCCCCGACGGCCGGTCTTGCGTGACCAAGAGCGTGTGCGTGTCCAGCATGTGACGAACCTCCGAACCTTTCCAACATACAAGGTTCGAGGTTTGTTCACAAGCAGAGCAGGGAGCAGCTGAATGGCGACGCGGCAACCCCGGCAAGAGGATCGGAAAAGCCCGCTGGACGAGCTGAACCTCGCCGATACGGCAGTATTCGGGTTCTCATGGATGTTGGTGATGGCGGTCGGTCTCATGCCGATCGTTGAGGCGAGCCTGAAGCGCTCTCCGTCGATCTCGATGCCCGTCACCATCGCGTTCTTCGTCGCGGTCGCGAGCGGGATCGCGCTCCGCCGTCGCTACAGCTGGATGGGGCTCGTCCTCCACATCTTCGGCCAGATCGTGATCTGGCTCTCGATCTTCTGCATCTCCCTAGCGATTGCGCTCTATGCGGCCGGGTAGATTGGGTCCGGCCGGGGATCGTGGTCGCCATCGGGCCAACAGAGCATGGCAGGGCTATCGCGAGTCCGTGTGGGGCACGGCACCGAATGCGCGCACCCCGCGGCTTCCGCTCGCGCTGTGGTTCATCCTCGCGGCGTCCGGCTGGGCTGCGGCGCTTCATTTTCGATTTCCGGAACAAGCGGCCGGGTTGCTCGGCCGCCACTAGGGGGAAGGTCTAATGTTCTTCAAGCGATCGAGCATGCCGTCGCAGCAAGCCGGACCGCCGCCGTCCGAGAGAACCGGGGCGCCCGACACGGCGGAACATGCTCGGAAGACCATCGGTCCGATCACGCTGCTGCTTCCCAAGCCCGATTTCGATGGCGAGGCACTGGTTGCCCATCTGCGGTCGATCGGCATGGAGCGGTTTTTTGCAGTGATGGCGGTCAATCCCAAAGGCATCATTCTCGCAAGCGCGGAAGGCAATGTTGGCGCGCTGAAGATTGGACAGCCTCTCGACGCGCAGCTGCAGCGTGAAGCCCTGCTGCGTTCCCATTGGTTCAGGGGAGGTGTGCCGCAGCACCTCGGTCAGCTGGCGTTCTGTTCCATGGAAACGCCTGACGACACGCCGGCACGGGTTCGCATGGCCAGCCTGATGACGATCCTCGCACGCTTCGCTTCGATGCACTTAGGCGCCGTGGCGGTCTATAACGGCGCTGTAGGGAGCCTTCTCGCTGTCGAGCGGCTGGAGATGATGGCGGAGATCGGCGCGCGGCGGGAGCTGCCACTTCTGCTGTGGACCTTCACCGTGCCGCATAGCACTGTCGACGGCGATGTATCGCTGTCGACTGGGGGCTTCGAGCCGTTCCTGGGCTACGAGATCGAGGTCTGGAACGCTCCGCGCCCATTGGCTGACGTGAAGAGTTTCCTCGACGGAGTGATCAAGTACCTCCTGGCGAACGGGCCGATCGTGAAGTCGGGCGATACGCTCGGCTGGACGAAGGACGATCGAGCAATCCGGGCCGTGATCGGCCAGAGCCGTGCATCGCGCAACGGCCCGACGAGAGCCTTGCGGCTCGAGTGGGCCTGAGCCCATGAGCGTCGCCAGCTCCGCGGCAGCGCAAATGCCCCCGGCAACGAACCCGGCTCTTTTGAAGCATTCGGTTAAGCGGCTCATCGTAGCAACCCTTGGAACGGCCGCGTTTGCATGCGCGTGCATCTGGGGTGCGTTGGATGGACGTGATCCTACGTTGTCAGGCAGGCATCGAGGCCTCGTCCATCTGCTAGGGAGTTCAGGCGTATCGCTGCTGATGTGGATCGGTGCTGCGGCCCTCCTGTACGTGACATTTTGCTACGGTCGGCTGATCGCGCGGGCGTCAGTTCCGGCCCTGCATGCAACTGACGATGGCTTGCATGTTAGCGCGCTCTTCACGCACCGGGTGATCGGCTGGAGAGACATTCAGGGCGTCCAGCTCGAAGCTCGACGGGTTGGTTGGAAGACGGTGCTCATGCTCTACGTCAGGATGCCCAGGAGCAGGGATCTTGTAGTTACGCTCGGAACGATCGCCGGTGGACGACGCAACATTGAACGGTGGCTGCTTACAAACTCCTGGCGCTGGCTTTAGCCGTTGCGGCTGAGGGGAAAGCGAGAGGCGGGGCGTCGTGGGCAAGCAGCCAGGTCCTCGCCTGCTCCTCGTCGAAGAAGAACTGCGCCCCGCGCCCATGTGCGGCGAGCTGCGCCTGCATGCTCGCCAGGTTCGTCACGATGAGGAAGGCGAGGCGCAAGGCGCGCGGTTCCTGCCGCAAGAGCAGCTGGCCGAAGGCGGCGAACCCGCTCAAGCCCTGGGGCGTCATCTTCCTGATGTCGACAAGGGCGACGTGTCGGTTGTGTGCCGAGGTCAGGGAGCCGAAAGCGCGGTCGCGTTCTGCGATCAGGCGATCAACGTCTTCGGCCGCGAAGGTGCCGGCAAGTCGGAAGCAGGCGAGATCGACATCGGGTTCGACGTCGACCGTGAACCAGCAGCTCGACACCTCTCCCCACCCCATGCCCCGGCCTGCAGGATGGTCGGGCATCATGGACTGTAACGCAATACCTGGCAGCGCCGGAAGGCTCCCTCGGTCCGTCCGGTCGTGCGCAAGCCCCGGCTCATAGGCCGAGGCGACCGGGAGCGCCGTGCGCGCCAGCTACTCGATCGCGATCGCGTGGTGAGCAGCCCCCACCGGGTGGTCCGGGTTGTCAGTTAGTGCATAGTCGTCTCCGCCGCCATTGCCGGTCGGAGGTGGAGCGAAGCGGAACCGGAGGCCGGCAATGGCGGTGTCGCCGCTTCCGGGGCCGGCGGGCGGTAGCCCAAGCTGCTGTGCGGCCGGACGGTGTTGTAGTGACGGCGCCACGCCTCGATCAGCACCCTGGCCTCGGCGAGGCTGTAGAAGATCTCGCCGTTGAGCAGTTCGTCGCGAAGCGAGCCGTTGAAGCTCTCGTTATAGCCGTTCTCCCATGGCGAGCCCGGGGCGATGTAGAGCGTCTTCACGCCGATCTGGCCGAGCCAGGTTTGGACGGCGGTGGCGATGAACTCGCTGCCGTAGCACATCGGGAAGCGCTGGTTCGGGAGCCGCTATGGCCCTGATGAAGACAAGGCCGCGTAGCGGCCGCAGGCTTCATCAGGGCAAGCCATGGCCGGCCAGCAGGTATCTAAAGTGAGGTTGTCGAGACAACACTTTGGAGGCCGACCGACCATGACCAAGCTCACTTCTACGCCTGCCGGCGCCGTGCTGGTAGCCATCGACATGTCCAAGAACCGGCAGGAGGTCCTTATCGAGCGCCCCGAAGGCGGCCGGCGCCGGCGGCTGACCGTCATGGCGACCAGGAAGGACTATGACGGCTTTGCCGAGCAACTCGCGGCCATCGGCCGCCCCATCGTCGTCGGCTTCGAGGCGACGGGCAACTACCATCGCACGCTGGCACATCGGCTGCTGACGGCGGGGTTCGAGCTGCGCCTCATATCGTCGGTCGCGCTCGCCCGAACGCGCGAGGCGCTGCACAACGGCTGGGACAAGAACGACCCCAAGGACGCGCAGGTCATCCTGCACATGCTGCGGATCGGCGCGACGCAGCGCTACGTCGACCCGCTTGCTGCGGGCATCAATGACCTGCAGGAACTCTCGAAGACCCACGAGACGATCTCCAGGATGAAGACGCAGACTTGGCACCGGATCCTGACCCACTACCTGCCGCTGTACTTCCCCGAGATTGCCCGCTTCGCAGGCAACAGCCGGTCCGACTGGTTCCTCGCGCTCATCGAGCAGTTTCCGACACCGGCCACCATCACGGCGCTGGACCGCGAGGCGTTCTCGGCCGCGGCGTGGCCGCTCATCGGCCGCAAGGTCTCCAAGGCACGCCTCATCAACGACATCTACGAGACGGCGTCCGCCTCGACGGCACTGCCGGTGCCGGAGGACTCAGCCGCCATCACCATGTTCCGCATGGTCATCGCGCAGGGGCGCAGCCTCATCCACCAGCGTGACGAGATCGAGCGGCTGGCCGATGCGCGGCTCGCCGATGACGTCGACTACCAGCTGCTGCGCAACATTCCAGGCATTGGTCCGATCAACGCGCTGACCATCCTGGCCGAGGCCGGTGATCTGCGGCGCTTCAATCATCATCGTAAGTTTTTGAAATTCTGCGGTCTCGATCTCGCGACCTGCCAGTCAGGCACGTTCCGCGGCCGCACAAAGCTGTCCAAGTACGGCAACGCGCGCCTGCGCCGGACCTTCTGGATGGCTGCCCAAGTCGCCGCGCGTCAGCGCGACAACAGCTTCCGCGACAAGCTCGGACGGTACACCGCCGGGCACGCGGACGATGCCGACCGTCGCCGCAGGTGCGCTGGCGGCCTGCCGATGCGCCAATTAGATTGGTGCGTGCGCTGCCGTTCTTGGGCGCATGAGAGCAAGCAGGCAGCGCTGGCAGCGCGCTACCCGCGCCGC
>JAAIGE0100148336.1_pt1 | contig 60027 bp, 65 predicted proteins | sample 6487951 | NCBI WGS metagenome assembly JAAIGE01 (sample SAMN13974128, study PRJNA590717) | phyllosphere metagenome | biome: tomato field; feature: multiple bacterial spot infested tomato fields; material: tomato leaves; isolation source: leaves from tomato fields | host: Solanum lycopersicum ...
CCGGGTCGCTGGGGCCGTTGCGGTCCGACAGCAGCTCGGCGGGCGGCGCCAGGTCGCCGCTGTCGCTGCCTTCGGCCTCACGAAGGCGGCGTGCAGCGTCGTCGCTTTTGTCGCGGTACTGCAGCAGGCACACGCCGCCCTCCAGCGCCGCTTCGACATGGGACAGGAAACGGCCGGCAAGCAGTTGGCTGTCGGTGATGGCATACAGACCGCGTAGTGTCATTGAGGGCCTCGTATCAGGAGCAGAAGTCCAGGGGCAGGCGGCGCGGCACGTACTGGCCCTTGCCCAGCTGTTCGGCGTCACGCAGGGTGCGCCAGGTGTAGTCCAGGGCGCTGCGCACTGCGCTTTCCAGCTGCTCGCCAAGGGCGAGGCGGCCGGCCAGGGCACTGGCAAGGGTGCAGCCCGAGCCGTGGTAGCTGCCCGGCAGGCGCTGGCAGGTCCAGGTGTGTTGCTGGCCGTCCTGGGTGTACAGGCGGTTGTGAATTTCGTCTTCGTCGCCGTGACCGCCGGTAATCAGCAGGTGTCTACAGAACGGCAAGAGTTTCTCGGCACACGCGTCGGCGGTGCCTTCGGGCAGTTCGGCGAGGATGCGCGCTTCAGGCAGGTTAGGCGTGGCGATGGTCGCCAGTGGCAGCAGGCGTTCGCGCAGGGCGTAGCCCACTTCGTCCTTGCCCAGGCGGCCACCGCCACCGGCACGCAGCACCGGGTCGCAGACCAGCGGCAGGTGCGGATGGGCAGCCAGCAGCTCGGCCACGGTGTCGACCATCTCGATCGAGCCGAGCATGCCCAGCTTGACGGCGGCCACCGTGGAGTCGGCCAGCACGGCGTTGGCCTGGGCCAGCACCCACGCGCGGTCGAGCACGCGGAAGTCGGAAACGTTGACGGTATCCTGCACGGTCAGGGCGGTCACGGCGGGTGCAGCGTGACAGCCTTGGGCGATCAGGGCTTCGATATCTGCCTGCAAGCCGGCGCCGCCACTGGGGTCGTGGCCGGAGAGACAGAGGACAACGGGGCGGGAGCTGTAGGTATTCATGGTCGGCGAGCTTACCACCAAACCTGTTTGGGCGGATCGTCCGACAAACGAGAATTGTTGATCGTTTGGTCAAATTTGAACTTTTGTTTTCTCTGAAAGCATTGAGATAGAGCCTTTTCTTTGTGTTTTGATATGGCCCATTGCCAGGTTGTGAAGCTATGCTAGAGTGCTCGGATAACTCGACAAACGGGCTCTGCCGGATTACGTCGTCTCAAACGGATGGGAGGCAACCGCGACGCGACCGGACAGGCCATGCTGGGGCTGTATGCGCTATTTGCTGATTGTGCTTCTGGGGTTGCTGCCCGTGCTGGCCGGAGCGGTCGATTTCGACGACGCTACCCGGCATCTGCCACTGGGCAAGGCCATGCAGGTGTATGAAGACCTCGATGGCAGCGCCAGCATCGCCCAGGTCAGCTCACCTGGGTTCGCCAGAAAATTTCTTCCCCACCATGACGATGTGCTGAACGCCGGTTATTCCACCTCGGTGTTCTGGCTCAAGGTTGAGTTGCGGCCTGTTGCCGTGCCCGGTGCCGCCCCACGGCAATGGCTGCTGGAGCTGGCCTACCCGCCGCTGGATCACCTCGAACTTTACCTGTCCGATGGCAGGGGCGGCTTCCGCCTGGCCCAGCGCACTGGCGATGCCTTGCCTTACGACAGCCGCCAGATCCGGCAGAACAACTACCTGTTCGAGTTGCAACTGCCACCTGGCCAGGTGACCACCGCCTACCTGCGTCTGCACAGCCAGGGTTCGGTGCAGGCGCCGCTGGCGCTGTGGTCTCCCGAGGCTTACATGGAAGACCAGCCCACGCGCCTTTATGTGCTGGGGATGATCTACGGCGTGCTGCTGGTAATGCTGGTGTACAACCTGTTCATCTACCTCAGCGTGCGCGACGTCAGTTACCTCTACTACATCCTCTATATTGCATCGTTCGGCTTTTACCAGGTGTCGGTGAATGGTGCCGGCGTCGCCTACTTGTGGCCGGACAGCCCGTGGTGGGCGAACGCCTCAACGCCGCTTTTCATCGGCGCGGCAGGCCTGTTCGGCTGCCAGTTCGCCCGGCACTTCCTGCAACTGAGCAACATCAGCCGGGGCTTTGACCGGCTGCTGCAAGTGCTGATGCTGGGGGGCGCAGTGGTCATGGTGCTGGCCGTGAGCATGCCTTATGGCCTGGCGCTGCGCATGGCCACGTTGCTGGCGCTGTTGTTTACCGTGAGCATCTTCAGTGCCGGGCTTTACGCATGGTGGCGCGGCTTGCGCGTGGCGCGCTGGTTCATCATCGCCTGGACGGCCTTCCTGCTCGGTGGCCTGGTCAACACGCTGATGGTGCTGGGCTATCTGCCCAACGTGTTCCTCACCATGTATGCCAGCCAGTTGTGTTCGGCGCTGGAGGTGGCATTGCTGTCGCTGGCGCTGGCCGACCGCATCAACAGCCTGCGTGAGCAGCAGGCTCAGACGTTGCGTGAGACGGGTCGCACGCTGGAACAGTTGAACCTGCAACTGGCCAGGAGTAACCGGCTGAAGGATGAATTCCTGGCTAGCGTGACCCATGAGCTGCGCACCCCGATGAATGGGGTGATTGGTTCGCTTGAGCTGATGCACACCCTGCCGATGGAAGCCGAAATGGCCCAGTACCATCGCACAGCAGTGGGTTCGGCACAGGGCATGATGGAGATGGTTGATGCCATTCTGACGCTGTCTGAACTGCAGGCCGGTCGCCTGCGTGCCCAGCCGGCACCCTTCAGCCTTCGCGCCCTGCTGCAAGGCTTGCGTGCCGGTTATGCCGGGCAGGCCTTGGGCAAAGGCTTGTACCTGAGCCTGGACATCCCGGCCGACCTGCCGGACGGGCTGTTGGGCGACGAGCAGAAGCTGGCGCGTTGCCTGGGCTGCCTGGTGGACAACGGGCTCAAGTTCACCCATCAGGGCGGGGTGATGATTCAGGTGCGCGGGCGCCGGCTGGGGCCGAATGACTTGGCCTTGACCTTTACGGTCAGTGACAGCGGTATTGGTTTTGATGACCTTGAGCAGTCGACCCTGTATCAGCGGTTCTTCCAGGTGGATGGGTCGATGACCCGGCGCTATGGCGGGTTGGGGATTGGCTTGTCGATCTGCCGGCAGATGGGGGAGTTGCTGGGGGCGCGGTTAGCACATGAGTCGACGCGCGGGTTGGGGAGCCGGTTCGAGTTGAGCTTGAACATGGCGATTTCGCAGGTGCAGATGAGGCCGAGTATCCAGCAGGCGCGGCGTTCGCTGTAGGTTTTATTGGGGCTGCAAAGCGGCCCCAAGAAACCCACAGGCTACAACAACTCCAGACTCTTCCTACGCATCGGCACTGGAAACTCCATCCACTGCGAAATACCCTACAACTCCTGTCGACACGCGTCTGATTGTTCCTGCAATTCCCGCCTAATAGGCTTTGCCTGTCGCTGACGGTTCAGCGATCGGGTGTGGAAACCTGTAGCAAGCATTTCAGGGTATGTCGTTCATGGCGGCTGTACCCGGGAGGCCTTGTGCCTACCGAGTTTTCCCTGAATGCACTCGGGTTTCCACCCCGTGTACAGCCGCCACCCTTCCTGTGGAAACGGAAGAGGCGGTCAACGAGCATTCAGGAAAGATCATGACCGACGAAACCAAAACCACCCCAGGCGTTACCTACTTCTACCAAGGCGAAGGCCAAACCCATCCGCTGTTCCGAATAGCCGAAGGCATCCCCTGCCGCAGCGCCCGCGAGCAAGCCTCGGAACTGATGGGCTATGCACGGGACCTGTCGCTGACCGGCTTGATGGATGGCGACCAGCAGATGCTTTGGGCTTCGCACTACTTCTCAGCCATGGCCAAGGCGCTGCTGGATGATGCCGAGTTGGGTTTGATGCGCTGAGTTTTGCATGGGCTGTACCGGCCCCTTCGCGGGTGAACCCGCTCCCACAGGAAATGTGCATAACCTGAAACATGCGCGATCCGTTTGGGAGCGGGTTTAGCCACGAATTAGCTGTGCGATCAGCTTTGCTCTCAAGTCATATTATTCTCTCTCATTTGATTAGCTTGATTAGGTAATATGCCGCCACCCAGACAATGCCAATGGTATTTAGCAAAGATCCAATTAGTATTTTTCTTCTTAAATATCTAGGAAATTGTAAATGGTCTTGCTCATTCAGCAGTCCACTGCGAATGCTTGAGGCGGGGGATCCAATGGCGCCAGCGATTACAGAAATAACGAGGATTCTGGAGCCTATTTTTTTCTCTCCCCACATGGCGGTTGCGAATGGAAGACACGCGCTCCGTTGGAGTGCTGAGGTCATTTCTTTGTATTGGCGAGAGCACGCGATGTGAATGTCTGATGCAAACCCAATCAAGGCTAGGCAGATAGGCGTGCCTAGCAAGAATAGCTTTAGTACTGGGTCAAGATGCTCAATCAATCTGGAGTCCTCTGACCTGTATTGGTTTTTTGATTTTTATGTGGTGGCTAACTGTATATGTAATAGGTTATACCAAACCAGGCTGCCCCTAGGTAAAGTAGGTAGTTGCAAAGCAATAGCTGTTTTCTTAGGTGTTTCGGGAAATTGTCAATGTCTTTCTGGTCTAGCTTGTGGTGGCGGATATGCAGGTTTTTTATTGGCCAAAACAATACGGCTGATATGACAGCTAGTAGTTGAAGTCGTGAGTTAAGGCTTCGTTTGTTCCATATGCCAATATTTAATTTCAACCAGTAACTGCTTGGTAGTGCTGAAATCATTACCTCCAGAGTTTTAGCTTGCGCCAAACGGATATAGAATGCTAGTCCAGTCATGATCATGAAGCATGATGATGTCGCCATAAGTAGCTTCATGGTTTGCGCTGAGAATTCCATAATGTACCTCCGCTACTCTGTAAATTCATAAATGACTTCGCCAAACCATTCGCCTCCAGCCATTCCGGCCATGCTCCCGGCAGCAGTGGCTGCACCTACTATTGGCTGTGCCGGCCCTTCGCGGGTGAATCCGCTCCCACAGGAATTGTGCATAACCTGAAACATGCACGATCTGTGTGGGAGCGGGCTTGCTCGCTAGTAGCTGTGCGATACGCTAGCCTGATTGTAGTGGACCTGTAAGTAGGTTTAGCTATTTGCATAATGTGAAATAAGTCCAAGAAGCGAAGCGAAGGGCGTCCAGCTGATAATTATCCACAACCAGTTAGCGAAGGTGATTTGAGAATTTTTCAGTGCAACTGGATCACCTTCGTAAATATTTGCTGCCTGCTGAATCTGCACCAATGCCACCAAGGTTAAAGTCCCACACATCACCAGAAGCGCAAGGGGTAACATAAACATGATATAGAGCGATGCGCTCTCATCCGGTTTGTCGGGAGCCCAGAGTTGCCAGCCTACGAATAATAGGTAGGGCACCCAGTATTTCAGTGTTACACCGAGCGCAGTGCCGTCGACGATAAGGTTCGCGTCGTTGCTGTATCGGATTATTTTCTTCATCAGGGGGTAAATGAGAAAGGCGCCGAATATGCCGCAAAGCAAAGGGGTTGCACTGAATCGACTCTTCCCCTGGATGAGTCGCCAATGACGATAGCTCCAGTACGGTATATAAAGGCCCCAGGTTAAGCAGGTCATGGTGACCAATTTTGATATGGAGATGGCATAAAGTTTTTTTGTTTTGGGTGAGGCAGTTATTTGTTCGGTTTGATGTTTTTCGGGAGTTTGCATTATATTTTATCTGTGGTGGCTATATTAAGAAATAATTGATGGTCAGCCAGATAAATCCGATGGTGTTTGTCCACGATGCGATAACTAATTTTGTTCTCAGGTTTCTGGGGAGTTGATCGTAGTCTCGTGCATCGAGTATTCCTCTGCGGATACTGGACGTAGGGAATGTAATGACACCGGCGATCATGAAGACCACCAGAAGTCTCGAGCGTATATTGTTCTCACCCCAAGTGGCCGTGGCATATGAGAGGCATTTACTCCGCTGGAGCGCTTTGGTCATTTTTGCATATTGACAAGAGCAGGCTATGTGGATATCCGCTGTAAGTGAGAGAAGGCCAAGGCAGAAACTCAATGTCCAGATGGTCTGAGGTCATAAGGGGTTGCCTCTCAGGTTGGCTATTCAATGATGAGATTTACGGCTATCCAGATGATGCCGATGATGTTCAATGATGATGAAATAAGTATTTTTCTTTTTAGCTTCTTGGGGAATTGTAGATAGTCTTGCTCATTAATAATCCCTCTGCGAATACTTGAGGTTGGGGATCCAATGGCACCAGCGATTACAGAAATGACTAAGACTCTGGAGCCAATCTTTTTTTCCCCCCACATGCCGGTCGCAAATGGAAGGCACGCACTCCGTTGGAGTGCCGAAGTCATCTCTTTATATTGTCGAGAGCATGCGATGTGAACATCAGAAATAAACCCGATCAAAATCAGGCATACAGGTGCTGATAGCAATAATAGTCTTATTTTTAAGTCAAGATGCTCAATCATCTGCAAAGGCCTCGAAAACTAATTCTCCGAGTTTTTCGCCATATTTCATGCCGCCGATGCTACCAGCCAAGGCACCTGTACCAGTGATTACTATTCCGCATGCGAGAGTCCCTGGTCCGAATCTCCAGCAAACCCTTGCAGAGACTCTGCCTGTTACTTTGCCGGCCGCCCAACCACCAGCTAAGCCGCCAGAGAAATTACTTGCCTCAGTGACTTTGACTTTTTCGCAGGCTCTGGAGTTTCCCTCTTTGCAGACTTCGGCGACTTTGATTGCCGAGCCGATGCCACCAATAGTAACGCCTATATGTCCACCGGTTTTCAAATATTTAGCCATCTTTGCCAGCTTGTCCAAGTGCGTCGAGTAACCAGGGATGTGTGTCGGTCCTCCCGCTTTGCTCCAGTGATGGACCAAGCTTCTGGATGAGATACCCAAGTCCCGTCGCAGACTTTCATAGTTTCCGAGATTGAGCTGTTTATTCAGAACGGTCGCGTTCAGATTTGCACTCAATTGCTTAAACAGTTTTTGACGCTCCGCAAAGAACTCAGGGTGTCTAAGATGCCCATGTTTAAGAAATTGATCTTTATGCAGATCTTCAATTTTTCGCAATATATCGCTGAGCTCGTCCAGCGACCTGCCAACCATCGCTTCGCTCACACCCATCGCCAGGCTCACATCGCTGAGCAACCCAGCGATCTCGGCCTGATGGCGCATCATGAATTCGGCTTCTTCCGGCGTCAGGTCCGCCAACGCCTCCCGCGCCTGTTTCGCCGCACTCATCGCAGCCAGTTCTTCCCGAGTGCACACCGGCCGCCGCAAACCGTCGCCAATGACAAAGATCTCACCTGCCTTGAACCCACGCTGATAAGTCGGGTTCAGCCGTTCCAGAATCGAGCTGGGCAGGTTGGCCTGCGGCGCGCCGAGTTCTGCCAGGACTTCCTGATATGTCATGCAGCGCGGAACGATGTAAAAGCCTGGCTCCATGCCTTGCGCAGCGGTTGAGGGCTGATGCGCCCCAAGTTGGTAGCTGCTGCTTACTGGGTTATTCGCGCGCGCTTGTGGCGGTGCCTCATGAACGGCTTCAGGTACAGGCGCCCTGCGCGGCGCCGGAGCAGCAAGTCCACCCGCAATCAAGCGATTGCTGCCCGATGGGCACCCGCATTGCACCAGCGCCCCATCCAGTGCCGTAGGTATGCCGTCCTGCCTCCAGCGAGATTCGCCCTCGATAATGGTGCCTTCTTGGCCACAGCGCGGGCAGGGGGTGGTCTTGTCGCCTTGGAGCAGCCAGTCTTTGCCGTGCACACGGCCCCTGGCCTGGCCGGCAATGCAGATGGCGCCTGTGGTGGTTGCGTCCCCGTCCAGGCCCTGGCCTCGACCGAAAATGTTCATGCGCATGCCCATGGCTTGCCTCGTCCTTGTAGGTGGAAGCAAGGAACCTAGCAGGCTGTAGACGGGCTTTTGCTGGGAGGGGACGCTTTAGGAAGCGTCCTACACGAAATGAGGAATTGGATGACATTTTTACGTACTGGCGTTTTTCACCCCTTATTGGACAAACCGTGCACTCGCTGCCACACGTTTAGTCATTAATGCCCCTTTGACTCCCCCGCAAGCAGTGCTTCACTGGGTCTCTCAAGCCTACCCGGATCCAGGAGCCCCCGATGAACCTGCACCAGTACGCTGAAACCCACGAAGTCACCAACCAGCCACCGTCCCTCGACGGCGCCAACCTGTACCGGCTCGACCTGCCACTTCAAGAATGGTCCCGGCATTTCGGTGCGGGCTGGGCCGAGTCGCGGATCGATGCCTACGGGGCCCTGGCCGGCGGCCCGCTGATGCAGGCCGGCTTCCTGGCCAACGCGCACAAGCCCGAATTCAGCAGCCATGACCGTTATGGCCATCGCATCGACCTGGTCGAATTTCACCCGGCCTACCACGAACTGATGCGCACTGCGGTCGAACATGGCCTTCCTTCGCTGCCGTGGGCCGAACCGCGCCCCGGCGCCCATGTGGCACGGGCTTCGATGACCTACCTGCACAGCCAGGCCGAGGCCGGTACCGGATGCCCGCTGACCATGACCTTTGCCGCCGTGCCAGCGCTGCGCCTGCAGCCTGAGCTGGCCGAATACTGGCTGCCGAAGGTCCTCGCCTGCGAGTACGACCCGCGCAACGTTGGCGACCGGCACAAGGCCGGGGTCACGCTTGGTATGGCCATGACCGAAAAGCAGGGTGGTACCGATGTGCGCGCCAACACCACACGGGCCTACCCGGTCGGTGCCCCGGGGCCGGGCCAGGCCTACGAGCTGGTAGGCCACAAGTGGTTCTGCTCGGCGCCCATGTGCGATGCCTTCCTGACCCTGGCACAAACCGAAAAAGGTCTGAGCTGCTTCCTGCTGCCGCGCCACCGCCCGGACGACAACCGCAACCAGTTCTATATCCAGCGGCTGAAGAACAAGCTGGGCAACAGCTCCAACGCTTCCAGCGAGGTGGAGTTCCGTGGCGCACTGGCGTGGATGATCGGTGAAGAAGGGCGCGGGGTGCCGACCATCATCGAGATGGTGGCGATGACCCGTTTCGATTGCATGGTCGGCTCCAGCGCGCTGATGCGTCAGGCGTTGACCCAGGCCACCCACCACTGCGCGCACCGCAAGGTCGGTGGCCGGGTGCTGAATGAACAACCGCTGATGCAGAACGTGCTGGCCGACCTGGCCCTGGAAAGCGAGGCCGCACTGGCCTTGAGCCTGCGAATGGGGCAGGCGCTGGAGCAGCTCGACGACCCGCAGCAGGCACATTTCGCCCGGCTGGTTACGGCGGTGGGCAAGTACTGGATCTGCAAGCGTGCACCGGCCATGATCAACGAAGCCGCCGAGTGCCTGGGCGGCGCGGGTTATGTGGAAGACAGCATCCTGCCACGGTTGTACCGCGAAGCACCGGTCAACTCGACCTGGGAAGGCTCGGGCAATGTGCAATGCCTGGATGTGCTGCGCGCTTTGTCGAAGGAGCCGGGCGTGCTGGATGCGTTGTTCGCCGAACTGGGCGATGGGCATGGCGACCCGCGGTTGGCCGCGCACATCGGTAACCTCAAAGGTGCGTTTGCCGATACAGGCGACATGCAGTACAGGGCGCGGCAGTTGACCGAGGACATTGCCCTGGCGTTGCAGGCCAAGCTGTTGCTGGAGGCGGGGAATGCGGTGGTCAGCGATGCCTTTATCGGTAGCCGGCTGACGGGGGGAGGGCGGGTGTATGGAGCGTTACCGCGGGGTGTGGATGTGGAGGCGTTGGTGGCTAGAGCTACGCCAGCCTGGGGGGGCTGAGGTGGCTTCTTCGCGGGCAAGCCCGCTCCTACAGGTACTGCGCTGATCTCAGGGTTGCGAATATCGTGTGGGAGCGGGCGTGCCCGCGAAGAAGCCAACACCGATCAATGGGGATGTATTTACCCAAGAAGGCAGGCAAGATGGTTCACATGCATGTCCAGACAGGAAGCACAGTGTGAGCCACGCTTTTGTAGTCGTTGATACCCCCGAACAAGCCGTCGACCGTCTGGCGGCTTTGCATGAACAGGCCACCGGGGCCCTCAGCCAGGCCCTCAAGCGTTACCTGAAGGACCGTACCGAGCCCGATGCCGAAGAGCGCGACCTGTTCCGCTACCCGGCGCTGCGGCTGACCTACTACAGCCACGGTGAAGTGGCCGCGACCACCCGGGCCTACGCCAAGGTCCAGGTCGCCGGCACTTACAGTGTCACTGTCACCCAGCCCGCCGCGTTCCGTGGTTACCTGCTTGAGCAACTGCGCCCGCTGATGCACGACTACACCGTCACGGTTGAGGTTGGCGTCAGCGAGCAAAGCATCCCGTACCCCTACGTAGTCGACCAGGGTGACGAACTGGCCGGCAGCGGCATTACCGCCGCACAGCTGGCACGGGTGTTCCCCAGCACCGACTTGTCCGCTGCCACCGACAACATTGCCGATGGCCTGTGCGACTGGGAGCGTGCCGAAGTGCTGCCGCTGGCCTTGTTCGATGCTGCGCGCGTCGATTTCTCGCTGCGCCGCCTGGTGCACTACACAGGCAGCGACTGGCGCCATGTGCAGCCGTGGATCCTGCTGACCAACTACCACCGCTATGTCGACCAGTTCATCAGCCATGGGTTGGAGCAGTTGCGTGACGATCCGCGCTTCGTGCGCATGGTACTGCCCGGCAATGTGGTGATCGAAAAGGCCATGGATCACGGTGAAACCCAGGCGCTCGTGGCCAGCGTGGTCTGGCACCGCTACCAGATGCCGGCCTACCACCTCATCGCAGGCGATGGTGACGGCGTTACCCTGGTCAATATCGGCGTCGGTCCGTCCAACGCCAAGAACATTACCGACCACCTGGCGGTGCTGCGCCCGCATTGCTGGCTGATGATCGGCCACTGTGGTGGCCTGCGCCAGTCGCAGACCATCGGCGATTACGTGCTGGCGCACGCCTACATGCGCCGTGACGGTATTCTCGACCGCGTCGTGCCGCCCAATATCCCGATCCCGGCGCTGGCCGAAGTGCAGCTTGCCCTGCAGGAGGCTGCGGCGCAGGTTACCGGTGAGCGTGGCGAACAACTGAAGAAGCGCCTGCGCACCGGCACCGTGCTGACTTACGACGACCGTAACTGGGAGCTGCGCTGGGCTCAGGAGCGGCCGTTGATCAACCTGTCACGTGCCGTGGCAGTGGACATGGAAAGCGGCACCATTGCCGCCCAGGGCTATCGCTTGCGCGTGCCGTACGGCACCTTGCTGTGTGTGTCAGACAAACCGCTGCATAGCGAAATCAAGCTGCCGGGTTCGGCCAATGCCTTCTACAACCGGGCGGTCAGCCAGCACCTGAAGATCGGGATTGCGGCCCTCGACCTGCTGCGCACCGAGCTCAACTCGCTGCACTCGCGTAAACTGCGCAGTTTCGATGAGCCGCCGTTCCGCTGAGGCCCCATGTCACTGCCACCCCGTAACAAGCCGCGCCGCCCCCAGGCGCGGCCTGCCGCCGGCCCGCGTCGCCAGGCCAAGGCGCCGCCTGCCGAGCCGCGCCTGATCCTGTTCAACAAGCCCTTCGACGTGCTGACCCAGTTCAGCGACGGCGAAGGGCGCGCAACGCTCAAGGATTTCATCGACATTGCCGGCGTGTACCCCGCCGGGCGGCTGGACCGCGACAGTGAAGGGTTGCTGTTGTTGACCAACGATGGCGGCCTGCAGGCGCGTATCGCCGACCCGAAGCACAAGCTGGCCAAGACCTACTGGGTACAGGTGGAGGGCGAGCCGAGCGATGAGCAACTGCAGCGTTTGCGCGATGGTGTAGAGCTGAACGACGGGCCCACCTTGCCAGCCGAGGCGCGGCGCCTGGGCGAGCCCGAGCTGTGGCCGCGCAACCCGCCGGTACGCTTTCGCAAGAGCGTGCCGACCAGCTGGCTGGAACTGGTGATTCGTGAGGGGCGTAACCGCCAGGTGCGGCGGATGACGGCGGCGGTGGGGCTGCCGACCTTGCGCCTGGTGCGGGTGCGCATTGGTGACTGGGCGCTGGATGGGCTGGAGCAGGGGTGCTGGCGCGAAGTCCCGGCGAAGTTGCAGCGCTAGCAGGGGAGCGCAAAGCGCTCCCGGCATTCTTGGGCCTTACACCCCTTCGAGAAACCCCACCACCACGCTCTTGATGATAAAGGCCAGCACCCCCAGCCCCAGCACGAAGAACAAAATCAGCGTACCGAACTTGCCCGCCTTGGACTTCTTCGCCAGATCCCAGACGATGAAGCCCATGAAACCGATCAGTACGGTGACCAGGATGATCATCATCCACTCTTCGAATACGGCGGGATCCATCGGTGTTCTCCAGGCGGGTTGAGCGTTCGATTATACGCCTGCTGACGCAGGCATTCAGCGTAGGTGGGTCAATGGCAGCTCGGTGCTGGCCAGTACCTGGTTGAGCACGAAGCTCGAACGCACGCTCGTGACGCCTTCGATACGGGTCAGGCTGCCTAGAAGCAATTTTTGGTAGTGGTCCATGTCGGGCACCACCACTTTGAGCTGGTAATCGGCATCCATACCGGTGACCAGGCTGCACTCGAGCACCTGCGGCAGGTTGCGGATGGCCGCTTCAAAGGTTTCAAAACGTTCTGGGGTGTGGCGATCCATGCCGATCAGTACATAAGCGGTCAGGCTCAGGCCCAGCTTCTTGCGGTCGAGCAGGGCAACCTGACGAGAGATGTAGCCGTCATCTTCCAGTTGCTTGACCCGACGCGAGCATGGCGAAGGCGACAGGCCGATGCGCTCGGCCAGTTCCTGGTTGGAAATGCGCGCATCGCGCTGCAATTCGGCGAGGATGCTCAGGTCGTAGCGATCAAGTTTGCTCATGGCATTTGCCTTTTCTGTTCGGATTGCGGCGAATTATCAATCTAGGGTGAAAAATTGCGCAAGTGCTATTTGTCCGAGCAATCTTCGCAATCCTCTGTCGCAACCCGTCCGGTATCTTTATCAACAGAATCACTGCCCGGACATCAGTCCACGGCGACGCGCCCCACGCGGGCGGTCGCGGCCAGCCATCCAACAGGATTTGCAGGCCCCCGGGCTACACAGCTTCCAGAAGACGCTGTGAGGTGAGCCGGCGCCACAAGTGCCGAGCACGGACGACAATTCCTGAAGGGAGGCCCTGTGGCCTCCCTTTTTTCATGACCGGAATTTTAATTGGCCTGTGTGGTGGGCACGGTAGACTGGCTGCAGGTGCAGTTTTTTCTACCGAGAGGAATACCATGAAGTCGCGCATCTGGCAGTTGGCAGGTGTTGGTTTGCTGGCTTTGAGCATCAGCCTTGGGGCCTTGGCCGAGGGGCCGGGCGATGAGCATGGCGAGCGCAACCAGCAGGTGCAAGGTGAGGGTGAGCCCGGCCGCTCGCTCAACTCGCGCGACGAAGTGCGTCAGACCCAGCCGGCGCGGCAAGGCTATTACCAGGACATTCCTCGCCGCCACGGTGATGACCACCACTGGCAAGCCGGTGGCCCAGGGCAACGCCCCGGTGGCGACTGGCAGGGTCGCCCGGATGGGCACGGCAATGGTTGGGGGCCTGGGCCGCAGTATCGCCCGGGGCACACGGTCGATCATTTCCCTGACCGGTACTGGAAAGTGCCTTATCGTGGCAATGATTACTTCTACTCTGGCGGCTACTGGTACCGCCCTCAGGGTGGCAGTTATGTTGTGGTGACCCCGCCCTATGGCGTGCGGGTCAATTACCTGCCGCCCTATGCGCGCGAAGTGTGGTTGGGCGGGGCGCTGTTCTTCCTCGTGGCCGATACCTATTACCAGTACCTGGCGGGCAGCCAGGAATATGTGGTGGTCAACCCACCGGTCGGCGTTCCGGCACCGGCTCCGGTGGCACCTTCAAATGGTGGCTATGACGTGGTGGCGTACCCGATGTATGGCCAGGGGCAGGAGCAGCAGGAGCAGGACCGTTACCAATGCCACCGCTGGGCGGTGAGCCAGTCGGGCTTCGACCCGGCGACGGCGACGTATGCGCCCCCCGCCAATGCATTGGACATCTATCGTCGGGCGCTGGGCGCTTGCTTCAGTGGTCGAGGCTACAGCATTAACTGACGCCATATGTGCTGCCTGCCCCGGCCCTATCGCCGGCAAGCCAGCTCCCACAGGGAGTGCACCGGCCCAAGGCATGCGCTTTACCTGTGGGAGCTGGCTTGCCGGCGATAGGGCCCTTGCAGGTCACACCGGGTCCGCGTGCACCATCACATCCGCCTTTGGATAACGCTGGCGGATAACCCGTGACGCCTCAACGCACAAGCCATGTGCCTCATGCAGCGGTAGCTGCCCTGGCAATTCCAGGTGCAGCTGCACGAACCACTGGTTGCCCGACACCCGCGTGCGCAGGTCATGCACGCCTTTCACTCCGGGTATGGCCAACACCAGCGAGGTCATGTCTTCGCCAACATCGCCGGGCAGCTCCTTGTCCATCAGGATGGCGGTACTTTCTCGGGCAATCTGTAACGCGCTCCAGAGGATATACAAAGCGATGCCCAGGCCGAACAGTGCATCCAGTTGCGGCCAGCCAAAACGTGCCAGCAGCAAGGCCACCAGGATGCTGCTGCTGAGCAGTAAATCCGAGCGGTAGTGCAGCGAGTCGGCCCGTACCGCAGTAGAGCCGGTAAGGCGGATAACCTTGTACTGCAAGACCAGCAAGGCCACCGTCAGTACCAGCGAAAGCACCATCACCGCGATGCCGATGGCGGTATCGCCCAGTGGTTGTGGCGCCTGCAGGCGTTCGACCGCCTGGACGCCGATCAGCACCGCACTGACGCCGATGAACAGCGCCTGGGCCATGCCTGCCAGGGCTTCGGCCTTGCCATGGCCAAACCGGTGATCGTCATCGGCCGGGCGCAAGGCGTAGTGCACTGCCAGCAGGTTGAGAAACGAGGCCACGGCGTCCAGTGCCGAGTCTGTCAGCCCCGCCAGCAGGCTCACCGAGCCGCTCAGCCACCAGGCCAGTGCCTTGCTCAGCACCAGGATGCTGGCCACCGCCAGCGACGCGCGGGTGGCCAGGCGCAGCAGGCGCTGGTGTTCAGCCGGGGTGGTGATCATCCGTGGTCAGTGTCCTTGTGGCTCAGGCTGCCGGTACCAGGCCGAGGCTGGCCAGTTGCTCGGTGCTGCCGCGGTGCTGGATCAGCCGCGGGTCGTCCAGCGGCAGGCGCTGGCCCAGCTCGCTTTCCAGAATGGCCTGCAGCTTCAGGTTGTCGACCTTGCCATCGGGGCTGACGGCATCGCGCAGCTTGGCCGGGTCGACCTGGGCGGTGTGGCCACCTTTGTAATAGATGGCGCCGGTGGCGAAGTCGATGCCAAAGGCGATCAACCCGGGGATCACGTAGAACAGGATGCCGATAGCGTCCATTGCGGCAACCACGGGGTCGATCTTGCCGCCGATCTGGCCGCGACGGTCTGGGTAGAAAATGGTGCCGCAGGCGGTCAGTTGGGTCAGCAGGGTGGCAATGAGGGCGCCACCGATGACGCGGGTTGGGATGCGCATGTAAATCTCCGAGAAGGTATTCAGCAGGGCAAGCGAAGCGCCTGCGCCTGATGCTAAGACCATGATAGAGCAGGCTGGGTTCGCCGTTATACTCGCCAGACTGTTCGAGGACCACCATGATTTCATTACCCATTGATGCTGCCTTGCCCGCCTTGCGCCAGGCCCTGGAAAACCGTGATGAAGCGGTGCTTGAAGCGCCGCCCGGCGCCGGCAAGACCACCCGTGTGCCGTTGGCGTTGCTGCACGAGCCGTGGCTGGCCGGGCAGACCATCCTGATGCTCGAACCGCGGCGCCTGGCCGCGCGGGCGGCAGCCGAGCGGCTGGCCAGTGAGCTTGGCGAGCTGGTGGGTGAAACGGTGGGCTACCGCATTCGCCTGGACAGCAAAGTCGGGCCGAAAACCCGAATCGAAGTGGTGACCGAAGGCATCCTTACCCGTCGCTTGCAGGCCGACCCGGCGCTGGATGGCGTGGGCCTGTTGATCTTCGACGAGTTTCACGTTTTGCCATTTACACCGAAATAGGCAGTGATTTTGTCAAAAATCACTTACCCAGATCTCCCTCCTGCCATCCCAGCCTCCGCGTCTACCCGCCCTGTCCTTACCTTCCAGTCAGCCAACCTCTCTAGCATTGCCCTTAGGCTTACCTCCAGAAAGCAACCTCGGTGCGATTCCAAATCCCACCCCCGGTAGGTGCCACGATCTCAAACCCAACCCACCCAACCACGTCGACCACAGCCACCCCCGACGCCCTCCAGACCCATCCCACCCAACCACTCCATCACCCCTCCAACCATCGCAATCCGCTCGATTTCCAAGCATCATCAGCACATCCAAAATTCATCACCAGGACAGTGCATGAGCGGGCCGAAATCCAAGCCAAAAAACAGCGCAAAGAAGAAAGCCAAAGCCGCTCCAAAGCGCGACAACTTCCTAGGAACGACAACACAGAAGCTTCGTGATAGCGCTGGAAACGTGTGTTCTTTCCCGGGCTGTTACGTACATACGCACGGTGCGAAATCGAACGGAGAGGGCACTGTAGGCATAGGTGTCGCATGCCACATTAAAGCTGCTGCACCAGGAGGCCCACGATACGATGAGCACCAGTCCCCAGAAGAGCGCAAGCACTTCGACAACGGCATCTGGATGTGCCAAACACATTCGAAGCTCATTGATGCTGACGAGTCCCCCTACAGTGTTACAACGCTGCTCCAGTGGAAGCGCGATGCCGAGGCTAGATCCAACTCCCTCCTGAACCAAAAGAGCTTCACTGAGAAAGAAGTTAAAGCAGCTGCGGGTAAAGAATCAGCCGATCTGCTCCATCGATTTATTAACAGATCCGATGACCCGCTCCTAACACCGGTTGCGGAAATAATGAAGGGCTACGAATCTAACCTGGCCAACCTCGATCCGCGATTCACCGTTGAGGTGAATAAAATTGGAAGTGCTTACACGCATTTGATCAGGGCGGTTGATGAAGACGTTAATGTCAACCTCGTCATTGAAGACGTAGATAAAATTGAAGGGTATTTGGCAGCCGAAAAGGCCTTCCTGGAAGAGGGTCGGGAACTAACTATTTCTGGTGCGCATTTTAAGATTGAAGGTTCCAAGCTGTTCGAAGCATTCCACAGCGGCATCAAGGGGATTGAACAAGTAGTGCTGACTATGTCGGCTCCTAGAAAGGAAGCCCGCGCGACTCTTTTTGTCAGAACCCCTGAGGGCCATGAAACCGTATTGGATGTGTTCCCTTGTTACTACTATTCTGGCTCACTTCGGACAGTGTTCGAAGGTAGTGCTCTCGATGGTTTCTTTAAGGTCAAAGCGTACTGCTCTCACGAAGGGCAAGATGCCAAATTCGACTTGTTGTTCAATCTCGAGGCGTGGGTCGGGAAAAATATTCTTAATCTTCCCCGGTTTCATAAGCTCGCCAATGCTGCCAAGCTTTTAGATACAGGGCGGTTCGTAATTGAAATCGAAATTGCCGAGATTGCGAGCACATTCAGTTCGCAATCCAACTCGCACAATGAGGTTTTACACGCGCAGGTACAGTTTTTAATTGACTACATCGGTTTTGCCAGGGCAGTTGCACAAAGGTGCGCTGAGCCTCTGATAATTAAGAATACCATGCTGAACCCGGCTACATATAAGTTCCTAAGAAATTATGCTCGACTAGGAAGCAGTTCGATTGAGCGTACCCTACAGCCTACGAGGATATGTGTAGGGCCATTCGCGTATCATGAAGGTGCCTCTTTCGAAGAGATTGATAATAATCCTGGCGGGAAGATAATTCGGATTACCGAAGGAGAAGGTCAGAAGTTTGAGGTTTTCGGTAGCATAATTCAGGTGCCGCGGGTTGTGAGGTTGTATTCGAATGTTGAATATGTGTTTTATACTGAGATTGATGGCGAGCGAAATTCAAAAGTTGAAGTCCACGCTACATCGGATACCACGCTCTCGACTTTCTTAGAAGAGAGTGATGTTTGGAGCGTTTGCCAGGAGGTGGACATTACTCCAGCTAGTCTAGAGCAGCAGGAGCCTCAGAGCTAAGAGCGCAAGAGTCAAGCCGGCGTTGCCGGATGTGCGACTGCAAAACGACGAATCCCGACACAGCGCGACTGCGGCCACAAGAGAGTTTTTGCCACCAAAGCGTGTACGTGTGACGGACGTGAGTGTTGCTGTAAGCTTGCGTGGTGGCTTGCCTTGCGGGGCGGATGGTTGCACTGAAGACAGAAACGAGAAAGCCACCTTTCGGTGGCCTTCAAGTAAGCTGCTAGCGCGTCGCAGTAATGGGGTACTAAGCGGCTAGCGGTGCTCGACTACGGTTACCAGGTCGAGCGAGCCGATGCCTTTCTCGACAACGTTCTTCGCCTTCTCCAGCATAGAAGCCCTAAGCTCTTCACGAGACATACGGCTATTGTAAATCTTCGCGAAAGCTTTGTTCTTCCGAGCATTGGAGACCTCAACTGCTACGTCACCTGTAGTCACAGTAACGTCTTCAGTTCTGGCAAGTTCGGTCATTTTAACTAGCCTCCATGTCGTTAGTTTCACGGTATAAGAATATCATATCATGCAAATACGCGCAAATTGGTTGCAATAACTGTACAAATTGTGCGTTGCGGCTATCACCCATAAGGATGTTCGCTTTGTTGTTGTAGATATTTAAGCATCCAATTGGGTGTGGCATCCCTTCACCATTATTACGAGAAACTAATGGAATGGAAAGAATGGACGTAGCGTAGCGATGAGAGTTGTAATAACGGGAGATGGTGGTTTTATAGTGTTCAGTTATATGCGGATTTTGCAGCGCCTCATCATCGAGCCACTGCTTGAAGTGTGTCCGAGAGTCTTCGATATATTGAGATGCCATGGTCGAGACCGCTACCGGCCCGCCGGGTAGGTTCGGGTGCGATTTGGCGTGATCCGACGCATCCATTTTGAACGGGAAGCAAATCGGCACGATATCGGTGTCCGGCTTTGCCAAAACCTGGGCGCCGACCAAGGTTGAGAGCTCAAGGTCTGTGATGTGTAGGATGCCGTCTGCGTTATCCAAGCGAGCATCAATGTTGGAGTTGAACAGGAAGAAGGGGCTGTCGTTTACCTGGTTCGAGTACTCCTTGCGGATGAGATCCTTGTCCTCCTCAATCATCATGATGTTGGCCCTGTACGTTTCGGAGGGCGCACTGTCCCAGTTCTGTGCCAAGACCAGGATCTTCGTGAGCATCATGCGGATGTCGCCTGCGAGACCTTTACGGGTCAACGGCGGCGCACCTTCTTCCAGTAGGCCCTCGTAAAGCTGCCGAATGTCGATCATCGCGTCGCTATAGGCGGCGAGAAACTGCTTGGGCGGCATGGTGGTCAGGCGATCCTGTAGCTCTTTTTCCTTCTTCCGGGTTGAGGTGACGACCCCTACCTCACGTAAGAACACCAAGATGACTGCGGCGATGGAGAGCTGAATGGACGGCCACAGGTAGTTTGTTGCGAAGAACTCAGGCCAGGTGTGTACGGCGGTATACTCGTTTTTGATGTCGCCGCTCATCACGGAGATCATCGCGGCGCTGCCGATGGTGAGTAGGGCGATGATCATGGAGCCCCAGGTGGTGCCCACCAGCATGCACATGCCCATGAAGACTTTCTTGATCTGACGTCCAGTCCAGAACAAGCAAGCCTTCGCGGTGGCCCAGATTTTTCGTTTTGTTACCTGCCAGTCATCCACTGTTCAGTCCCAAGTAGTGCCGTTACGAATGGCCATTCGGGCCATGTCCCTTTCTTGCGTTCCGCTTCCAGCGTCTATCGAACTCCACTCACAAACCCAGCTAAAGACGCCCGCTTGGCCTCCCAATGGCTCGCAGGATCTTGGCCGCCAACATTCGTCCCTCCAGACGGTCAGGTTTGAACCAACCGTCGGATCTCATGTTTCGTTGAAACCAGCAGGCTAGACGGCGTTGGCCCCGAATTCGGTGGTCTGGCAACGTTCACACACACAACCAGGCAATTGACGGTGTAAGCGGCTGTAATACCATGGCGTGATATTTAATTGCCTTCACAAGGAAAAGTACATGGCAACACGCTGCGTTGGTCTGATGGTAGGTTCCGGGGAAGTGACTGTCGTTGATACGCAGATTCCGGATGACTGTGATGCCCCTATCTCACTGGTTACCGATGTGACCTGGAAGCTGCCCACAGGGGATCGGCAGAAGGGATACGAAACGCTTTTCCATCGGTGCAAGGATTACCTTGAAGTGAATGGAATTGACCAGGTGGTGGTCAAGGCGAGCTCAGTACCTCAAGGCAAGGCCAACGGGGGGCTTCTCGATAGCGCAGAGCTTCGTGGTGTGATCATGTGCGCTGCTGCGTCTGCCTGTGAGACCCGTGTTCTCAAGAAAGAAGTGATCAGCCGAACCTACGGTCGGAAGGTCGATGATTGCGTGAACGACGACGCGTTTTGGGCAGAGAAGCTAGAGGGAGCGAAGCTGCGCAAGGGGAGTCGTGAGGCCGCAATGCTTGTGATTGCACACAGGGCTCGACCATGACCAGCGTCGTTCCGAAACTCCAAATCCTAGACAAATTGGGGAACGGGCACTTCGGTGAAGTGTTCCTTGGTCAAGACGCCGTTCATGGGCAAGTGGCAGTAAAAGTGGTTTCCCGTAAGGCGGAAAACGACGATGAAGAGTGGGTGGATATCAGGAGGGAATTCCTCGCCGAGGCTCAGCACCTGAAGACCGCCACTCACCGCAATGTCGTTCAGGTTTACGGTATAGACGAGGTGGAGGATGCCATCCGCTTCACGATGGCGTACTGCCCTGGTGGCTCCCTGCAAGCTCATTTTGAACGGGGGCCGATGACTCTCGCTGCCGTGCGGAAGGTCGCGATCGATGTGCTGATCGGGCTGCACGCATTGCACGGGCGCGAGATGCTTCACAGGGACATCAAGCCAGGCAACATCCTGCTCGACCATCTCGGCATGGCAAAGCTCGGTGACTTCGGTCTGGTCACCGACAGGTTGCTCCTTGGCTACGGTTCAGCTGCGGGGTACGCAGACCATATTGCTGTGGAGGTGTGGCAGGGCAGGGGTACCAGTATCAAGAGCGATATCTGGGCCTTGGGTATGACGCTGTTCCGGTTGTTGCACGGACAGGTCTGGTACGTGTTCCAGAACGAGTGTCCTGCAGATGTCATCGCCCAAGGCGGCTTCATTGAACGTCTGCGCTGGCTGCCACATGTTCCCAAGCCGTGGCGTAAGGTCATTCGAAAGATGATGGCTGATAACACCAACGATCGTTATGCGACTACCCAAGAGGTACTCAATGCCATTTCGGCTTTGCCGACTGAGCCTGAGTGGACAGTGCCTATCGTGACTGAGGATCTGGTGAGGTGGGAACTGCAGTCGCCCAAGCGGCTAAACGTCGTTGAGTGGAACATTCATGGTCAACGCCAGCATGAGTGGCGGGCCTGGAGCCAACCTTTGGGCAAAGGTAACAATCGGAGCCTGGGCGCATCCACGAAGGTCATAGGCCGCAATCAGGTTGATCGCGAACTGGAAGCGTACTTTCGGTAAGCGGTGCTTTAGCCGGCAGCGCTTCGCAGGCGGCGTGGTAGTAGGTACCCGCCGCTGAAGTCGGCAGCGCTCAGCGGCTTAAGCTGGAAGTGAGCCTCAGCAAGGGCGCGACGAGCATCAGCACAACAAGGGCAGTACGATTTGAGCGCGTCGATGCCTTCAGCTGGTTGCCAGGTGGCACCACAGAACGCACATCTAGGCGACGTAAGCCTCAGGTTGGGAAGCCGCTTGCTCATTCGAATCCTTCCTGTCGCCTCAGCGACGAACGTGGGCATTGTGGGCGTACATTTTTTCGGCGGCAAAGCTTATACGAGATCAATCCATTTGGCCTACGTATTCGCCGAAAGGTCATTCTGCACGGATGCTGCTTACTAATACTGTATACATGAACAGGTTTTGTGGCTAGGGGCCATTACAAAATTTAAAAACGCACTCTCATGTCGAATTTCGAGAGGCGTTTCCCAAGAGGTTTAGCAGATAAACCCAATCGCAGCACGGTTGAGGCTGCACATGAGAGGGCACGGGGTTCGTGAGTCCTCATCCATCGCATCTACCCCTGGTGAACCTTTGTATACTGCGCTTCTGCCGCAGGAGTACACATGAGTTCGTTGCCAATCAACGCCGCGTTGCCGGCCCTTCTTGAAGCCCTTCAAAATCGAAATGAGGTGGTGCTTCAAGCACCGCCTGGCGCCGGTAAAACGACTCGCGTCCCGCTTGCCTTGCTCAATGAACCATGGCTCGAAGGGCAGACGATCATCATGTTGGAACCTCGCCGTCTTGCTGCGCGAGCTGCTGCGGAGCGAATGGCCAGCGAGCTAGGTGAGAAGGTCGGTGAGACCGTTGGCTATCGGATTCGCCTGGACAGCAAAGTCGGGCCAAAGACGCGGATCGAGGTGGTGACAGAAGGAATACTGACGCGTCGTCTGCAGAGCGATCCTGCACTTGAAGGTGTGGGGCTCGTAATCTTCGACGAATTCCATTTGCGAAATCTAGATGCCGATCTCGCCTTGGCGCTGACGCTCAATGGGCGCGAGCTTTTCCGGGACGATGCCCCACTGAAGGTGCTGCTGATGTCGGCAACGCTCGAAGGTGAAAGGTTATCGCGCCTGCTGGATGACGCTCCGATCGTGACGAGCGAGGGACGCATGTTCCCGGTCTCGACAGTCTGGGGAAAACCTCAGCAACCTGGAGAATACATCGAGCCGCGAGTCATCAGTGCGTGCCTTGAAGCACTTGCTGATCAGCCTGGCAGCTTGCTGGTTTTCCTTCCTGGTCAAGCCGAGATCCGTCGAGTCGTAACAGGCCTGGAAGATGCTTTGACCCAGTCGGCATCACTTCAGCGTGACGTTCTTCTTTGCCCCCTTCATGGTGAGCTCGATCTGAGTCAGCAGCGGGCTGCGATTGATCCGGCACCGGCAGGAAAGCGGAAGGTTGTGCTGGCCACAAACATCGCTGAGACCAGTATCACCATCGACGGTGTGCGGGTCGTGCTCGATGCCGGTCTTGAGAGGGTTCCACGCTTCGATCCTCGTAGTGGGATGACGCGACTCGATACTCAGCGAATATCCAAGGCTAGTGCAACTCAACGAGCAGGTCGGGCAGGTCGAGTCGAGCCCGGTGTGTGCTATCGACTCTGGTCTGAGACGCAGCATGACCAAATGGCCTCTTTCAGCTCGCCTGAAATTCAGCAGGCTGACCTCACTGGCTTGGCGCTTCAACTGGCTAAATGGGGCGTTCAGCCGGGCGACCTAAAGTGGCTTGATGCTCCGCCCGCAGCTGCTTACTCCCAAGCCAACGACTTGCTTCGGCGCCTTGGCGCATTACAGCCTGATGGGCAACTGACAAAGCACGGCCAAGCGATGGCCGAGCTGCCAAGCCACCCTCGAATCGCCCATCTACTGTTGCGAGGTCACGAACTGGGTCTGACAGAGACTGCGTGCAATATCGCTGCTTTGCTTGGCGAGCGGGATATCCAGCGTGGTGGTGGTGCAGACCTTCATAGTCGTTTGGCCATCCTGTCCGGTGAGCAGAGAGCACAGCGGAGTGAGCAAGGCGGTGCTCAAAGAGCGAAGCAACTAGCGAGGCAATACCGGTCGTACTTGCGCGGCCCAGCATCCCAACCAGTCGCTGATTCAGACCACCCGAGGTGGGTGGGCTGCCTACTTGCTTTGGCGTATCCCGACCGGGTCGCGCAACAACGTCGTGCCGGTGGGGCTGAATACCGATTGGCGAATGGTCGGGCAGCTATGTTCACCGAGACCGATGCCCTGATGAAGCATTCTTGGCTGGTGATCGCCGACCTGGGCAGCCGGCAAGGCCAGCGTGAAGAGCGAATTTACCTCGCTGCTAACCTGGATGAGGCTTTGTTTGATACGGTCTTGAACGACCAAGTCAGCCAAGTGGATGAACTTGAGTGGGATGAGCGGGAGGGGGCCCTCCGCGCTGAGCGACAAGTGAAAGTGGGGGCGTTGGTACTGTCCCGCGCGCCGCTGGCAAACCTGGGTGATGAAGCGCGCACTCAGGCGTTGCTCAATTACGTACGCCGAAAAGGGCTGGAGCTTTTGCCCTGGACACCTGAGCTTCGTCAGTGGAAGGCGAGGGTCGAATTGCTGCGCGTGCTTGATGAGGAAGCTGGTAGTAAGGGTGAGTGGCCTGACTTACGTGATGAGTCATTACTGCAGTCGCTGGAGGATTGGTTGGGGCCATACGTTGGGAAGGTGACCCGCCTCAGTCATTTTGGCCAACTTGAACTGTCGAGCATCATTCGCAACTTGTTGCCCTGGCCTCTGCCACAACAGTTAGACACGCAGGCGCCTCAGACGATTGCGGTACCCTCGGGATCGAACATCCGTGTGGACTATAGTGAGCGGCCCCCTGTACTTGCCGTGAGGCTACAGGAGCTCTTCGGACAAGCTGATACGCCGCGCATTGCTAATGGTCGCCAAGTGCTCAAGCTGCATCTGCTATCCCCGGCGCGCCGCCCCGTACAGGTGACCCAGGACTTGGCAAACTTCTGGGCATCGACCTACGTTGAGGTGAAGAAGGATTTGAAAGGTAGATACCCCAAGCATTTTTGGCCTGACAATCCTCTTGTTGCCCAGGCCACTGCGCGCGCAAAGCCTAGGGGTACCTGATCTAACGGAAAATCTGACCGGTGAAAGGGCCCGCTGGTCATGAACAGTCATCGGTAAACCTACCCGCGCTACTGTTCTTCAGGTGGCATGTGCCAAATCTTGTGCACAGTGGACTTAGGTATGCCTAGCCTCACCGACGTCTCCTTCTGCGTCAGCCCTTCGGCTTTGCAATCAAGGACGGCTCTGATTTTGTCGGCGGAGGTAGCAGGCTTACCTCCTTTGGCAGCGATCAGCACGCCATCAGAGAATTGGGATGGCACGTTCTCCATGACTCTCATCGCGCGCAGCTTGCCAAGCTCACTCCACAAATAGGCCATGAACTCTTCGAAGGTCTCTTGACGGTCAAAACTCGAAGCGGCAGCAAGCAATGCTATGGGGTCGACCTCCAGATGGCCGCTGATACCCTCGAGCATTTTTAGCGTCATGTTAGTCAAGCCGTGCTCAACGTTGTGCAGGTGCCGGGCCTCCAGCGTTTTCACCATCTGCTCTTGAGAAAGGCCTCGAGCAGCACGCACGGTGCGCAACACAGCTGCTAGGGAGTGGGGCGAGGGCATCAAGACTTCCGGATAAAGGGAAGGATAAGGCCACAGCGCAAAATCCACATCTATGAAATATAGTCAGGGAATGTGGATTGGTGTTATCGTGCCTCACCTGTCTCGGAACGTAAGAAATTTCGCGTTTTTGCAGCTAATGGCCGGTAAAAGTGTCAATTTATATCAATTGTTGTAGGGCTTAACACTAGCTTGTAGCCCGAGAATAAGCGGAGTACGAGTTGTGCTGGTGACAAAGCGAACCGACTTGCGGGGGCAGTTCTTGGCGCCGGATCATCTGCGCTTGCTCTGGGACTCGGCGAGCCTGAACGCAGATTCCTACTATTTCATCGTAGAAGGGAGTGGCTTCGTCGACGGATGCCTTGGGCCTTCTATGCGCATCGTCTCGAGCGTCGAGGCTGTCGATTCGTTGTGTAAGGGCGATTCAGTCGATTTTTTGAGCGTCAACAAAGTTCAGCTGCTCGCTCCACCCGCGATGACCAATCAGACTGAGTTCTCAATGAGGCTCCTCTCAGAAATCCGTATTAAAGACGGTACGGAAGCGACCCCGATCTACGAGTTCGTCACTCATGATGGGCAAGTTTTCTCGAGCGCCAGGGGGTAAGAGATGTCCGTGTCCCTTGATGACGCTATGGAGTTTCTTTACGGCGCCGGCGAGGTTGTCCATGGGTGGTCTGGTGATAGAGCAGAGCTTATTCAAGCAGCAGAGCAGCGCTTTCCAGGTAAAGCCTTTTGCTTGGTGAAGCGTTGGATAATCGTTGAGATTCCCGCGAATGAGGTTGAGCCGCTGCCGGGCGGAATCGCGCCGATGATCGTGCTCGCTCATGAGGTCATCTACGACAGCCGAGAACGTTTTGTACCTGGTAGCTGGGTTAGATCGACCTACGCGATTTCGCATGAAAAGCCATGGATTTTTGAGACTCGAAACACGACCTATTTGCTTGTTGGCGACGGATACAGAAAGCAAGCACCGCTCGAATTGGTGCTGTCATTTCGTCCTTAAGCATTTCAGATTATGTAGCCCGGTTGTCCTTCGGACTGGCCCGGGAGGTGCGACGCAGCCCTATGGAGCGCGGTATGAAGATTGCGGTCTACTCCGACCTACACAACGAGTTCTCCGAGTTCGTGCCACCTAAGCTGGACGTCGCGCTGGTCGTGCTCGCTGGTGACATCTCTGTGCGCGGTCAAGGGGTCGAGTGGGCAAACGCGGCGTTTGACTGTCCAGTGATCTACGTCCCTGGGAATCACGAGTTCTACCGGGGCCATCTAGACCGTTCGCTGACGAAGATGCAACAGGCGGCAGCTGGGCATGTTCATGTTCTGGATAACCAGCCACTGATCGTTGGTGATGTGAGATTTTTAGCGACGACGGCGTGGACAGATTTTACGTCGACAGGGGATTACCGCGTAGCAATGTCGTTGTGCTGGGAGTGGATGAGCGACTTCACCCAGATCCGAATCGGCGAGGGCTTTAGAAAGCTTCGGCCTGTCGATCTCATCGCGCGCAATATTTGTGCGCGGGACTTTCTGGCTACGGAGTTGGCTAAGGACTTCGGAGGCAGGACGGTCGTCGTCACGCATCATTGCCCGATTGAAGAGGTCGCTGGTGATGGTCATGAAGGCCACCTCGGTGCTGCGTACTTCAACCAGTGGGGTGACCTAGTTTCGCAGGCTGATGCCTGGATCTTCGGCCATACCCATTACGCGGTCGACACGATCGTTTCGGGATGTCGGCTCATATCGAACCCCAGAGGGTATCCAGGTGAAAAGACCGGCTTTGTACCGGACTTCATCATTGAAATCTAAGCACTTCTAGGAACGAAAGCTCTCAGAGGGGGGGTGAATTGGACGCAGGAGCGCATGAACACATGACAGATGAGATCATCAGGTACCCAGGTGAAGAACCATCGATTTTTCAGCTCACGCGCATCATACAAGCGATGGGTCAGCAGTATCCTGTGCCGATCACTGCCTATCTGAGCGACGTTGAAATTTCGAACGATTGCGCAGTCGGGGTCGTGGTTGGTCAGATCGTTCCAGGGCTTATTGAGAAGCGCACAGGGGCATATTTGCTTACCACCACGCCGATTTTCTTGTTGTTTAGAGTAGGACGCTTCTGGGTGGTCGATACAAAGGCAGGGAATTTTGTTCTGACTTCATTCAAGCGCGGAGCGGGGCGGAAGAGTCTTCGAGCACTGATCGCAACAGCTGACCAACCTGACGTATCTTCGGAGCGCGAGCCAGGCGCCATTGTGGGTGCCTGAAGGATCGAATATGCGGATCAGTTGAGCGTCGCAAGGAGTGTACGCAAAAAATCCTCACGGCGATGAATCGAGCTAAGGATCACGTAGTCGCGTTCGCCATCTGGTGGTAGATGACCACATTCCACTAGGCCGATGATGTAACCCTCTGCCTTCCCTCGGGCCTCGCGCAGGTCTTGCTCTGTCGTGGATTTGTGGATGTCATCCACTAGGCGTTTCCAACGCTCGGCTTGGCGTTTGCCGGTAGGGTCGCTGGAGAAAGTAGGAGCGTGAAGCAGTGAATCGTAGTAGCCGGTAGCAGGTTGCGTGCTCAAGCGGGAAGCTCCACAGATTAAATCTGCAGCGATTTTATCATGCGTACACTCAATCGCCTGTCACTAGACCCTCGGCGGAGGCTGGCGAAATCTGGCCGCTCGACGCTGAGTATCAACCTGCCTGGTTAGGTTGAGGTTGGGAAGGTACGACTCATGCTCGTAGAGGATTACGGAGGTGCTGTATGAAAGTCGCACAAGCAAGTGAGCCCGATGTGATCGTCGACGTGGTATGCGATGTCTGCGGTATGTCTACGCGAGATCGAGAAGCCAAGCTTCAATATGGGACGATGCATGCGTCATGGGACGAGGGTTCAGCACATTGCGGGGAAGACTACGAGCTTCACCTGTGCGAGCGCTGCTTTTTCTCGCAAGTAGCTGAGATGAAGCGGGCGCGGTGGCTTGCTGTGATGTTCGATGAGGAAGGCGATGCGATTTTGGTTGATGACGCCTACGGACGGGCTACTAAATCTGCCAAGGAGGGTGGCGGGGAGCATTGCTGACCGTAAGCCCACGGTTTAGGTCGAATTATGGAAAAGCAATAATTATTGCTGATGCATAATTTTCGCCAGCCTGCATCGACCCCAAGTGGCGCGCTTCAACGGCAGAAGGGCGCCACTGGATAGTAGACTAGCTTGGCTTCCCCCAAGTGCTTTGGAAGCTGGGGCCATCAGACTTTGGTGGCTGAGTTGGTTTGGCTATCTGAATCGTGACCGGGATCGGGAAATCCACACCCACCATCGCTACCTCACCCTGCTTCAGGTTTGGGAGGAATGCAGCAGCGGAGCGATCGATCTCACCGCAGGCTCGTTCAACCACTTCGCGGTCACGGTCGTTGGTAAGCCGATGGACGAGCAGGGTACCCATCTGACTGAGCACGCCTTCGGTTATGTCGCGCGGTCGCTGGGTCGCCAGGCAAATGTTCAGCCCGTATTTTTGTGTCGTCTGGCTAGGCACATGCAGGCAGTTTGCGGAGGTGTTGTATGAAGGTCACGCGAGCAGGTGAACATGACGTGGCCATCGACGTGGTATGCGATGTCTGCGGTATGTCTACGCGAGATGGCGAAGGTCTGATAACTAAACGTGTCTACGGCGGGCTTGGAGTTTACAATGGATAACCGCCGTCTGCAGTATCAGCCGGCTCTAGTCCATCGGCTTATCACGCGAGTTTAAGTACAGTTTTTGTCCAATTCCACAAGCTTGTCGGCCATCCTAAGGATCGTGCGAGCCATCCCGCGGGCGAGGTTAAGCAGTATCAGGCCGAATGCATCAGGCTCCTGTTCATGTAGCATGAAGAACTGTTCGATGCTGATTTCAAGGATGACGGCATCTTCTTCAGCAATTGCTGTAGCAGTGCGGTCACTTAGGCTGATCATATGTACAAAGCCTAAATCATCACCAGGTTCGTGATGTCGCGAGAGCACCATTGTTCCATCTTGTCCAGGTATAAAGTTGTTAATGCTTCCTTGAAGAACGATATAGAAGAATCCAGTGCGATCACCAAGTGAGTAAAGCACTTCGCCAGAGTTGAGTTGAAGTACCCGGCATGAGAGGAGCATATTCAGCAGCACGGCGTCCTGTATCGCACCAAAGGTCGAGAGCTCACGGAAGTAGGCGGGGCCCAGCTTCCGCCAAAGATCTTGGGCGTCAATTTTTTGCATTTTTCGCCTACCTGCTTCTGCTAGCCTCTTCTTACGTTTAAGCATAGTAAAAGCTTGACATGTGGGTGCGGTTAATTTATGGCTACACAAAACATAGCGAAACTCACCCGCCATCCCTTGCATGAGGGGAACCTTGCAAACATCCAGCGATCTTCGGCTTCCAAAGTCGCTTATATAAAAATGCGATGCGCTCTCGATGGTGGGCTAGGGAGAGCGTTCTCTCCGCCGATAAATAACGCATCAAAAAAGGGGCCTTGAATATAGGCCCCAAAGTCGCTACATAACAAGACGGCGACAACGGGCTGGGCAGTAGTTGACCAGCCCGTTAGGGTTAGTTCTGTTTAGAGAGCTTGTCAATATAGCCTTTGCCAAGCTCGTCGATTTCGCCTGTTGCAAGTTTATTCTGTACAAAGATGTCAAGCACCTGCATATCAGACAGCTTTGCATCGCGTCGAACTGCAAATGCGATACCCTGCTTGGCGATCGGCGGGTTCGGCAACAACACTGACCAGCGGTCTTTGTTCGTAGCGGCCAAAATCGCGTTCGTGTCAGCATCCTCAATCAGGACGTCAGCTCGACGAGAGGAAATTGCCAAGCGTGCTGCATCGACATCCGGAAGGCGCATGACCTGGGCTTGCTTGAGTTTTGGCGAAGCAGCTGCATCGATTGCTGTGCCGGACACGACTGCAACGGTTACGTCTGCTTTATCGATGTCCTGAAGCGATTGTGGAGCGTTAGCAAATTTCGGGTTTGCTCGGTCATAGACCGCCGATATTTGAAAGCTCCACACAGGATCGCTGTAGGTTACTGCCAATGCGCGCTTAGGGGTGCGGTTGAGCGCCATCGACATATCCCATCTACCGGATTGCAGACCTGCGACCATGTTGTCCCAGTTGGTGTCTACGATCTCGACTTTTACCCCCAGCTCTGCACCGAACTGGCGACACAGATCGACAAAAATTCCTGAATATTCAGATGTCTTGGGGTCACGCAGGATATATGGCGGTGCTGATGCAGCTCCGCATTTGAGAACGCCCTTCTTCTGAACTTCCTGCCAGTAGCCGGATCCCTCGTCGGAGTGCGCGGAGGAGAACATCAGCGCGCCGAACAAGGCGACGGCAACTTTCAGAGCTGGTGCAAATTTCATCACGTATCCTCTCAATAGCTTTTTTGTTATGAACGGAGGCAGTAATACATCTATATCGTAATTGTTATCGAATTAGCGTGCTCTGCACCTTAGCGTTGAGGATCGCTTTGGAGCATTCCGCCAGTAGCCCAGTTTTCCTTGCTCACTTCACTCAGTACAACCTGAACGTCGCTCACATCACATCTAGCAATTCGAGCAAGCTCCCGAGATAGTACCTCAGCTATCTCTCGTTTCTGCGCATGATCTCTACCTTCAAGCATTTCTACCCGTATGAAAGGCATCGTTTACCCCTTCCCAGCTATGTGAATCATTGCTATCGGGGCTTATCAGACTCTCCGGTAGCGCTAGGCGGCGATCTGGAGCACTCAAGCCGAGATTTTCTCGCTGCGTCGTGCGGCTGACCGTTTCCTGATGCCATGTTAAGTCTTGATCATATCTCTGTCTAGGGTAAATACACGGCAGTGAACATCTCCCAGTGGAGATAACACCACAACGGTTGCCCTTCCATAACCCACTGTTTAACCGTACAAAACAGCTCTAGAAGGCCAGATGCAGCAGCGCCTGAATGACGATAAACAGCAGTCTAGGGGATTTTTTATGAGAAAATGCTATACCTGAATTTTTTCTTCAGTCTTACGAGGTAGGATCAGTCCTGTCGGTTTTGGTTGAAAATCTTGTGCAATGTGCGTACTCTCGGTCATGTGATCTGCACACTGTGCGAAAAGAGTTGACATGTCGACAACTTGTTCGCATCTTAGGAGCTAAGCGAGCAACAGACCCGTACGATCTCCTTTCACTGCCTTCATCCGCCTACACAAGAACGTACAATGAGGATTCACAGGTGAAGAGTCTCAAGCTGTCAGCGGTCGCCCTAGGGCTGGCCATGACCTGTGGTATGGAGCTGCCCCCGGCATACGGCCAGGATGAAGGCGGCTACTGGGAAAAAATCCAACAAAGAGGAGTGCTGAGGTGTGGCGCAGCCTCGGCGCCTCCGTACATCCTCAGAGATCCGAAGACAGCCGCTTACTCTGGAATCTTTGTTGACCTGTGCCGGCAATTTGGAGAACAGCTCGGCGTCCGAATTGAGATCGTGGACACGACCTGGGACAACATGGTTGCTGGGCTGCAGGCTGGACGTTGGGATGTTTCTATGGCGCTTAACCGCACACCTCGTCGAGCGCTAGCGGTAAATTACAGCGATACCGTATGGGACTTCAGAATCTCGGGTTTGTATGATCATTCCAATCCGAAATTCAAGATGCAGCCAGTTTCGGTGTCAGACATCGATAAGCCTGGTATCACTATCGCGATGGTGGCCGGTACAGCTATCGATGCAGCCGTAAGCAAGAAAATACACAACGCCCAAATTCTCCGCTTGCCTGATATTGATAGCTCAAGGCTATCGTTAGTGTCGAGGCGTGCCGACATTTTATTTGAAGATGCCGACTCAAATGCGATTTTCGCGGCCACAAACCCGCAGAAATGGCAGGCGGTTCTACCTAACCCGTCAATCGCTAAGCAAGGAATTGCTTTTGCCGTCCGCTTGGAAGCAGAACCGGCTGACCTACAAGTGCTGAACATCATGATTCAGAACGAAATCGCTTCCGGTCAAGTCGCGGCCCTGGGTAAGCATTATATCGAACGGCTCGGAACTGAGATGCGGCGTTAATGCAAAGACGCTGGTTGTCATCTGATTAAGCTTAGCGAGAAGAGGTTGGGTGTACCATGAACGATAATAATTTTATTACAATCAAAGATCTGAAGAAAACCTTCTGCAATGGAAGTGTCAAAGTACTGGATGGTATGGATCTCACAATGGGACGGTCAGACCGCCTCGTTGTGTTGGGCCCGAGCGGTAGTGGTAAAAGTACGCTGCTTCGCTGTGTAATGGGGCTTGAAGAAATCGATGCGGGTTCAATCGCCATCGATGGTAAAGAATATGTATCTCGTGGAAGCAAAGGCACTCGTATTGATCAGGTCACGCAGAAACAAGTCGGCATGGTATTTCAAAGCTACACTCTGTTTCCGCATTTGACGATCCTTGGAAACTTGACACTAGCAGCTACCAAGTCACGAGGGATGCCTAAAAAGGAAGCTGAAACTCGAGGGCTCGCACTTTTGCGTCGATTCGGTCTGGAGGCAAAAGCTAGATCGTATCCTCAGGAGCTGTCCGGTGGGCAGAAGCAACGCGTTGCTATCGCTCGCGCCCTAATGCTCGATCCCAAGCTTATGTTGTTTGATGAAGTGACCTCGGCTCTTGACCCGGAATTGGTAAATGAGGTCGCCTCGATGATCTCCGAATTGGCCCAATCTGGTATGCCGATGATGATGGTGACCCACGACATGTGGTTCGCTAGGCGGATCGCCAGTCGGATCATTTTCTGCGCAGATGGCAAGATAATTGAGGACAGCCACCCAGAGGTATTCTTCACGAACCCCAAGACCCAGCGGGCCAGGGATTTTCTTCAAAATGTTCTGCATGAAATGCCGCCACAGGTAGAGTTCTCATGAATAACATTGACTTTTTCTTTGTCCTGGGTGCATGGCCTAAGCTGCTGGAAGGTCTTGTTATCACCATTAAGCTCACTCTCTGGGCGAACGTGATAGGGCTAGTCGGTGGGTTCATTCTGTCATTATTGAGGACATCTCACCTGCAGGTGGCTGTAGTAGCTGCGAAGCTCTATATTGAAATTTTTCGATGCACTCCAGCAATGGTGCAGATTGTTTGGTTCTTCTTCTGCGTTCCGATGCTGTTCAACGTATTTTGGCCCCCAGTCTTGACTGGTGCAATAATTTTGGGTCTCAACTTGATGGCATTTAACGCGGAAGCGTTCCGGGCATCAATTCAAGGCATTCCTCTCGCTCAGCGAGACGCTGGGATTGCGCTCGGGCTTTCCAAGTGGGTATGGGTCACAAGCATTGTTTTGCCTCAGGCGCTGCGGTCTGCGACGCCGGTCTTGATTACCAATGCAATCGGCACTTTCCAGCAAAGTTCGTTGGTCGCGTTGGTAGGAGTGCAGGATCTTATGTACCAGGGGAAAATGCTTTCGGTTGAGTCTTACAGACCTATCGAGACGTTTACGTTCCTAGTGTTGTTCTATCTTGCAGTTTCAATTCCACTTGGGCGTTTTGCCGCTTACTTGGAATTCCGTACTGCAAAAGCATTAAGGCAGTGAGGTGATCATGGATAACTTTGATTTTTCCGTGGTTTTTGAGTACCGCGATGCGTTGTTAGCTGGCCTCTGGGTTAGCATTCAGATAACCATTTTGGCTGGGATTCTAGGAACCATCGGTGGTTTTCTGATCAGCTTGGGTCGAAGCTCAAACCTGGCTCCGTTGCGTTGGATATGTATCGGGTTTGTGGAAATCATCCGAGGAACACCGGTGCTTATCCTGTTGTTCTGGGTTTTTTTCTGCTTGCCTATCATCTTGGGCATGGAGATCGGAACCTTCACGTCATCATTGATTGCGTTGACTGCCTACATGGCCGCGAGCACAAGTGAAGCTTTTCGCTCAGCACTCAAGTCGATACCCAACGAGCATTATGATGCATGTGTTGCATTGGGGCTGTCGCGACTTACTAGGTCTATCTATGTGGTCGCGCCTCAGGCCTTTATTCGCGCAATCCCTAACTTGCTTTCCAGTAATTTGAGTTTGTTCAAGGAGGGGGCTTTGGTATCGGCTGTGGGTATGGCAGATCTGATGTTCGCTGCGCAGAACATTTCTAATGTCACGGCTCGACCGATTGAGATTCTTACCATCGCTGCACTTATTTATTTGATCTTGGGCTCAGCATTAGCTCAGCTCGTAACCTTCATTGAGCGACGTATAAATCAGAAGATTGCTGCTTAAAGATACCAGGCGCAAGCGATCTTAACTGACCAGATATAAGCTGAGGCTGCCTTCCTTCACTTCCGGTGGACACCTCCGATTTCAAGAGCTACGGCCATGACTGACAAGACACTACGCAGTGCAAATTGGTTTCAACGAATTGACAATACCGGTTTTGAGCATCGTACCCACCTGAAAGCTAGGGGGGCGCTGCCTGAGATGTTTGAAGGTCGACCAGTCATCGGTATCGCCAACTCCGCTTCAGACTTGGTGCCTTGCAATGCACACTTGACTGAGCTGGCTGAATGGGTGTCGAGAGGGATCTTGGAGGCAGGTGGGTACCCCTTAGTCTTCCCCACCATGTCCATTGGCGACTCCATCATGCGTCCCACAGGGATGATGTTCCGAAACATGATGAGTATGGAGCTCGAGACGACTCTGCGCGCTAATCCGCTGGATGGCGTCGTGTTGCTGACTGGTTGCGATAACACTGCCCCGGCCTACCTGATGGGCGCAGCAAGTGTGGATCTACCAACCATTCTTGTGCACGGTGGCGCGATGATCAGCGGCCGAGTCGGCAGCCAGAAGGTTGGGTCAGGTACTGACATCTTCCGGATGCATGCCGAGTACAAAGCTGGAACGCTGTCGAAAGAAGGTTTCCTCGATGCCGAGTATGGTATGTCCCGCAGTAACGGGCACTGCAACACCATGGGTACCGCATCGACTATGGGCTGTCTGGCTGAGGCACTTGGCTTAACGCTTCCTGGATCTGCTGCGATCCCAGCAGTGGATGGTCGGCGAAAAGGTGATGCCCAGTTGTCTGGTCGCAGGATCGTGGAGATGGTGAGAGAGGGCCTTACCTTCAAGAAAGTGGTTGATAAGCGCTCATTTGAGAACGCAATCCGAATCAATGCGGCACTGGGCGGTAGCACCAACGCTATTATTCACCTAATCGCCTTGGCTGGACGCGTTGGGATTGAGCTGACGCTTGAAGATTTCGAGCGCAACTGCAGCATGATACCACTCTTGGTGAATGTCCTGCCGAACGGCAAATACCTTGCTGAAGAATTCTACGGCGCAGGTGGTCTGCCGGCGTTGATGGGCGAGATGAGGTCGCATCTGCACGCCGAGGCAATGTCCGTCACCGGTAGGACGATTGGTGAGATAACAGAAAATGCCCAAAGTTTGGATTTTGATGTAATTGCGAAGTTCGACTCCCCGGTGAAAGAACAGAATGCGCTGAAGGTACTGAAAGGCAATTTGGCACCTAATGGCGCGGTCATCAAACCATCCGCCGCGTCCCCTCATTTGCTTCATCACACAGGGAAGGCAGTCGTCTTTGACAGCGTTGAAGACTTGGACAAGCGCATCGATCTGCCTGAACTGGAAGTGGACGAGAACTCAGTGCTCGTGCTCCGTAACATAGGCCCCAAAGGTTATCCAGGGATGCCTGAGCTAGGCAACATTCGCTTGCCGGCGAAGCTGCTTGCAAAAGGCATTAAGGACATGGTGCGGATCTCTGACGGTCGCATGAGTGGTACAGCTTATGGCACGGTTGTTCTGCATGTAGCACCTGAGGCATCTGCCGGTGGCCCGTTATCCCTAGTAAAAACAGGTGACGAAATCACGTTGGACGTGGCTAGCGGGAGCCTCACCCTTAATGTGAGCGATGAAGAGCTCGCGAGCCGTAAAGCAGATGCTGTGCTTCCGCTCATTTACCACGAGCGTGGTTATGAAAAGCTTTTCGTCGAGCACATTTTGCAGGCTGATAAAGGGCTCGACTTCGACTTCCTTGTGGGTGGGAGTGGAAGTGCGGCTCCTCAGCGGCGACCATTCTAGTAATGAAGTGCCTGGCCCCTCAGGCACGCGTCGAGGGGCCTTGGATATGTCTAAGCGTTCGCGCGTAAGGGGATGTAATGGACATACGCTCTGAAAACTATCGGCACGAACGTCAAACTGGAAGCGCTAGAGTTTACAAGGATCTCAAGTGCCGTATTTTACGTCTGGAATTAGAGCCTGGGCATCGACTCGATGAGATCGCTCTAAGTCTGGAGTACAGCTTGTCCCGGTCTCCTATTAGGGAGGCATTGGGACGGTTGTCCGGCGAAGGCCTTGTTATGATCTCGCCAAATAGAACAACGACCGTAGCCTCTATGGATTTGGCACGGATAGCTGAATATTTGGACGCCCTTGAGCTTTTGCAGCGTACTGTAACTCGTATGGCTGCTATTAATCGCTCAAGTGTCGATATGGAACGTATTTATCAAGCTCAGTCGCATTGTAGGCGCTCAATTCCGCACATGCAGAAGAGCTCCAACCCTATCGGCTTTATCGAGGCCGACTCCGAGTTTCATTTGGCTATAGCTGCGGCTTGTAAAAATAAGTATTTCGCTGAGCCGTACGGCAAGCTCCTGATGGAGGGCCAACGTATGCTGCATTTGCATCACACCTGGGCGGCTCAGGAAGGTGGTGAGCACGACGATAATCACACGGCCGAACATGACGACATCATCAAGGCTATAGAGCGTCGCGATGCAGATAGTGCAGAACTTCACGCACTGAAGCATGCGGAAGGATTCAGAGTTCGACTCACAAGGTATCTGGATAGGAATCTGTCTCGATCAATTTCATTGTGTGGCGAGGTTGCGGCCAGCAGCCGCTGATGCTTCGTCTCCCGGAATATTATTTTTGGAGGATGATATGAGTAAACGAGTTGCGATTATTACCGGCGCGTCGTCTGGCATCGGTGCAGCCACGGCAAGAAAATTGTTTGCGAGCTTTGACGGCTTGGTCATCCATGCACGCAAATCAGCGGCTGGTCTAGAGCGCGTCGCTGAGGAGGCTCGCGGTGCAGGTGTCGAAGTACTGACTGTTCTGGGTGACCTGTCGGATTCAAATTTCGGTGATCAGTTGGTTAAGCAGGCTGTTGAAAGATTTGGCAGGCTTGACTGTGTGGTAGCGAATGCGGGCTTTCCAATCATTAAAACCTTCGAAGAAGGGACACGTGCCGATCTAGAATATGCTTTCCAGGGAAATGCCATCAGTTTCTATAGCCTGGCTAAAGCCGCTGCTCCGTTTATTAGCCAGTCGGAGAATGGGCGGGTGGTTGCAGTGGGCAGCTTTACCAGTCACGTTTTCCGCACCGATATTCGGAATTACCCGCTGTCAGCAGCTTCAAAGGGAGCGTTGGAAGTGACTGTTAAAAGTCTAGCCCTGGAGCTAGCCAAGTCCGGTGTAACGGTGAACTGTGTGATCCCGGGATGCATCCAAAAGGATCACATGGAGGATAGTGTCTCTGACGAAGAGCTTTTGGAGCAAACCAAACGGATTCCTTTGGGGAGAGCCGGCCAGCCGCGCGACGTTGCATCGGCTATTAGTTTCTTGCTCAGCCCCGACGCCAGCTATATCACCGGTCAATGCATCCATGTGAATGGCGGCCTTCACATTTAAGCGGCACTCGAGGACAGCTGCTGAGTCGTAGCTGTCCTACATCAGCTTCTCAATCGGGGAAGAGATCAAGCTACGCTTGGCTCACGTTCCCTTATCGAATCAGGTGTGGTGCGGTATCTGCGGTGGCCACGTTCCAGGTGGTTGCGCATTTCACGTTGCGCACGCTCTGCATCGCCGGCGCTAATCGCTTCACATATCGCACGGTGCTCTATCACCGTCTGTTGAATGTACTCAGGAGTTACGAGGGCAGGATCTGAAGCGCGAGTGAAAGCGGGGCGCGGTGTAATTCGAGAACTGACGACGTTGAAAAACTCCATAAAGGCGGAGTTGTTGGTTGCTTCAGCAATAGCCCTGTGAAACGCGGCGTCGCATTCATCGAGCGCTGCTTCGTCACCGATTGCTGCTTCCAGCTGATGCGCTGCGTCCCATATCGCAGTTTCCTGCGCCCACGATCTTCTACTGGCGGCTAACCCTGCAGCATGCACTTCAAAAGCCATCCGAAGCTCAAGAATATCGATGAAGGACGACTTCGCGAGTGACAGGGGCGAGAGAATGGCATCGATGAGGCCAGTGTCTGGGGCGTTCTGTTCTGCGGTTCGGATGAAAACCCCAACACCGTGCCGAGACTCCAGGACACCATCCGAGCTCAGCGAAATCACAGCCTCCCGGATGACCGTTCGGCTTACGCCAAACTTCTCCGCGAGTTGGTTCAGCGTAGGGAGTTTGTCCCCAGGCTTGAGGCTCTCTTGATGAATCATTTCTTTGATCTGCTCGATCGTCCGGCTCATCAACGTATTCAAGTCGCACCTTTTCCGTGTCTTTGTGGTAGCCCGCCTATTCGAGACTTCCTCATGTAGCAAGATCCTATCACAGATTCTGTGATAGGACGACCTTCGAGCAGTATTCTCATCTTCGCCATATGCAAAAAATTGATCAGATTTGTTTGTGTTTGGCCCGTTTGATGGAAAAAGTCGATCGGAATTCTCGGCTCTGCCTGTGCGTCGCGGTACGCCACTGCATTTAAGCGGTTATCCGTCAGGTTGGCATTTCACTATGTGTGATGTGACCTCATTTGACTGTATTGACTCGTGATCTGATTTCTGAGATAACACCTCCACGGCATCGTGTGCCAAGAGATCTACCCACGTCGAACGGGTCGTTGAACAACAAATGGGAGCTGGTGATGACGAAAGAAGGTAAGCCAATCAAGGTAGGTGTCGACATCGGTGGTACGTTCACTGACGTCGCCATGGAGGTCGGTGAGGCGCTGCACTCCACTAAGGTGTTGACGGACTACAGCTTCCCAGAGGCTGCGATCGTGAAAGGCATCCGTCAGGTTGCTGAGAGCGCTGGTGTTCAGCTTTCTGAAATCGACACCGTCATTCACGGTACTACTCTCGCTACCAACGCCCTTATCGAGCGGCGCGGTGCCAGAACCGCATTCATTACGACTCAAGGGTTCCGTGATGTGATCGAGATGCGTACTGAAAGCCGTTTTGAACAGTACGACTTGAATATCACCCTCCCGGCGCCACTGGTTCCCAGGAACGAACGTTTTGTACTGAACGAGCGCATTGCGGCTGACGGTAGTGTGTTGCAGCCTCTCGATCTGGCGGAGGTTGATGAGCTTTGTGATCGGATCATTGCGGCCGGGTACGACAGTGTGGCGGTCGGCTTTATCCACTCCTACATCAACGCTGATCACGAAAAACAAGTTCGTGATCGTCTTTTGGCTAAAAAGCCTGACCTGAGCGTCTCGATCTCTGCTGAGGTTTCGCCTCAAATGCGTGAGTTCCAGCGCTTCAACACTGTGTGCGCAAACGCATTTGTTAAGCCAATTATTGCCTCTTACCTCAACCGGCTGGTCGGTCGTCTGGAAACAGAGGGTCTGACCTGTCCGGTCTTTATGATCCATTCTGGCGGAGGGATCATCAGCGTCCAGACCGCCATCGAGTACCCAGTGCGGTTGTTGGAGTCGGGCCCAGCTGGCGGCGCGATCTTCGCGGCGCACGTAGCTACGCGTTACGGCATTGATCAGGTGCTCTCCTATGACATGGGTGGCACCACCGCTAAGATTTGTTTGATCGAAGGTCAAGTTCCGAAGACCTCGAAGACTTTCGAAGTTGCTCGCACCTATCGCTTCAAAAAGGGCAGCGGCATGCCTATCTCGATCCCTGTGATCGAGATGGTTGAAATCGGTGCAGGTGGTGGCTCCATTGCGAGCGTCGACGCAATGCGTCAGATCCGTGTGGGGCCTCACAGTGCCGGTTCGGAGCCAGGCCCAGCCTGCTACGGACGCGGTGGCGAGCATCCTACTGTTACAGATGCCGACCTGCTGCTTGGACGTCTCGATCCGAATGAATTTGCTGGCGGCTCCTTCAAGCTGATCACTGAAGCATCAGCATCCGCAATGCAGCGTGACCTCTGTGATCGTCTGGATATCGACGGCCCTACTGCGGCTTTCGGTATCAGCGAGATGGTCGACGAGAATATGAGCAACGCAGCGCGTATGCACGCTGTGGAAAATGGTAAAGAGCTCGCTGACTTCACCATGATCGCATTTGGTGGTGCTGCACCACTGCATGCCTCTCGTCTGTGTGAGAAGCTCGGTATTGATGAACTGTTGATCCCACCAGGAGCCGGGGTCGGTTCGGCTATCGGCTTCTTACGTGCTCCGTTTGGCTTCGAAAGTGTTCGCAGTGCCTACACCAAGTTCAGCAGTTTTGAGGCTGACCAAATCAACAAAATCATCCGCGAGCTGGTCAACGAAGCTACCTCGTTCGTGCATGCCGGCGCTCCAGACGTTCAGCCAGAGCTCGAGTGCACTGCATTCATGCGGTACGTAGGGCAGGGTTGGGAAGTGCCTGTCACTATCGACGTCCGAGAATACTCGCAAGCTGATGGCGAAGTCCTCAAGAAAGCGTTTGACGTTGCATATGAAAACTTCTTTGGCCGGATCATTGATGGCCTGGATGTGGAGATCGTGAGCTGGTCGCTGCGCGCCTCTTCTACGATGCTGCCGCCGCCACCCACCACCGTCACCGCCAAGAACAAAGCGGCTGCGGTACAGAGCGAACGTCGTATGTTCGACTCCCAAGATGGCGTCTTCCACCAAGCCTCCATCGTTGCTCGCTCGAGCATGCAGCCCGGGGATTGGGTTGCTGGCCCAGCAGTGATCACAGAGCGCGAAACATCGACCATTATCACCGCGAGTCGCGAAGTCATCATGCAGGCGGATGGCTGCTTGCTGGTTCGTGCGAAGAAGGCTTAAGGGAGCGTTATCATGACTAATATTGCCAATCTCTCTGAAGTGCATCAGCAGATCATGTGGAACCGCCTGATTTCCGTCGTGGAAGAACAAGCGCTCACTCTCATCCGTACTGCCTTCAGTACCAGCGTTCGTGAATCCGGCGACCTTTCTGCAGGCGTGTTCAATCGTGCAGGTGAAATGATCGCCCAGGCGGTCACTGGCACCCCAGGGCACGTTAATGCCATGGCTGAGTCGGTAGGCCACTTCATTCGTGACATCGGCGTCGAGAGTATTCACGAGGGTGACGTCTATATCACCAACGACCCTTGGAAAGGCACTGGCCATCTGCATGACTTCACGGTTGTTTCGCCAAGCTTCCGTGGTGGGGAGCTCGTGGGCTACCTCGCCTGTACCGCGCACGTAGTAGACGTGGGTGGTCGTGGTTTTGGCCCTGACGCGAATGAACTCTACGAAGAGGGCATTTTCATCCCGATCATGAAGTTCGCTGATCGTGGTGTTGTGAATCGTGACCTCATCAATATCATCCGCAACAACGTTCGCGAAAACGACCAGGTTGTGGGCGACATTTACTCACTTGCTGCCTGTAACGAAATCGGCCATCGCCGCTTGATGGAGATGATGGACGAATTCGCTCTGTCTGATCTTGAGTCTCTCGCAGACTTCATTTTCAAGCGAAGCTACGATGCAACCGTGGAATGTCTGGCGAAGCTGCCCAAGGGTAGCTATGACAACTTGATGCGTGTCGACGGCTATGATGCTCCGATCGATATCGCTGTGCGGTTGGAGGTAGAGGGCGATCATATTACTGCTGATTTCGCCGGTACCTCAGGCCCTAGCCCCAAGGGAATTAACTGCCCGCTGATCTATTCGGCAGCCTATGCCTGCTATGCGATCAAATGTGCAATTGCGCCTGAGATTCCGAACAACCATGCTTCTCTGAAGCCCTTCCGCATCGTCGCTCCGACTGATTGCATCCTGAATGCGCAGCGTCCAGCTCCTGTATCGGTACGCCATGTTCTGGGTCACTTGGTGCCGGATGCTGTGCTTGGTGCAATCCACAAAATGCTGCCTGGCGTAGTACCTGCAGAGGGCGCAGGTGCTCTGTGGAACCTGCATATTAGCGCGCGTCCTCTCCAAGGCGCTCAGGCACCATCGGATGGTGGTCAGCGTGCAGAAGTACTGCTCTTCAACAGCGGTGGTATGGGGGCTCGACCTGAATTGGATGGCCCTAGCGCTACTGCTTTCCCTAGTGGCGTTCAGTCCATGTCGATCGAGGCAACGGAGCACGTGGGCCCGGTTATCTTCTGGCGTAAAGAGCTGCGGAACGGCTCGGGTGGCGCAGGGCAGTTCCGTGGCGGCCTTGGTCAAGTCGTGGAAATCTCTCCTAAGGCTGGTCATGAGTTGTACTTCAACGCGATGTTTGATCGTGTCAAGAACGCTCCACGTGGTCGAGAGGGTGGGGAGGATGGTGCGCCGGGTTCGGTGCGACTCGATGACGGTACTCAGTTGGCCGCCAAAGGTCGCCAATACGTTCCTGCGGGACGTCGTTTGATCCTTGAACTTCCTGGTGGTGGTGGGTACGGCCCGGCCTCCAAGCGCAGCCCGGAATTGGCTCAGATGGATGCTGATTTCGACTACCTCGGCTGATCTTGCTCGCAGATGCCGGGGGCCAGCTTAGGGCCTCCGGTATCATCTGAACGTGGAGTGTTTCCAGATGAATTACGAGAACCGTAAGGCCGCCGGTATCAAGGCATCCCCCAGCATGGCAATCGCGATGGCAGCAAAAGCTCTTCGGGCTCAAGGTCGAGACATTATCGATCTTTCCCTTGGTGAGCCTGATTTCGAGCCACCTCAGCATGTAGGTGAGGCTGCCTCCGCTGCTGTGCGTGAGGGTCGCATTCGTTATGGCGCTTCTGCCGGGACGGAGGCGATTCGGAAAGCTATCGCAGACAAGTTTAAGCGAGACAACAATCTCGTTTATGGTCTAGATGAAATTACCGTCGCTAATGGTGCCAAGCAGATCTTGTTTGACGCGTTCTTAGCAACACTTGAGCCCGGTGATGAAGTAATCATTCCTGCTCCGTGCTGGGTTTCCTATGGTGACATCGTCGCCTTGAATGGCGGTAAGCCTGTGTACATCCAGTGCGGCTCCGAGGCTGGATTCAAAATCACCCCTGAAGTTTTGAGCGGTGCGCTGACATCGCGTACGCGCTGGGTTATGTTCAATTCGCCATCCAATCCAACGGGCGCAATTTACTCACGTGAAGAGTATCAAGCCTTGGGTGATGTGCTCGTCGACCACCCTAATGTGCTTGTACTTTCTGATGAGATCTACGAACACATCATTCTAGGCGAACAGCCTTTCGTCTCGTTTGGTGAAGCTTGTCCAGAATTGCGTGATCGTACGCTCATTGTTAACGGGGTGTCCAAAGCCTATGCCATGACCGGGTGGCGAGTAGGTTACGCTGCAGGGCCGAAGGGGCTTATTTCAAGCCTCAATAAGATGCAATCCCAGACCGTTACTTCTGTGTGTGGAGTGGCGCAAGCGGCAGCGGTAGCAGCACTCAATGGTGATCAATCATTTGTTGACGCCGCTGCTGCAAAGTTCAAGCACAGAGCTCAAATTGTCACTAGGGGGCTGGCTAACATTCCTGAATTGGAATTTGTTGCGCCTGCGGGAGCTTTCTACGCGTTTATTGGTGTTTCAAAATTGATTGGCCGTCGAACCCCAGCGGGCGATCTTCTTAATACTGATAGCGCAGTTGCAGGTTACTTGCTGGAGAGTTTTGGTCTTTCCAGCGTTCCTGGCGAAGCATTTGCCTCTCCCGGCTTTATTCGTCTCTCCATTGCAGCTTCAGATGAGGAGCTGATTGGAGCTTGCGACCGTCTGGCAAAAATGGTTGCGTCCCTAGTTTGAATCACCGGCAAGGGCACTAGGTAGTGATCTGAAGAAGGACTTTCTAAGAACAGGGGCTACAGGCAGGTAGTTCTAGGTTCTGAGGATCCCGGCCGCTGATTGTTTGGCAGCACCCGTGGGTGCTGCCTTTTTTATTTGGCGGCGGCAATCTGGGCGGTCTGAGCGACCTGCAGCAGCCACCCTGCATCGACTGGCAGCATCACTCCTGTGATGGTCATAGCTTTTTCGGAACATAAAAAAAAGGCCGCTTCAGCAACATGCTCAGGTTTCACCACCGCGCGCAATGGGGGTGACATCAAGCGAGCCTTGGGATTCATCCAGGCTTGCTCCACCTGGCTTCTTAGCATCTCGGACAGCGCGCATCCTGGTGCGATGCTGTTCACTCTAATGCCAAATTGTCCGTAATCAATAGCTAGCATCTGGCTAAGTGAAAAGATGCTTTGGTTTTTATCGCTGGTGGTGAAGGGTTGGGGTATTAAGGTTTCCAGAGATCCTAAATTTAGTATCGAACCTCTTCCCACATATTTCATTTCTTCCGCCAGCGCGCGGCTGGCCAATGCTGAGCTCTCATAGGATATTGTCCAGGGCCTGAGTGCTTCTGCCAGTGGGTTTTTGGAAGGTACCTTCTTCTCTGCTGCGGGACATGTCACGACGCAATCGGGTATGCCACCGAGCTCCTTGCACCTTGATATCAAAGCCCTTATGGATTCCTCGGTGGGTTCGTAGTGAACATACACACCCTGTCCTCCACGAGCAGAGATGCGATCTGCTAGCTTCAATCCCGCCTCAACCTCCTCGCTGGCTACGATCACTGTACCTCCGCCCTCAGCAAATCTGAGGCTGAGAGCCTTACCCAAATTTGAGGTGCCACCAATTATTACTGTCATCGGACGTTTCACGCATTGACCTCCGAGTTGAGTGCGTACACCGGAAAGCGCCACGCACAGAGTACCTCAGGCCCAGGCAAGGCAGTCAGCCCAGAGAAGAAGGCTGGTCGCTTGTGAGGGGCCACCTCAATACCAAGCCCATTCATCAGATCCGCGTAGATCTAAAGATAAGATCACACGTTAGTGATACTACCTTATTGACGAATCACTGGCTATGTCATATGTTCACTATGAACGCGACACGCACACGCGGGGCCTGACCAAGGCGGGTGTCGCGCCCCTTCTGGGGATACCTATAAGCAATGGAGAGACCTGGTATGGCCATCTTGTGCAATCGAATCCTGTTGACCGGGGCTGCTGGCGGGCTGGGTAGCCAGCTGCGGCCATTTCTGCGGGAGCGCTGCAATCATCTGAGGCTCAGCCATCTTCGTCCAATCGAGCTGGCTGACCCGAAAGAAGAGATGGCAACTCTAGATCTTGCCGATTTCTCCAAGGTGCTTGAGGCAACTCGGGATGTAGATGCGATCATCCACATGGGGGGAATCTCGAAGGAAAATACCTTTGAAAGCATTCTTCAAGGCAACATCAAAGGCATGTATAACGTCTATGAAGCTGCTCGCTTGAATAATGTCAAGCGTATTATCTGGGGCAGCTCAGTTCATGCCGTTGGCTACCATAAGCGCACTGATGTCCTTCAGACCGACTGCGTTACTCGCCCCGACAGCCTTTACGGAGTCTCCAAAGTCTTTGGCGAAGGACTTGCTCAGTACTACTTTGACAAGTTTGGTATTGAAAGTGTAACCATTCGAATTGGTTCCAGTTTTCCTGAGCCGAGCGATTGGCGAATGCTGTCGACTTGGCTCAGCTACAGCGACTTGAAGCATCTAATCGAACGTTGCTTGATCGTTCCGAAGGTCGACCACACTATAGTCTTCGGCTGCTCCAATAATGATCAAAGCTTCTGGGATAACAGTAAAGTCGGCTATTTGGGTTATAAGCCTAAGGACAATGCTGAAGATTTTCGCTCAAAGCTTGAATCCAGTGTAACTAAACCACCGTACGATGATACTGTCATCACCTACCAGGGCGGCGCGTTCGTGGCCGCTGGCCATTTTGAGGATAAGTGAGCTTCCCATGAGAATTTCAACACTTGGCCCGCTCTCGACGCAGCCCCGGCAAAATCATTATGATGTGGTAATAATTGGTGGTGCAGTGAGTGGGAGTTCAACCGCTTACTGGCTGGCCATGAACCCTGATTTCAAGGGGTCGGTGCTGGTTATCGAAAAAGATTCCCAGTACCAGTTTTGTGCCACTACGCTTTCGACCAGTGCTATCCGTCAGCAATATTCTAATCCAATCAATGTGAAAATCTCCCAATTCGGCGTCGAATTCATTCGGGATTTCCATAATAACGTTGAAGTAGACGGCGAGGCCCCAGACATCGGCTTCCACGAGAATGGCTACCTTTTCCTGGCAACAGAGGCAGGGCTTGACGTCATACGGGAGAACACACAGGTTCAGCAGGAGAATGGCGCTGATACTGTGCTTTTGACCCCTGCCGAAATCAAGGCGCGTTTCCCGTTTATCAATGTGGATGACTTAGCTGGTGGGAGCTGGGGCCGTACAGGCGAGGGATGGTTTGACAGTTATGGCCTCCTCCAAGGCTTCCGTCGTCGCGCGCGCTCCTTGGGTATGGAGTATGTCAACAACGAAGCGGTTGGCTTGGTTCGGAATGGTGATCGGATTGAAGGTGTGAAGCTAAAAACCGGAGAGATTATCGAGTGCGGAGCAGTAGTGAACGCTGCAGGAAGTTTTGGGCCTACCGTGGCAGATTGGGCGGGTCTGTCGATTCCTGTTGAGCCGCGTCGACGCAGTATTTTCATTTTCTCCTGTCCCACGCCTATTACTCAAAAAATGCCAAACGTCATTGACCCATCCGGGGTCTTCTGTCGTCCTGAAGGCTCAATGTTCCTCTCGGGTGGAGTTCCCGATCCAGATGTAGCCGTTTCACCGACGGATCATGACGTCGCCTATAACGAGTTCGAGGAGCAGATCTGGCCTAACATGGCTCATCGTATCCCTCAATTCGAAGCGATTCGTCAGGAAAACTGTTGGGCTGGGCATTACGACTACAACGTCCTGGATCACAACGCAATTGTTGGCCCGCACGATGAAGTGAAAAACTTCTACTTTGCAAACGGTTTCAGCGGTCACGGATTACAGCAGTCCCCTGCTGTCGGAAGGGCATTGAGTGAGCTCCTGATCTACGGCCAGTTTAAGACCTTGGATCTTTCGCCGCTGGGATACGGCCGGGTTGCGCGGAATGAGCCTTTCTTGGAAAAGGCAGTGATCTAATATCAGCTGGTATAAAAAGAGCGCCTAATGGCGCTCTTTTTATACCTTAAATTACTGTAGTTATGCTGCTGCAGTGATGATAATTTCAACGAGCATGCCAGACTTGGCCATACGCGCTTGGCCAGTCGATCGGGCTGGTGCGTTTTCCTTATCAACCCATGCATCCCAGACTTTATTCACTTCGTCAAAATCACGCAGATCATCCAGCCAGAGGATTGCACTCAAAATCTTGGATTTATCTGTGCCAGCCTGTGCCAGTAGGCGATCGATCTTGTTCAACACTTCCAAGGTCTGTTGGGTAGCCGACTCACCTGGGGTGCCGACCTGACCTGTCAAGTAAACCACACCATTGTGTTTGACGGCGTGGTGGATGCGGGTGTCGAAGTCATAGCGCTGAATGTCACTCATGGTACGTCCTTAGCTAAGTATGTGATCAGATGACGCGTGTGCGCCCCCGTCAATGAGCATATCATTATCTCGATGTGGTTTAGAATAGATATGATCACCTATTGACTTCGTGGCTTAACAGGAGTTAACTAGGATCATCGGTGCCGGGCTGCATTGGATCACGAGTCATCAGACATGGTGGATCAGATATGATTTCTCAAGCTTTCCGCGCGATTAGCCCTCTGGAGGCGTGGTCGCTATCACATAGATGGAGTGTTTCCCTTCCGAAAGGGAAGCTAAATTTGGTTACTCCTGTGCCCGTGCTGCTGCCATGGAGGCGTCTATCTTGACGTCTTACAGGCTGTGACAGCCATTTGAACCCTAAGCACATATTTCTGCTGTGGTGCTGAGTGTTGGCACGTCAGTTGAAGTGTCTTGTTAATAAATAAGAGTTCCGGGCGTTCATAAAATGGGATCGATTGAACAATTGCCTTCTATGCAGGAGAGGCTTCGCAATGCGGCTTTGGATCTTTTCAGCGCGAATGGTTTCCAGTCGACAAGCATGCGCGATCTCGCTAGCCAAGTGGGTATCCATGCTGGCTCCTTGTATAGTCATATACGTAGCAAGCAGGATCTTCTCTTCGAAATCATTGAAGAGGCAGTAGATGACTTGGTGACCGAGTCTGTTTATCAAATTTCAAAAGAAAAGACGTTTGAAGGCAAGCTGCGAAAGTTTGTTGAGACTTATGTTTCTGTTTGTACGGCGGAGTGGAAAAGTCTTGATTTGTGGAACAGGGAGGCGCCAAATCTTTCTGAAACCCAAAGGCTACGTATCGGGGAGCTGCAAGCCGGTTACGTGGCTTGTTTGAGTCAATTGATTCTGCGTCATCCAAAGTGTAACAATATTTCAGTCTCGCTTTTAGAGACCTTGACTACTTGTATAATTGGTATGCTTCACGCATTGCCGATTCAAAGTTATCAGAAAAGCGGTTTGGCTCCAGATAAATTAGTTAGTTACGGTGTGTGCATAATTCACGGAGCAGTCATTGCTGCCGGGAGCTCGGCAGCCTCTCGGTAGATTTTTGGTCTACTGGGCATCTCATACTAATGCACGTCACGCCAAGCTAGGATGCTTAATTTGGGGCGCAATTCAGTGATGAGTTATCAATCATGTGTTTATTGCCAGCGCTTCACCCGCTGGTGTTACATTGTGTTCCAGATCTTTTCCAGGGCAGGGGTTTGGATCTGTGGGATCATTATGGCGTTCGGAGTTGTATTTGTTATCTGTCTGTTGTTCAGCTTGGGCGTGGTACTTACACTGGATGTGGCTTCCACCTGGTGAATCTCCTCAGCGCCTTGCGTGGGGCGTAGGATGTCCAAGATGCCTTGCAATCAATCAGCAGCCTCCTGAACGACAAGTGTCTTAAGGATCTTGTATCTGCGCTGCTGCCTGCTACATACTGGCTGCCATCTCGGTGAATCCACGCGCTGCATGCCGATTCTCCCACTTTGCGAGAAGCTGGACTCTGCTGGAGAGTTACGCCGACTACGTAATCTGCTCCTGATTTCAACGTATTTTGTACGCTTAATAGTAAGACCCACACGCTACCCTGTGTGAGGCTGGCCATAATTATGTTTCATAAGACGTGGGTGCGTTTGGTAGAAATTAGCTATCGGCGGTGAAGCCTACCGCCGATAGCCGTCTTTCTAGTATTATTGCGGGCCCAATTTGTTCATCAACACAGCAAGCATCTCGCATTCGTCAGCGCTGAGGTCAGTCAATGGGGTGCGTACCGGGCCTGCATCGTAGCCGGCGATTTTTGCTCCCGCCTTGACGATGCTTACGGCGTACCCCGGCTTCCGGTTGCGAATGCTTAGGTACGGAAGGAAGAAGTCGTCGATTAATTTGGCGACAGTTGTGTGATCATCGTTAGCAATTGCGTGGTAAAAATCCATTGCTGTTTTGGGAATAAAGTTAAACACCGCTGACGAGTATACAGGCACACCCAACGCTTTATACGCTGCAGCGTATACTTCAGCGGTGGGCAGTCCCCCCAGGTAGCTGAAGCGTTCGCCAAGCCGGCGGCGTATCGACACCATCAGTTCAATGTCTCCTAAACCATCTTTATAGCCAATCAGGTTCGGGCAGCGCTCAGACAGGTGCTCAAGCTGTGCGGCATTTAGGCGGCAGACATTGCGGTTGTATACAACAACGCCGATTTTTACCGATTTGCACACAGACTCAACGTGAGCTGCCACACCATCCTGTGCTGCCTCAGTGAGGTAATGCGGTAGCAACAACAGCCCTTTGGCACCTAGCCTCTCTGCCTCTTGGGCATATTCGATAGCTTGTCGGGTAGAACCGCCCACGCCAGCGAGGATTGGGACTGAACCAGCACAGGTTTCGACAGCGGTTTTAATCACTTGGCTGTATTCGCTGGCCGCCAGTGAGAAAAACTCACCCGTACCGCCAGCGGCAAACAGTGCGGTGGCTCCGTAAGGGGCAAGCCACTCAAGGCGCTTGATGTAACCAGTTTGGTTGAAATCGCCTTGCGCATCGAAGTCCGTAACGGGAAACGACAACAAGCCATGATTCAGAATTGATTGCAGTTCGATCGGGTTCATTGGAGTGCCTATCCTGCTTGTCGAGTGGAGGTTGAATCACTGTGTGCAAGAGATACGTTACCGCAGTTGTTGTGATAATACCATGCCTATCTGTGTGCGATCTCTGTCGCTTCGCCCGGGTCGAGGAGGGAGGGGGCTATGTGCCTCCAGCCTGATGGCGCTGTGCCGGTCGGCTCCAGTGGCACGAAGGTGTTGCTCTGGCGGATCTAACTGACTGGTGGCGTGATTACGCAGCGTTTGGTTTTAGGCTCTGTACGAGAAGAGATGTCGCAAACACCGCGTGGAATAAGCCATAGAGACCATGGCGGCATAGCTTTTCGCGAGCTTGTCGAAGCGTGTGACGATGCGGCGATTCTCTTTCAGCCAGCCAAACATGCGCTCGATGATATTGCGCTGTCGGTATTTGGGCCGATCAAACAGTCTGGGTAAGCCTGGCTTGGGCTTGCGCTTCATCGAGCGCAGCGGGATGACGGGCTGCATTCGGTATTGGTCGCAGTAGCGGCGAAGTGCCTCGGCGTTGTAGCCCTTGTCGGCAAGCAACCATTTGCAGCGCTTGCGCGGGCGGCCATTTTGGCTCGATGGCATGCTGACCTCGTCCAGCAATGGCTGGGCATAGCTGATGTCACTGGCTTGACCGCCAGAGAGGAGGAAGCGCAACGGTGTCCCGTTGGCGTTGCAGCGCATATGCCTATCTCAAGGATGTGCTGATGCGACTGCCGACGCAGCGGGCCAGCGAGATCGGGCAATTGCTACCGCATCAATGGGTGCCGGCCTGACTTACGCAAGGTGAGTTCGCCGGACGCTTACAGCGAAGAAAACTTGCCTACGTAGGAGGAGGTGACTCCGGGCAACAAGGCGAGGGCCAGCACCCTGTAAATGCAGTTGATGACACTCTCCTGCATCCTCCAGGGCGCTGACGCAGCGCCTTACCGTCATGGCCTGGGAAGGGGCGGGATGCTGGCGGGCCTCAGAAATGCTCAGTTAGGAGCAGGCGAAGCAGATTCCGGAGGCTTGACGACGCTTGCAGGCGATTGAGCCAACTTTCGGGAAGGCTTGGCCGGCTTGAAGCCAAAAAACTCTTTAACGCTAGCCCCCAAGCTTTTCTTGATCGGATAGATGTTGTACAAGGACTTGAGGGTGCGCGAGACCTGCGCGTTTTGCATTTCTATCTTTTGTGAAACTCGATCAGAGTCGTACTCGTGAAATTCTTCGGCGAATCGGGTGAATGATTGCCGAATTTTGTAAAAGTACTCGTCGGCGACCTCAATGTCGTAAACATCCTTCAAGATTGCTGCCCGCGCCCGCAATGACGCCATGTCGACGCTAACTGAAGAAACCCATGCGCGGTGATTTTGCCGGTTCTCAGAAGGGCTGAGGAGGAACTTTGCTGCTCTGCGATTGAGTTCCACAGTCGTTGTGACGATCAGATTCAGAAGCTCAGTTGCTTCTGTACGGTGTGCTGAAGAGCGCGAATCACGGATAATGATGACCCAGCCAATCACCGCTGCAAGGGCTGTTAGTAGCGGTGATATCAAAACAGTAACAATGGTTGAGTACTGGCTTAGTTCCATTAAATGTGATCCAGGTAATCATTAATTTCTAGGATGTAATCATTGTGCGTTGTGATGATGTTGAGTTTCTGTCTAACGTCCTCTACGCTGATGTTGCACTCCCTGATGAGGCCAACAAATGCCTCCTCAAGAAATGAAGATCCATACTCGTAGCCTTCTTCTACAGTGTCTAAAAAGACATTAACTCTTGTTATTTCAGGGTTTCTAAACGCCGGGGCGAGACGCGTGTCGCGAAATGCGGATGCATTATATTTCCCATCTTTATCATACCTGCCGTATGGAGTTTTAGAAAAATCTCCAACGGAAATGTTTGCTTCGTTTTGGTTGTTCATTTCATATCTCCGTCAAAGCACCATTCGATGAGTGTACCACCATACGAGTAATTTGTAAGCACCTCTGATGTTACAATTTTCTGGTCTTTATAAATAACAGACCCTTTGCCGCTGGCGATAAACAGGTGTTTTGCCTGTTTGTTTACATCTACTGGTTGTTTGATGTTGCTGAATCCGTTACCCCGTCCCTGGTTGTCCGGGTAGCGAGAATTTCCTCGCTCCATTGCGAATTCTATAATCTGGTTCTCGGTCGCTGAGTACCATTTTTTATCACGCACCTTCTGTTCCAGGCTCACAGGTATACCCACGCCAGCATCATATAATATGACGCTGAATGTGCCGTTTGGTTTGATTGAGGTCGTGTACTGCCACCAGCGTCCATACAATTCATTTATCAGGTTAGCTCTGTATGCATGGTGGTTGATGTTCAAGTACCCTTCGCTGAGGGCGGACATGAGCCTACCGGGTACCTTTCCGAGCCTGTACTTCAGGTGCTTGATCAGCGTCGGGATGTCAGGCGACAGGTCGTTTGACGTCTTGAACGGATTGTGCAAGTCACCCCAAAGGCGTTCAAGCTTACCCTTGCCGCCTGGCCTGATTGCGTCATAAAACCCGGTGCTTCTGAAAAAATCTCGAACTGCCTTGTCCGTAGGCAGTTTGATTTTTAAAGCCTGATGCCCTGACTTCATCCCAACACTGTCGGCCATCAACTGAAAACGTGTAATTTTCGCAAAGGTTATGACCGCAGCTGCGGCGGTGATCGATGCGCAATTCGAAAAGTCGATGAGGACAGGCTCGCGATTGTTAATGAACTCTTCGATTTCAGCGAAGAACTTCATGGTGTCGGAGATGTGGCCGCTCTTGTAGACGCAAACGTGAGCTGGTGCTTCAACAGACTTCATAGATTCCCTTAATCGCATTGCGCTCCAAGGTTGAAAGCTTATCATCACCCTATAGCCTAGCCAATGCGCTGAGATATAGGTATTTGAGCGGTTGGAGGTTACGTGGATGTAGCTGGGGCAGCTACATCATGGGCTGTGTTTCTGTATACACACCTGACATGCCGAGCATCGGAGGTCGCCTTGGCCAAGCTCAATTTACAGATCGGTTCGGCATCGTTGCCGCACGGTGGCCTTGCTTTGGCATGAAGCCTTCTGCAATCGAATTGAGATGCGAGTAGCGTGGCCAGGCAGCATTTCCCGCCGCGATTTGGGGTGATGAGAGCGCCAGAACAGTCAGATTTCTGATGGGCGCTTACTGCAGAGCTTGCTGGGGCTTGATGAGAGCAACGGTTGCGAAAGGGTGATGGGTAGGCGGCAGTCGTGGCGCTCCAACGCTTGGTGATCTAATGTGGAGGTAAGGCCCAGCTCACCTCCACGGTACGCTTACCTGCCTGCCTTGGCATCCAGCCAGTTGCGTTTTGTGGGATGGGATATTGCCTAAACGCTCACATATGTCCTCCTTTTCTGTTTGATTTCCTCGTGGAAGGCTATGAGGTCGAGCGTCTCGCGGGAGTCGACGCAGCTGGCCAGGCCTATTGGTATCATCCCGTCCCCTCATATGCCCCGGTAGAGCAGGTCATTGGGACAATCGCGATTTGGAGATTTGGCTTTGCCAGGTGGATTCAGGTTTTGCAGAAGGTGGTATGCGAGAGGCACAGATATGGTCAGTTAACTGTCGACGGTCTACCAAGCTTTGGATTGGGAGGATGATGCTGGCAGCCTACTGACTGCCACCTAAGTGAGTCCATTCGCGGTAGGCTGATTTCAAGATCTGCGGAAGGCGAGGCAGCTCACGCCGGATTTCGCCCAGGGCATCAGAACTTCGAATCCATCCGATCAGCCACGCGATCAAGAGGGGGCGAGTGGTAGGACAAGACCCAACTTGCTGTTCAAGCTCGTCGGCTATGCGGGCGAGCAGTTCAAAGTGCGCGTCCAGCTCTGCAATTTGGTTTGCCATTGTATTTGGTCTCTTTCAATTGGTGACGAGCGCTGACTCTGCCGCTTTATCTTCTTGCATTTCAGCAAGCCCGCGTCCTCTGTAGGCCCCCAGGCCATAGCCAGCGTATTGGTCTCGCCGGGCCGCTTGGTGCAAGCACAAATCAGTGCCCGCTAGGCCTGACCGTTCGTAGATCCCTATGAAAAGCTGCGTATCTCCGGCTCCTGAGCGTCTGACCTGGACATCAAGCCAGGCTCCATCGGCCAGTTCCTCCTCATGAGAATCATGTTGTGGGGTAGGGGCAGCCCACGCCCAAAATGGCGCTCCACGATGTCGCATCGTTGCCTCCTGATTGCACCTCTATCAGAAAAGCCTAGACCGTTTCGCTTGTGCCGCGGCAGCTAACCATTTCAGAACATTCCAAGTGCGCCGCCGACGAATCGTCTTGATGCTTTCGCATAGCCCGACTAATACTAATGCACTGCTGCGAAGAGGGATGGTCATGCAGACACGTTTTGTTGTAATCCCCGCCATACCCCAAGAGAAAGAGCATTTTCCTCGCCGAGTTGGTGTCCCGCCTGCGATCAGCGCGGGTTATGACCTCTACGATACGCATGGCAAAATACGCGTAGCTTTGAACTACCACACCCGCGCGGAAGCTGAGTACGAATGTGCGAGCCGTAATAGCCAGTAGGGTGCGGTCGGAAATGGTCTTGCGGGGCATGGGTGAGTGCCGTGCTTTTTTTCATTGTTCACGGCAAAAGAAAGCCCGCTGCTAGGCGGGCAAGTTCTATCATGTAGTGATAGCTTGAGCGTGCCAAACCCTCCGTGAAAATTGAGTGAAAGCAACGTCCTCGCCTTGTAATCCGACCTGACCGAGGCGGAGGGTGCCTTCTCTGGGTTATCGACTTTTCGAAGGAGGAATAGACTGGGATGCCCAAGGTATCTTGCCTAGCCTGCGCTGACCGCATAGAGCGCAAAAAGACTACTTTTGAAGGGAACCGCTGACCGGCGAAACCTATCTACAAGCGGAGCCCTGTATACTCGCGCTGCTGCAGGGAGCGCCCCTGGGGCTCGTGTAGCGAGCTTACGGAGGCAACCCAGGCTTGCGGGCGTATGCATGTCGACAGTCCCGGAAGACTGCTGGAAGGAATGGCAGCGAGTGTGCTTATCCCTTTAGGCAGTGTATTCCGCTTCTGAGGGCGCTGGGCGCTGCGTGATGTCTGCCATAAAGCAACGGCCTCCTGCTTCCAGAGATCATCATTAGGGGGCAGAGCTGCGTCATTCATTTACACCGCTCGCTTACGCACCGTCCACTCCAGGGGCGACCTGACGTTACTTGGCGTCCTTTTGACACCTGTATAGGTGAAAGAAAGGAGGTGCAGCGGAATCAGGAGCTGTTTCGAAATTCGGTTTTCGAACGCAGGCCTGGTGTAGGAACGATAGCTGTCAGGTTCATCGTCCTCATCGTGACCAACCTCATTTTCTGGGTGTAGAAGGTTGAGCGATGCAAGGCAGATGCGATCAACGTACGGGTTGTTCGGATCGTCACCTGCCTCAAGTACGATGTCTATCGCCACGTCGCCGACTTTGCCAGGCAATGTATGGAACAGATGAGAATAGGGGGGCAGGCACTCTGCAATGAAGTCGAAGCTCGCCGCCGTCGACCCGTAGCGCTGCAGTCCAAACAGTTCGTTGAAACGACGATCCTTAAACTCCCCACGCAGCTGACCATGAGGATCGAAAAAAACACTTCGAACAACATGCCGTCGAGCAGGGCCCTGCGTTTTGCCTCAACCAACCCGCGTGTCTTGGAGGGAAATTCTTCGATGAAGCTCAGAGCAGCGTTTGAGCCTCCACAGGCGGCTTGGTATAGGTTGCGCCCGAAGATGAACAAGCTGTTTCTGCCGAAGCTTTTCATCGCCCCAGGTACCAGTTCCTGAACTGCAGCGTTCTGTACATTCCACGTCAGCACCTTGAGGCTGCGAATGATCCTGTGCGAGGGGTACGAATCTTTCAGCTCAGCCGAGCCATCCTTCAACGCTTTTTCGCTGCAGAGATCGATACGGGCGCTGACGCTGCGATTAAAGAAAAACTCAGAGGCCAGCGACGTGTGTTCCCAGGAAATCTGTTTCCCGTTGGTTGTGACGTTCAGGGTGTTGCGCACGCGCTTGAACATCGCCTCAATTGTGCAATCGGGAGTGCTGATGTGCTTTAGCAGGGCACTGGTGTATTTACCGTTTCGCTGGCCAACGCCATCGGCAGCTGTCTGACCGGGCGAGGTTGCGAAGGCGATCAATGTGCCCCTTGGCACGTATACCGAGGCGAGGCCCTGGGTACCGCTCGACCGGTGCCAGCGCCGCTCCCAAGGGTTATTCCGGCAGGCGTCCAGGATGATCAGGTTAGTTCTGGTTTCTGCGTGCTCCATGCTCGCAATGACGTGGTCGAGCTCCAATGACGTAAACCGGACGGCGATTTGGTCATCCGTCGATGTGTCCGTTGCAAGGAGGTAGTTCTTCCCATCGATCTGTAACCCGTGCCCGGCAAAAAAGAACAGCTCAGCCTCGGCGAGATGGAGCTCAGAGCGAAACTCCTGCAGGGCCCGGTGCATACTTTGTGGGGAACGTCCCGATATTCGAGCACGTCGAATTCGAACTGGCGTGAGACGTCGGCCATGTCGTGCGCATCATGGCAGGGCTTGGCCAGGGGGGTATCGGGATAGTCGGCGTTACCAGTGACAAGAGCGACCCGCTTCATAGGTACTTATACATCCTGAGGTGAGAGTAGCGAATCGCTATTAGCGCGACACCTCATTAAAGTCAGAATGACCGATAGAATCAACCGGTGGCAGGCTTGAAAGTAGCCCGGGCAAGCTGTCAATCCGCGCAGCTGTGGACGGCAAAACCGAATTGGTCGGCGGACAGGGCTTGGCAGGTGATTACGGCTGACGGCGGGAATTGCGAAGGCGCAGGGGATCTCACGCTCTGAGACTCTCTGCGCTCTTCATCTGTGCGCGGAGGATTACGGCTCCATGCTTCTGGATTGGAACGACATGGCAGTTGCCGGCAGATCTTCGAGAATGGAGTCTACGATCATCAGTCCAGCGTCGGGTTCAGCATTCAGCGTAGCCAAGAATCGTGAGGACACCTGCTTGGCATTCAACAATGAGCCAGGCTGCATGCAGTCCCGGTCTGGAATTACAAGAGAGTTTTAAGTGGCGGTCTGGCTTGCGCGGTGATTCCATACTGCATTGCCCGGGTATTCACAGAAATGCGATCGCTCGATTGATATCGCCGGGGGAAGCTACGTTAGATGGTAGCGCCGGTCTGGGTGATGGTTTTTGTGAAACACGCAATAGCTCTAGAACTCGCTGCGCCTCACAACGGGGCCCACGATACGATCATGCAATGATGCTGATATGCAGATTGCTAAAGCTTTAGGGCTTGCACTGGCGTTGACTCTTGGTGGGTTTGTAAGCTTCACAAAGGATGAGCTTGCCCCCAAGCTATTCGAACAAACCGAATGTATGCATGGACTTTGATTTCTATCAGGGCGATCCCTGCAGCGAAAAAGCCAGCGACACACCCCGAGTTCGCGATGTCAATCTATTGTACTTCGGTTTGTGCTGAAAGAAACTGTGGTGGGCTGGAATAAAAAAGCAATTACTTCGACTTTCATTTCTGCGATTTGTTTGTGCGCCAGATCATAATACCTATGATCTGATTGCCTTTTCCTTCAATCCACCAGGTGCGTGAACAGGATCAGGCAAGATGGCGACCACCGGTGGCATTTGGGGCTGGCTAGCCTAGGGTTCATAATTTGAGGTTTTTAGATCCCAAGCTTGTGCTCAAGTTCTTTTATTGGAACTGCCTTGCTATATAGCCATCCTTGAGCTAGTGCATTTTTATTAAGGCCCAATATTACTTTGCGCTGAGCTTGCGTTTCAATGCCTTCGTAAATAATATTTGCTCCAGTTGATTTTGCTATTTTCTCAATTTGGCTGAGGATGAAATCGGCCGAGGCATTTATTCCGGCGGATTGCGTGAATACCTTGTCGATTTTTATTTTGTCTATCTTTAAGTGCGAGAGGTAAGAGAGGCTTGAATATCCAGTTCCGAAGTCGTCGATGAAAATTAAATACCCCTTCCGGTGGTAGTTCTCAATACACTTTTGCAAGGAGGATAATTCTATGGTTGAGGTTTCGAGTAATTCTATCGCTATCTGCGAGTTGGGTATGCCGTGTTCCTTGCAACAAGCGCAAAGGTGGTTTAGTATTTCTTCGCTAGCTAATTCGGATGTGCTAAGGTTTACGCTAAGATAAATTCCGGGGTTGGCGGTTAAGATTTTTTTGAACTCTTGCAATGCCTTGCTAATAATGACTTTGCTAAGAGAGTTTGAAAGACCTATCTCCTCAGCAAGCTTGATAAATATATCAGGGGGGACTGTCCCCTTTTTTTTATCATGCCAGCGAGCAAGAGCTTCGCAGCCAGATATGCTACCGCTATCAGCAAAAACAATAGGTTGATAGTGCAAGTCGATACTATTTGTGAGGATGGCTTTTTTGAGTCTCGAAGCCATGCTGTTCTGGCTTTTTATCAATTGTGTAATGCTGTACCATAAAAGAATTCCAAAGCAGGTTCCTGCTAGTGTTGTGGCGGCAAGTATTTTAGCTCGTTCTGAGGAGAAGATTGAATTTTGCACGGCTGCATTTATGCAAAAATCAAAACGACTGGAGCAAAGCCTGATCGGGCTGTTTTCTAGGTTTATTATTTCTTGGTCGCCAAACGTTCGCATAATTACGCGCGCATCGGGTGAGGTTATGTTGGCGCTCAGAGAGGCTCTTGTTTGATTGTAAGCAGCAAAGGCGGCAGTGGATGTTGCTACAAAAAAATTGCCTTTAGAGGAGATGTCCATGGTCGAATTTGGTGAGCTGTAGCTTCGCGCGCTGCCCCACAGAGTGACATGATTCTTTGTTACTCGGCCTTTTTCCTTCACGGTGAACGGAACTGGAAGGTCGCCCCATAGTGCTGTGCATATAATTGTGCCATCCACGATTCGGCCAGCATCACGAATGAATGGCTGCTCAAAGACTGTTGACCTCATTCTCTCTAAGTCGTCAGTAGAACAGGCTATATTGTCTGCGTTATTTAATGTGATCAAGGCTTGAGTTACTGAGTTTGCCACAGTTTCGGCATGCTCTAAAATTGACTGTGCATAAGATTTTGCTCTCACGCTGTTAGCGTCTAGCCAAATTCTTTGTGCGATCAAGAGAGAGGCGATAACGCCAATCGTTACGCAGCCGGTGACGCAAATTGCGATGTGTTTAACATTCTTCCTTGTGGGCATGAAGGGTCTTACTCGCAGCAGTCCAAGAGGTTGCAAAAAGTATATTGCAATCCTCAATTATTGTTTTGGGTGGTTCGCAAGCGTAAAGCGGGTATATTACAGGTCGGCACTTTACAATACAACAAGGGTGGTAGAGAATTTGCAAAAAAGAATTCGGCTTTGCTACTTTGAGCCTAAAGGCCAGAGTCAGTTCCGGCTTGAGATTCCATGGCTCGGTAACAAATGTTCAGCACCGATCCGTGGCTGCGGCTTGATCTAGTTGAATCGCCCTTAGTTTCGTAGACACCTCCAAGCCTCATAATGAGGCCCAAATAGGAGGTGCCATGAGTCGTCAGCGTTACCCTGAAGAATTCAAGATCGAAGCGGTCAAGCAAGTGACCGAGAAAGGCAAGCCTGTCGCCGAGGTCGCCCAGCGCCTGGGCATGTCCGCGCACAGCCTTTACGCCTGGATCGTAAGCGTCCGGCGAACTC
>JAAIGE0100111611.1_pt1 | contig 59371 bp, 44 predicted proteins | sample 6487951 | NCBI WGS metagenome assembly JAAIGE01 (sample SAMN13974128, study PRJNA590717) | phyllosphere metagenome | biome: tomato field; feature: multiple bacterial spot infested tomato fields; material: tomato leaves; isolation source: leaves from tomato fields | host: Solanum lycopersicum ...
CGCTGGCGCTCGAAGCGATCGCGCCGTTCCTCAGCGCACCGCTCGGTCATTTCATCAATGGCCGCAATGTTCCGGGCGCGGGTGAAACCTTCGACGTGCTGGAACCAGCCACTGGCGAAACCATCGGCCAATGCCGCGATGCGACAGCGGCGGAAGTGGATGCGGCCGTCGCCGCGGCTAAACACGCTTTCCCCTCCTGGGTCGCCACACCGGCGGAAAAGCGGCGCGTCATTCTCAATCGGTTTGCAGACCTCATTGTGGCCAACGCCGACAAGATCGCCGCAGTCGAGTGCCTTGATGCCGGCCAGTGCTGGCGGTTCATGTCCAAGGCGGCGTTGCGCGGCGCGGAAAATTTCCGATTCTTCGCTGATCGCGCGCCGTCTGCGGCTGATGGCCAAGCGTTGCCCACTCCGCACCATCTCAACTATACGACCCGGCGTGCGATCGGGCCAGTGGCGGTAATTACGCCTTGGAACACGCCCTTCATGCTGTCGACCTGGAAGATCGCGCCCGCGCTTGCCGCAGGCTGCACCGTTGTCCATAAACCTGCGGAATGGTCGCCCTACTCCGCCCGCCTGCTGACGGAGATCGGTCAGGAAGCCGGACTTCCTCCAGGCGTATTGAACGCAGTAAACGGGCTCGGCGAAACGACCGGCAAGCGGCTGACCGAGCACCGCGACATCAAGGCAATCGCCTTCGTTGGCGAATCTTTGACGGGAACCGCGATCATGCGGCAGGGCGCGGCGACGCTGAAGCGCGTGCATTTCGAACTGGGCGGCAAGAATCCGGTCGTCGTGTTCGACGATGCCGATCTGGACGCCGCACTCGATGCCGCGATCTTCATGATCTACTCGCTCAACGGCCAGCGCTGCACATCGTCATCGCGCCTGCTGGTGCAGGCAAGCATATACGATAGCTTTGTGGCCAAAGCGGCGGAGCGGGTGAAAAAGCTGAAGGTCGGCGATCCGTTTGACCCGGCGACCGAAGTGGGACCCTTGATCCACCCGAGGCATTTCGCCAAGGTACAAAGCTATATGGCGATAGGCTTGGACGAAGGCGCGACGATCGCGGCGGGTGGCAGTCCGCTTGAGGTGAGCCGGGGCTTTTTCTTCCAGCCCACTCTTTTTACCAAGGCGGAGCAGTCGATGCGGATCGCACAGGAAGAGATTTTCGGACCGGTCCTTACGGCCATTCCCTTCGATGATGAGCAGGATGCGATCGCGAAGGCCAATGATGTCGATTTCGGTTTGGCAGCATATATCTGGACGAAAGATGTCGGGCGCGCATTGCGCGTATCCGAAGCGATGGAAGCCGGCATGGTTTGGGTGAACAGTGAGAATGTCCGCCACCTTCCCTCCCCTTTCGGCGGCGTGAAGGCGAGCGGCATCGGTCGCGATGGCGGAGATTGGAGCTTCGACTTCTACATGGAAACGAAGAATGTCGCGCTGGCGCATGGTCTCCACACGATACAGCGACTGGGTGTTTGAGTGCGGCCATGATCGACCTTCGTCCCCAAGCCTGCCTGATCGATGGCCAGTGGCGTGCCGGAGATCGTTGGATAGACGTGCGTAATCCCGCCGATGATGCGGTGGTGGGCCGTATGCCGTTACTGTCCGCAACCGATGTAGACGATGCGATCGATGCGGCAGCACGCGCCATGCCGGAATGGAGTGCGATGTCGGCGTCCGATCGCGGGCTCCTGCTCGATCGCTTTCATGATCTGATGCTCGATCATCTGGAGGAACTGGCCGCGATCCTGACCGCCGAACAGGGCAAGCCGATCGGTCAGGCCGAAGATGAAATACGCTACGCCGCGTCCTTCGTCCGCTGGTTCGCGCAGGAGGGGCGACGGGCTTTTGGCGAGATCATCCCCGCGCCATCGGGACAGCGCATCTTTCTGTTGCGACAGCCCGTGGGTGTCGTCGCCGCAATCACGCCATGGAATTTCCCTGCGGCGATGATCACCCGCAAGCTGGCGCCAGCACTGGCCGCGGGCTGCACAATCGTGATCAAGCCATCGGAATTGACGCCAATGACCGCCTTTGCCCTTGGCGCGCTCGCCATGGCAGCCGGTATTCCGGCAGGTGTCATCAATATCGTCAGCGGGGACGCCAAGACGATCGGCGATCGGCTGCTGTCCAGTCCGAAAGTCCGCAAGCTCAGCTTCACCGGATCGACCCAAGTCGGTATCAGCTTGTACGAAGCCTGTGCGCCAACGGTCAAGAGGCTCAGTCTGGAACTCGGCGGCAACGCGCCTTTCATCGTAATGGATGACACTGATCTGGACAGTGCCGTGGACGGAGCAATCGCGGCCAAATTCCGCAATTCCGGACAAGCCTGTATCGCCGCGAACCGTTTCTATATTCAGTCCGGCATTCATGATCGCTTTATCACGGCCCTCGCCGACAAGGTGCATCGGCTGCGAACCGGTAGAGGCGACGATCGCAACACGGATGTGGGGCCCGTCATCAACGACGCGGCACGCGCCAAGATAGATACGCTGATCGCGGACGCGATCGACAAGGGTGCGCAATGCCTCGTCGGCGGGCCGGATAATCCGGATCGCTTCGTGAAGCCTGTCATCCTGACCGGCGTGACGGAGGACATGCACATCGTGCAGCAGGAGATATTCGGGCCGGTGATCGCTATCCAGCGGTTCGATAGCGAGGCCGAAGTCATAGCCTACGCAAATGCATCCGAGGCAGGACTCGCCGCCTATATCTACAGCAAGGACGAAGGCCGGGCATGGAGGATGGCAGAAGCGTTGGAGACGGGCATGGTGGGCGTCAATTGCACCGCGTTATCGAACGCAACGTCTCCGTTCGGCGGGGTCAAGGCATCCGGCCTGGGTCGCGAGGGCGCGCGACAGGGGCTGGACGAATATCTGGACTACAAAACGCTGACGATCGCGTCATGACCGCGCGATCATTCCGATGGCCGGAACTGCGCCAAGGCTTCGGCGAGAGCGAAGGACTCGGCCTTGAAGGCTTCGAGCCGTTCCGAGCCAAAGGCATCGATATAGGCGTCGAGCAGCAATTTGGTGTTTCCGACGGTATCGACGACCAATTGCCGGCCCGCTGGTGTGATGGAAATGATGAGGCGTCGCCCGTCTTCGGGATCCTTGCGCCGTTCAACAAGGCCGCGTTCCACCAAATCCTTGAGGATGCGCGTCACTGTCGGCGCGTAGAGGAGTGCTTGGTCGGCGATGCCCCTACCATCCAGCGCCTCCGCTTCGTCAAGGACACGCAGCACACGCCATTGCTGCTCGGTGACGTTCGCCAGCCGGAGATGGGGCCGTATCGGTGCCATCACAGCTTCGCGTGCGCCTAGCAAAGCGCCTGCCAGCGATGTCGGATAGGAGGGCAAGCCTGATGCGCGATTATGGGGCATGTCTTCTCATGTCGTTTGTACCACTATATGATTAACACGATAAGAAGATTTCACAAGTTGGCAAAATAATGATCAGCAACAATATATATGGGATCGCGCTGAATGATCGGACGGAGCGGGACGATCTTGCGCAGGATTTCGCCAATGTGCCCTATGGGCGTCCGCCGGTTGCACCGATCGTTTACATGAAGGCGCGCGGATCGACGGCGGAGGGGACCGCGACGGTGAAGCCCGCCGAGACGCTACGCGTAGCGTCGACATTGGCGCTGATGCTGGGTCGGTCAGCATCCAAGTGCGGCGAGCATGACGCGTTGGGCCATGTTGCTGCCGTCAGTCTGGCGATCGATCTGTCACTGGATCAGGGTGACTATTACCGGCCGACCGTTCATCTGGCGAACCGACCGGGGTTTCTGTCGTTGGGGCAATGGATATCGCCGCTTTTTCCTCTGACTATCCGGACATGGATCGACGATGCTCCCGCCCACAGCTGGTCGCTCGATCGCCTGGTCCGACCGGCAGCGAGGCTTATCGCTGACCTATCGTCTTTCATGACCCTTCAGGCTGGAGACATTCTGCTGGTCGGTCTGGCGGGAGACGCCCCCCGGATAGACGGCACGCACAGCATCAGGGCAGAAGCTGAAGGACTGCCGCCCGTACACGCACAGGTGCAGGAGGAGCGTCCGTGAAGCGCGCGCGCATCTATCATCGCGGCCGCGACATTTGGGCGGCGCTGGTCGATAACGACGAAGCGCTGCTGCTGCCTGACGGCAAGCTGGTCGCGGCGGGGCAAGCGCATTGGCTGCCGCCGGTCACGAGCGGGCAGGCGACCTATGCGCTGGGCCTCAACTACGCCGACCATAACAAGGAGCTTGGTTTTGCGCCGAAACTGGAAACACCGCTGATCTTCATGAAAGGCAGCAATTGTTTCGTTGGGCATGAAGGTGACACACCGCGCCCCGCGGACGGGAACAAGATGCATCCAGAATGCGAGCTGGTGGCGGTGATCGGCCGACCGGCACGCAATGTGTCGATCGGGGATGCGCTGAGGCACGTGGCGGGCTACACGGTCGCCAACGATTATGCGATCCGCGAATATCTGGAAAACTACTACCGGCCCAACGCCCGCGTTAAGAACCGCGACGCGACGACACCGATCGGGCCATGGATCGTGGACGCGGACGACGTGCCAGACCCACAGGCGTTGGCGCTGAAAACCAGCGTAAATGGCACGGTCGTTCAGGACGGCAGCACGGCCGACATGATTATGTCGGTAGCGCAACTTGTGTCTTATATTTCCAGCGTGACCATATTGATGCCCGGCGACATGATCCTGACCGGCACGCCGCAGGGTGTCCATTTTTGCCAGCCGGGCGATACCGTCAGCTGCGAGATCGAAGGGATCGGGACGCTCGTCAATCATCTGGTGATGGCATGAGTCTCTATCAGCTTTCCAAACTGCTCTACGTCCTCAATCGGGACCACGCAGCCAAAGCCGATTTCGCGGGTGATCCCGACGCCTTCACCCGGCGCTTCGTTTTGACGAACGAAGAGCGCGACGCCGTCATTTCCCACGATATCGGCTTGCTCTACGTGTTGGGCGTCAACGGCCAGATTTTGATGCATTTCGCGGCGCTATGCGGCGTAGCCTGGCCGGACTATCTTCAAGCCATGCGCGATGGTGTCGCTCGCCATGGACCGGTTCGCGCCGGGTTGTACGCGATGACGACAGCGATGGATAAGAAGGTAGCCGGTCTATGAGCCTGGTCTTCACTGGCATATGCAGTCATGCGCCGGGCATTACCGCGCGCGCGAATTTGGCCGATACTGCCGATCGTGACGCGGTTTACGCAGCGATGGACGGTCTGCGCTCTCAGTTGGAGGCGGCAGCGCCCGACGTCGTCATCATCCTGGCGGCCGAGCATTTTGCGAATTTCTTCATGAACAACATGCCGGCCTTCGCGATCGGCTTGGGGGAAAGCTATTTCGGCCCGATCGAAAATCCCCAATGGCTGAAAATTCCTCGTCGAGAGGTGCGCGGTGCGCCGGACCTGGGCAAGCGGATGGCGATCGAGATGCTCCAGACCGTCGACATCGCTTATTGCGAGGAATGGCAACTCGATCACGGCATCATCGTGCCGCTACATCTGATCGACCCTGACAACCGCCTCACTATCATCCCGGCTAACATCAATTGCCAAGGGCCGCCGTTGACGCCGCTGCACCGTGCATGGGCGTTTGGCGAGGCGATCCGGCGCGCCGCCGACGCCGTGCCGGAACGCATAGCGCTGATCGCGACCGGCGGGATTTCGCACTGGCCTGCGACACCGGACAGCGGCCGGATCAACGAAGCCTGGGATCGCGATTTTCTCGAGCGCTGGGCCGCGAACGACAAGGCACGGTTGCTGGAATATAGTGACATCGACACCTATCGCGATGCGGGACAGGGCGGGTTCGAGATACGCACCTTCATCGCCGCAGCCGCAGCGGCGGGCGGGACTGGACATATTCACTTATACCGGCCCATCCCGATCTTTGCGGTGGGCTGCACCGTCGCGACGATGGAGATTGCCTGATGGCGCACGTTACCATCGAATGGACGGCCAATCTGGCAGGTTCGTTCGACCTCAGAGCGCTGATGCAGTCGATCGCGCAGCATATGCGCGAACAGGCCGAAGGCGTCTTTCCGGTCGGCGGAATCCGGGTGCGCAGTTATCGCGTGGATGACTATGTCATCGCCGACGACAACGGCCCTGACGATGCCTTCATCAATATCGACGTCAAGATGGGGGCTGGTCGCAGTGCGGATTTTCGCCAGCGCTATTTCGATGCGCTGTTTGCACATATCACGGCCTTTCTCGGTGACCTGCCCGACCGCCGCCCCCTCGCCCTTTCGCTCTATGTCGAGGAGGTCGAGGGGTGGAAGTTGAACAGCATCCATAAAAGGTTGAGGAAAGCCCACTGATGCCATTGGATCAGGCCATTATCGAAGAATTGGCGGGCCGTCTGGACGCTGCGGAACGAAACCGTGTTCAGATCGGGCAGTTTTCGCTCGAACATCCGACAATGACGTTGGAGGACGGCTATGCCGTAAGTCGCGCCTGGATGAAGCGCAAGATTGCGGACGGTCGCAAGGTCATCGGCCACAAGATCGGCCTCACCAGTCGTGCCATGCAGCGGTCTTCCAAAGTCGACGAACCCGATTTCGGGACGTTGCTGGACGACATGCTGTTCATGGATGGCACCCACATCCCGATCGAACGCTTCATCGAACCGCGCGTCGAAGTTGAGTTGGCTTTCATTCTAAAGCAACCGCTTAAGGGGCCGGACTGCACTATCTACGATGTTCTGTCCGCAACCGATTATGTGACGCCCGCAATCGAGATCATCGACGCGCGGATCGAACGGATCGACAGCGCGTCGGGCGTCACACGCAAGGTGTTCGACACGATATCAGACAATGCTGCCAATGCCGGGATCGTGCTAGGCGGGCGACCGGTCAAGCCGGACGCTGTCGACCTGCGATGGGTAAGCGCCCTGCTCTACCGCAATGGCGTGATCGAGGAATCAGGGGTCGCGGCCGCCGTGCTGAACCACCCGGCCAACGGCCCTGCCTGGCTGGCGAACAAGATCGCGCCACACGGCGAATGGTTGGAGCCGGGGCAGATCATTCTCGGCGGCAGCTTCACCGCGCCCGTCTTCGCGCGACCGGGTGACAGCTTCCACGTCGATTATGGTCCACTCGGCAACATCGCGGTGCGCTTCACATGATAGCGTTCAAGCAAGCGCTGACGCATGGGCGACCGCTCCTGGGGCTTTGGCAGGCGCTCGCCAACGCCTACACAGCCGAAATCTGCGCTCATGCCGGGTTTGATTGGCTCCTGTTCGACGGAGAACATGCCCCAAACGGCGCGCAGATCTTACTGGCGCAACTGCACGCCGTCGCGCCCTTCCCCCTTCACGCGGTTGCGCGCGTCCCCTCCAGCGATCCGGTCACGATCAAGCAGTATCTCGACCTTGGCTTCATGACATTGCTGGTGCCGATGATCGATACGGCGGAACAGGCAGCCGCCGTGGTTTCCGCATGTCGCTATCCGCCGATCGGAGTGCGCGGAGTGGCAAGCGCGACGGCGCGTGCGACGGGCTTCGGCACGGACACCACCTATCTGAACGATGCTGCGGATCGGCTCACCCTGATCGTTCAGATCGAAAGCGCAGCGGCGATCGACAATGTCGATGCCATCGCGGCAACCGATGGCGTCGATGCCGTATTCGTCGGTCCCGGCGATCTTGCCGCCTCGCTGGGTCATTTGGGCAATGCGGGGCACCCAGCCGTCCAAACAGCGATTGACCATGCAAAGGCACGGGTCGATGCGGCGGGCAAGCCCTGCGGCATTTTCGCGTTATCCCCCGAAGACGCGCGCCGTCGCGTTGCGGAGAGCTATACGTTCATTTCTTTGGGCACGGACATTGGTTTGTTGCTTCAAGGAGCGAGGGCTTTGATAGTGCATGTGCGGGAGGGATGACGGTCGACCGGAACGCGTATCGCGCGACTTGCCGATCGCGGTGATCAGTTCTCAGTCGATCAGAGATTCGTCAGCCTGAGCGATTTTCCACAAAGCGCTCCGCAGCACGACGAGTTCCTGGTCGGTGAGAAGCGCATGGAAACGGGCCTCATGCGCGGTCATCGCCTGAACCACGCGCCCGCAGGCCGCTTCACCGTCGGGGGTGAGAGTAAGAGCAAGCGATCGCCCGTCAACCGGTGATTTTTCCAAAAGATTCTTCAGAACCAGCCCCGTAATCAGCGGAACCATATTCGCTCGTTTGATCCCGAGTTGACGGCCTAGATCGCTCTGGATGCAGCCGGGGTTCGCTTCCACCAGGACGAGAATCGTTCCCTCGACTGGTCGCAGATCGAGTTCGGCGAGCGCCGAGCCGAGACCGGACATCATGACCGACGATGCCCTGCGAAGCGCATAGCCAAGATGGGATGCAACCGGATCCTTCAGACCCGCTTCTTGTGGACAATCATCGATCATCCCGTCTGACTATCGCTCTTGTGCATAGCGATCAATGATGTTATGCCACATAGCATTATAGGAGAGAGAATATGCCTGTGGCGGAAATTTCGCTGATTATTGGAGGAGACGAAAAAGGAACGCCCGAAACTTTCCAGCGCCACAATCCCGTAACCGGCGCCGTCGCTACACAAGCGGCAGCGGCCAAGCCCGCCGATGCGATAGCAGCGGTCGATGCTGCGAAGGCTGCCTTTCCGGCGTGGTCGTCGATGGGCCCCAACGCCCGCCGCGCGCTGTTGATGAAGGCGGCGGATATGCTGGAAGCAAAAGCCGCCGATTTCGTTGATGCGATGATGGCCGAGATCGGCGCAACCGAAGGCTGGGCCCGCTTCAACCTGATGCTGTCCGTGTCGATGGTGCGTGAGGCCGCCGGGCTGACCACGCAGATCGGCGGCGAAGTCATCCCGTCCGACAAGCCCGGCTGCATCGCCATGGCGATCCGCGAGCCAGCGGGCGTCGTCCTGTCGATCGCACCATGGAACGCTCCGATCATCTTGGCGACCCGCGCGATCGCCGTGCCGCTCGCCTGCGGTAATACCGTCGTCCTCAAGGCATCGGAACAATGCCCGCGCACGCACGGGCTGATCGTGCAGGCGTTTGTCGAAGCAGGTCTCGACAAGGGAATCGTCAATCTCATCACCAACGCACCGCAGGATGCGGCGGACGTCGTTGGCGCGATGATCGATCACCCGGCCGTCCGGCGCATCAACTTTACCGGATCGACGGCGGTGGGCCGGATCATCGCGCGCCGCTGCGCCGACAATCTGAAGCCCGTGCTGCTGGAACTTGGCGGCAAGGCGCCTCTTATTGTGCTGGAAGACGCTGACCTGGACGAAGCGGTCAAGGCGGCGGCGTTCGGCGCGTTCATGAACCAGGGCCAGATCTGCATGTCCACCGAGCGGATCATCGTGGTGGATGCGATAGCAGATGCGTTCGTAGCCAAGTTTCAGGAAAAGGTCGGTACGATGTCGGTCGGCGATCCGAGAGAAGGTCGTCATCCGCTTGGCGCTGTGGTCGATGCGAAGACGGTGGCGCATGTCCAGTCGCTGGTTGACGATGCCGTCGCCGCAGGTGCGACCTTGCTGAATGGCGGGGCGGGCGAAGGCGTGTTGATGCCGGCCCATGTCGTGGACGGGGTGACGCCGAATATGAAGCTGTTCCGCGACGAAAGCTTCGGCCCCGTGGTGGGCATCATCCGAGCGCGGGACGAGGCACATGCCATCGATCTGGCGAACGACACCGAATATGGCCTGTCCGCTTCCGTCTTCACACGCGACACAGCCCGCGGCCTGAAGGTCGCCCGGCGCATCGATTCCGGCATCTGCCATATCAACGGCCCGACGGTGCATGACGAAGCGCAGATGCCCTTCGGTGGCGTCAAGGGGTCGGGTTACGGCAAGTTTGGCGGCAAGGCGGGCATCGACAGCTTCACGGAACTGCGCTGGATCACGATCGAGACGCAGCCCGGCCACTATCCCATCTAGGGGCGCCGCGCCTCATCATCCTAATCTTCTGGAGACTTTTCCCATGCTCGATTTTCTTCCCGTCGATGGAGTCGAACAGACCGAGATCGAAACCGTCGCCTTTACGATCGAAGGGGGCATCGCCTGGGTCAGCCTCAACCGTCCTGACAAGCGCAACTGCATGTCACCGCGCCTCAACCGCCAGATGATGCGCGTACTTGACGAGCTGGAGTTCCGCGACGACGTAGGCGTTCTTGTCCTGACCGGCGAAGGCACCGCCTGGACGGCGGGCATGGACCTCAAAGAATATTTCCGTGAAACCGAAGCGGATGGCCTGAAGGGCACGCGCGGCGCGCAACGGGAAAGCTATGGTTGGTGGCGTCGCCTACGCTGGTACCAGAAGCCGACCATTGCCATGGTCAACGGCTGGTGCTTCGGCGGCGGATATGGCCCGCTGTTCGCGTGTGATTTAGCCTTTGCAGCGGAAGAGGCGCAGTTTGGTCTTAGTGAAATCAACTGGGGCATCCTGCCGGGCGGCGGGGCGGCCAAAGTGGCGGTCGAACTGACGAGCTTCCGCAATGCCATGTATCATTCGCTGATGGGCGAGAATGTCGATGGCCGCAAGGCGGCCGAATGGGGCTTCGTCAACGAAGCGCTGCCGCTCGCGCAATTGAAGGACCGCGTAACCGAAGTCGCGAAGGTTCTGCTCGGCAAAAACCCCGTCGCGCTTAAGGCGACGAAAGATGCGATCCGTCGCGTACGCGAGATGACCTACGACAATGCCGAGGATTATCTCGTCCGCGCGCAGGAAGCCGCCAATAGTTACGATAATGAGGGGCGCAAGGAGGGCATCAAGCAGTTCATCGACGACAAAAGCTACAAGCCGGGCCTTGGCGCTTACGACAAGTCGAAGCAGACCGTCTGATCGCAGACCGATCCGTTATCATTATTGGAGAGAATCAAGCCATGTCGGTCGAGACCCTCAATCCGCCAGCATCCTCGACATCCGGCGTCGCGCTCGACAGGCTGTTGCGTCCGCGCTCGGTCGTGATCGTGGGGGCTTCGGACAAACCCGGTGCATTGGGCGCATCCGTTCTCTCCAATCTGACGCGCAACGGATTTGCCGGTGACATACATCTTATCAATCCCAAGCGCACCGAGATCGATGGACGGCCTTGCCTGCCGTCGATTGACGCACTTCCCGAAGGGGTGGACGCCGCCGTGCTGGCGATCCCACGCGCAGCAGTGCTCGACGCCGTCGGTTCTCTCGCGAAACGCAAGGTTGGATCGGCGATCATCTTTTCCGCTGGGTTCGCCGAAGGGGGCGAAGAAGGATTGCGGGAGCAGCGAGAAATCGGGCGGATCGCATCGGAAAGCGGCATGGTGGTCGAAGGACCCAATTGCCTGGGGATGACCAATTTCATCGATGCCGTACCGCTGACATTCGTGGAAACCACGATACAGCCGTTGGGGGATAAGAAGGGCATCGGCATCGTATCGCAAAGCGGAGCGATGGCTTGCGTGCTGGGAACGATGCTGGCGTCGCGCGAACTGGGCCTTTCCTTCTCCGTGTCGACGGGCAATGAAGCCGCGAGTGGGGTAGAGGATTATGTAGAATATCTGCTGGACGATCCCGCCACGCAGGTCATCACCCTGATCGTTGAACAGTTCCGCAAGCCCCAGCGATTTCTGAGTGCGGCACGACGCGCGCGGTCGATGGGCAAGACGATGATCCTGCTCCATCCGGGCAAGAGCAGCGCCGCGCGCGAGTCCGCCGCGACCCATACCGGCGCCATGGCGGGCGACTATCAGGTCATGCGGGTCAAGGTGGAGCGGGCCGGTGTGATCTTCGCCGAAACGCTGGAAGAACTGGGCGACATCGCGGAAATAGCGCTTCGTTGCCCCACGATCCCGGCGGGCGGGGTCGCTGTCATGGGCGAGTCCGGCGCGTTCAAGGCGCTGACTCTCGATCTGTGCGAGGGGCTGGACCTCGATCTGCCACAGGTGAGCGATGGCGATTCCCCGGCCCTGCGCGCGGCATTGCCTGATTTTGTGGGTGTTTCGAACCCGCTGGACCTGACCGCGCAAGGATTGGTCGATCCAGATCTATACTATCGCACGCTCGGCGCCCTGTTCGGCGATGATCGCTTCGGCAGCATCGTGGCGGGCGTCATCCAGACCGATCCCGTCACCACGGGCATCAAGCTGCCCCCCATCACGCGTGCCGTGCGCGAACTGGCACCGCAAAAGCCGCTGATCGTTGCTGGTCTAGACGAAGGCGCGCCCGTGCCGTCCGACCATATCGCGCGGCTTCGCAGCCTCGGCATTCCCTATTTCCCATCGACCGAGAGGGTGCTCCGGGCTTTGAAGCGGCTCAATGCCTTTGCGCGGCGCGACTTCAAAATCAGCGATGCGCGACCACATCCCGTTGTGGGCCTGCCCACGGAAGGCGGTGTCGTGCCGGAATATCGGGCCAAGGACATATTATCGCCGCTCGGCATTCCTTTCCCGAACGGCCTGTTCTGCACGACCGTCGAACAGGCGCTCTACGCTGCCGAGAACATCGGCTATCCTGTCGTCCTCAAGGCGCAATCCGTCCACCTCAGCCATAAGAGCGATGCGGGCGGTGTGATCCTGAACCTTGGCTCGCCCGAAGCGCTGCGCGAGGGATGGCGAAATCTCCATCGGAATGTCGCCGCCTATGACGCGGGACTAACCCTTGATGGCGCTCTGGTCGAGGGCATGGCACAGCGCGGAGTCGAACTCATCATCGGCGCGAAGAGCGACGCCGATTGGGGGCCGGTCATTCTTGCAGGGTTCGGCGGAGTGACGGCGGAAATCCTTCAAGACGTCCGCCTTTTCACGCCTGACCTGACGCATGAGGCGATCGTGGCGGAGTTGTTGTTGCTCAAGCAAGCGCCCTTGCTCCGTGGCTTTCGCGGTTCGCCCGCGCTTGACGTTGATGCAGTCGCGCGCATCATCGTGACATTGGGCCAGGTTCTGATGGCCGAACCCACCATCCGCGAAATCGATCTCAACCCGGTGATCGTCTATCCTCAAGGCGAAGGCGCCATCGCGCTCGATGCGCTGATGCTGACGGCGCCGAAATTCTAATGGCCTCCTTCGCCGCCAGCATACCGCGACCACTGGCGGCGCTACGACAGGGCAGGGTCGCGCCATAGACAGAAAGACGCGGACGAGGATGGGACAGGAACGGCAGGATCTGAAGCGGTTGCTGGACGAAGCGCCGATGGGCCGCCTCCAGATCGTGGCAATCATTCTGTGCATTCTCCTGAATGCGCTCGATGGATTCGACGTGCTCGCGATCAGCTTCGCTTCACCGGGCATCGCTGCGGAATGGGGTGTCGATCGCGCCGCGCTCGGCATCGTATTGTCGATGGAGTTGATCGGGATGGCGGGCGGATCAGTGGTGCTGGGCGGCCTGGCAGACCGGATCGGTCGGCGACCCACGATCCTTCTGTGCCTCGTCATCATGGCGCTCGGCATGTTGGCCGCGGCCCATGCCAACAGCATTCCCATGTTGTCCGCCGTCCGACTGATGACCGGCCTTGGCATCGGCGGGATGCTGGCGTGCACCAACGCAATCGTGGCGGAACTGGCAAATGCACGATCGCGCAGCTTGGCTGTCGTGCTTATGGGTGCGGGATATCCGGTCGGTGCGATCTTGGGCGGATCGGTGGCGTCCATGCTGTTGGTGTCGGGCGGATGGCGCGACGTCTTCCATTTCGGTGCCATAGTCACCGGCATCTTCCTGCCCTTTACTTTTCTTCTTCTGCCGGAATCGATCGGATTTCTATTGCAGCGTCGGCCCGCGAACGCATCGGCGCGGCTCAATGCGTTGCTGACACGGATGGGTCATGCGCCTGTCGATGCTCTTCCACAGATCGATGGTAATGCCCCCAAACCGTCATTCGCGACGCTGTTCAAGCCAGGACTGGCTCACATCACCATCCTGCTGACGGCCGCCTATTTCGCCCACATCATGACTTTCTATTTCATCCTGAAGTGGGTTCCGAAGATCGTAGTCGATATGGGCTACGCCCCTTCCGCAGCGGGCGGCGTTCTTGTCTGGGCCAATGTCGGCGGGCTGGCGGGCGCGTTGTTGCTGAGTATCCTCAGCTGGCGCATCGCGATCCGAACGTTGGTGCTGACGGCGATGCTGTGCGCTTCGGTCGCGGTGACGATCTTTGGTCAAGGTTGGCCAACGATCGCGAGCCTTTCGGTGGTCGCAGCCTTTGCCGGCTTCTGCACGAATGCAGGCGTGGTCGGCCTCTACGCCCTGATGGCGCAATCTTTTCCCACTGCGGTTCGCGCGGGCGGCACCGGAATCGTCATCGGGGTTGGCCGAGGCGGTGCGGCGCTTGGGCCGATCATCGCTGGTTTTCTCTTCAGCCTGAATCTTGGTCTGCCGCTTGTCGCATTGACGATGGCGCTGGGATCCCTGTTCGCGGCGGTCGCTCTCTTCCTTTTGAAAAAGCCGCAGACGGCAGCCACCTGATCAACCCCATCTCAGGAGTGGAAAAAATGACATCGTCGCGTGATAGCGCAACACCACCTTGGCCTCGCAACGCCTGGTACGTCGCCTGCACGCCGGACGAGATTGAAGCCGGACCGCTTGGACGCATGATCTGCGGAGAGCGGATGGTCATTTTTCGCGCCGACGGGGGCACGGTCGCCATACTCGAAGATTTCTGCCCGCATCGTGGCGCGCCGCTCTCGCTAGGGTTCCTGCGCGATGGCAAGCTAGTCTGCGGGTATCACGGCCTCGTCGTCGGATGCGGAGGCGAAGCCGTGGATATGCCCGGACAGAAGGTAAAGGGTTTCCCGCCGGTTCGCTCCTTCGCTGCGATCGAACGCTACGGGTTCGTCTGGGTCTGGCCCGGCGATCAGGAATTGGCCGATCCCGCCAAGCTGCATCATCTGGAATGGGCCGAGAGCGACGAATGGGCCTATGGCGGCGGGCGCTTCCATATCAATTGCGATTATCGGCTGATGATCGACAACCTGATGGACCTGACGCACGAAACCTATGTCCATGCCAGCAGCATCGGACAGAAGGAAATCGACGAGGCTCCTGTGAAGACCCGCGCCGAGGCTGACGAGGTCGTCACCAGCCGCATCATGGACCGGATCACCGCGCCGCCTTTCTGGCAGATGGCACTGCGGGGTGCCGGATTGCCGGACGACGGCTTGGTCGACCGCTGGCAAATCTGCCGCTTCTCCCTGCCCAGCCATGTCATGATCGAGGTCGGCGTCGCTCTGGAAGGCGAAGGTGGCTATGACGCGCCGGACGCCATGAAAGCGGCAAGCATCGTTGTCGATTTCATCACGCCTGAAACGGCGACGTCGCATCATTATTTCTGGGGCATGGCACGTCGCTTCGCCGTTAGTGACGTAACGCTGACGGACACGATCCGTGAAGGCCAAGGCAAGATTTTCAGCGAGGATCTTGCGATGCTGGAGCAGCAGCAGAGCAATCTCCTCCACTATCCTGAAAAGCGTCTGCTAAAACTGAACATCGATGCGGGAGGCGTTCGGTCGCGCATGATGATCGATCGCGCCATCGCTGCCGAGATGGCCAATCACATCTAAGTCGAGTTCATAAAAATAGGCGTTTCGGTTGTCCCGAAACGCCCAAGGGAGAGCTGGTTTTGAGGGCGGTGCCGACCGATGGTCAGCACCGCCCTTCGCATTTCAGAAGCTGGTCCGAACGCGCACGCCATATTCGCGCGGTGCGCCATAGAATTCGTTAGTGCCGTTCTGGCCCAGCACATAATCCTTGTTTGTAAGGTTGCGGCCATATGCTTCCACTTCCCAATCGCCATGCTTCAAGGTGAGCAGGGCGGAAAGCAAGCCGCGCGACGCGATCGTGTCGGTAACGGGCGAATAGAAGAGGTTCGTGAACTGTCGCCCGACAAATGCGTAGTTGACGCGCGGGGTCAGGCTGGTGTCGCCACCCAGCGGAATTTCATACTGCACGCCAGCATTGTAGGTCCAGCGTGGCGACAAGAGATTGTCGCGTCCGCCGGCCGTGCCGATGAACGGCGTGTAGTTGAAACAGGTCGGCGGATTGGACGGGACACCAGGCGCGCACTGCGGGCCGAGCTGACCAGGCGGCAGTCGCACGGCATTGACCGCAGTGAACTGGTCAAGCTTGCTGTCGACGTAGGACAAGGCACCGTCTGCCGAGAAGGCGCCAAATTTCACCTGTAGCTGCGCTTCCAACCCCTTGATCGTAGCGCTGGGAAGGTTCGATACATTGTTCTGGCCGGATGCCGTATCGACCAAACCGAACTGGAAATTCTTGTAATCATTATAGAAACCGTCGATCTGGGTGCGGACATGGCCATCGGCCAGCGTCGATTTCCACCCAATTTCGTAGTTCCATACGGTTTCAGGCCGGAAGGTTGACACAGCCGAATTATAGCCCCCCGGCTTATATCCGCGCGCGGCGAAGGCGTAGAGGAGATTATTGTTGTCGACCTTCCAGTTCAGGGCAAGCTTGCCCGTCACGCGACCGTCCTTGTTACCGCCCTGCAAATCGGCGACGATGAGACCCGCCGCCGGAAAACCGGGAATACCCGCGCCGATCGCAACAGCGCCGTCGCCCTCCGCCTTGAAGTGAGAATAGCGTCCGCCAAGCTGCACTTCCAACTGCTGTGTCAGTTGATAATTGACCTGGGCAAAGACGCCGGTGGTGATTTTGGTCTGGTTCTGGTTGACGGTAAGCGGGAATCCACTGTTCAATTGATTAAGCCGGACGTTGATGCGATTACGCTGATAATAGCCGCCCAAAATCCAGTCGAGTGCCCCGTCAGTCGGCGAAATGATATTGATTTCTTGGCTCGTCTGGCGTTCGCGCACAAACTGATCGGTGTTGATGTCCGCGTTGGGTATGGTGAGCGAAGTAGCATCATTGTCGATCAACAGGTCAGCGGATTTATTTTGATATCCGGTGACGGACCGGATCGTAATGCCGTTCGCCAATTCGTACTTCAGTTCCGCGCTGGTAATAAAGCCCTTATTATGTTCAGCAGTAGGGGTGTTGTAATCCAGCGTGCGGATGTCACCGACCCGGCCCCCAGCATTGGCAGCGAAGGTGCCTTCAATCGGCCGATAGGCAAAGCCGCCCGTATTTATATCGATCCATTCGGTCTTTACGAGCGCCTGAAAAGCGCCCGGCTTCCAGAGGAAACTCAGACGGCCTGCCTTTTCGTTCAGGCGGCCCGCATCGTTGTTGAACGCGCCGATATCGTTGTAGAAGCTGTCCCGGCGGCGAAATTGACCGGCGCCCCGCACGGCGAACGTTTCTGATACGGGAAGGTTGATCGCGCCCTGCGCTTCGAAAGCGTCATAATTGCCGTAAGTCGCGCCGACATTGCCGCTGACGCGATCAAAAGTCGGATTCTGCGAGTTGATGAAGATCGCGCCGCCCGTGGAATTGGAACCGACGAGCGTGCCCTGCGGACCGCGTAACACTTCGACGCTCGCTATATCATAGAAGCTGTTGGTCTGCACGATCGGCGGCTGGAAGATGCCGTTGACATAGGTTGCCACGCCGTTCGCGACGGAGGGCGATCCAGAGGCAAGGCCGATGCCGCGGATATTGACGGATTGAGTGAGGCCGCCTTCTGCAACACTGAGCGATGGTGCGGCGAATTGCAGGTCGGACAAACGCGTCACGGCTTTTTCAGTCAGAGCATCGCCAGTCAGCGAGGTGGCAGCGATCGGAACGTCCTGAAGATTTTCCGTACGGCGTTGTGCCGTCACGATGATGTCGGCCAAGCCAGCGCTGGACCCCTGTTGCGGGGTGGCAGATGTGGTGGTCTGCGCCAAGGCTGGCGACGCAACCAAGAGGAATGTCGGGATCAACGTAGACGTCAATAGGCGATTATTTGTCAACTTTTACCTCCCCAACGATATGATCAGGCAGGTGGCACTCTACGTGCCAATCCTCACCCGGAACCAATAATTATGTTATATAACATAATCGTTGTGGTGATAAGTGTCAAACGTCTTTTGCCGTTTCGTCATGGAAAAGGACCGGCATCCTCCCGGAGGCCGGTCCTCGAAAAGTGAATAAGTCCAATATCTTGTTACTATGAAATCGTGCACGTCACCTTGCACGAAATTTTGCTCTTTCCATTTTTGAGCGGAATGCTGGTACCGCCCCAACGCAATTCGCCGCTTATGCCAGATGGCAGGCTGACTTCGCCATCGACGCCGGAAACGCCCTTTTTCTGAAACTTCACCGACATGGTGCCTTGTGGCAAAGGCATTTGTGCGGCGGCGCGGCGCATCGATCCCAAGGCAGGTTGTATCTGGACGGAGCGGAAACCCGGCGAGGTCGGGCGGATGCCGAGCACGCTGGCCAACAAATGATAATTGGGATGCGCGCTCCAAGCGTGCGAATCGGATCGGGTGGGTTCAGGCGTTTCCGCCGTGGACGTCATCCCGTTCCGCAGCATCTCCCGCCAGAGATCAAGGCTATCCAGATAGGAGGTCATCTGGCCGGTTTGCTGCATCGCCTCATCAACGTAGAAGCGGAAATAGAAGCTGGCCTGAATTAAAGAGCGATCGGTCAAAATACGCTTCATGACATCGGCGCGCTGCGCTTCCGGCACGGCATTTGCCAACAGAGCGAGCGTGTTGGTCTGTTGGCTGAAAACCTTGTTTTCGGGCGCATCAGTGAAGAGCCCTTTTTGCGCATCCCATGATTTCGCTTGGGCAGACGCGACCAGCTTGTCTGCGAGTGCGCGATCTTCCGTCGCCTGGCTCTTGCTGCCGATCGCGTCTTCAATGTCCGCCGCCTGACGCAGTACCATCGCATATTGCAGCGTGAAGGCGGTTGCATGGCCGTCCGCCGCGCCCGGCGGCACGCCTTGCTTATACCCATCCGCCCAGTCGAGGAAGTTCCACCAAGGCATTGCCCCCAACATTCCGGTCTGATCGATATATTGCTGGTGCCAGCCGATCACGCTGCGCATCGCCGGCAAGAAGGAGCCGACGAAGCCGCGGTCGCCCCGCAGCATCCAATGATCGTGAAGCATCGCTACCCACCAAAGGGAGAAGGAAGGAATGCGTTGCGGTCGCCAGCTGGGATAACTGCTGAGCGTAATGCCTTCGGGCGTGTGCGCCGAGCCTATTTGCTCGATAGCATTGCGCATCAACCGATCATCGCCAGTCAGATAGACCGATAGCAACGATTCGATGCGGGTGTCCCCCACATATTGCAGCTGCTCATAATAAGGCGTGTCCCAAAACGTCTCGAACGCGCTGAGCCGCAGAGCATTCCAGTCGAGATTCCAGATGCCCTTGAGCCAAGGGACATCGCTATCGAAACTGGCGCGCTGGACAAAGGGGTATGCCGTAAAGATGCTATGAAAATCATGGATGCGTAGCGGTTGATCGCCGGTTTGCACTTCCAGCTGAACATAACGAAACGCCCGCAGCCAGAGCGGACGAAATTCGCGATTATCGCTGCCGTCGAACCGGATATGGTCGCGCAGACCGCGAATAGTTTTCCCCGCGATGTCGTTGCGATTGCCTTTCGCCCCCTTGGCATCGAACAGTGCTTCGGCATAGACGAGTTCAGCATTAGCACCCGCCCCGCCGCTGGTCCGAAGCACCGGATGCCCCATGGTCAGTTGCCCCTGGTCGATGAGCAACGTCACTTTCGACCGCGCGGGTATCACCAGATCCCCGGTCCCTTTGAGGAAGGCGTCGTTGGCGCGGATGCCTTCGGCCCGGCGAACCGTGGCAAAGCGCATGAGCTTTTCCTCCATTGGTGGGATGGAGCGCGGAACGAGTTGCCAGCCTTCGGCAAGGCCGAAAGGCGGATTGCCCTTGTTGAACGCACCGCCGACCGGCTTTGCCGCCCGCCAGGACAGGGTCGCACCGCCCTGCCCGTCCCATCCCCAGGGATACTTCGCGGCGTCGATCGTTTCGCTTGGACCCGCAACATAATAGCCGCCCGAATCCTCCGGGCTGATTTGGGAGAAGGAATAGGCATCGTCGCGCAACACCTGCCAGGCCGGACCTGTATCCACGACCGCCTGTTCGGCGGTTTCACCCTGTACAAGGAAAGCGGTTCGGAAGCTGAATTGCGCGCTGGGCCGCAGTTCGCCAAAATTCCACACAGTCGCTGTCAGGATGTTGCGTCCGGGGCGAAGATGCGGAGCGATATCAACCCTTTCATAGCGCCAGTTAAGCAAATCGCCACGCGCCGGACCGCTCGACACTTCGACACCGTTGACGAACAACCGATACCGATTGTCGGCGGAAACCCGGATCGGAAAGGTGGCCGGCTTGGCGGAAAGATCGAATTCCCGCCTGAAATGAAAGACGCCCGCGTCCTTCGGCCCAGCTTGGGAATCAGCAATCCATTGCCCGCGCCATCCATTTTCCCAATTGGGTTGCGCCGCGACCTGACCCGCCGATGCCAAGGCGGAAAGGCACAAAGCCAATCGCGCCACATAGCTGCGATAACGAACCATCATTTCTCCCCTGCCTATCGTGATAACTATAGCTGTATCACTTCATGAGTGGAGCGCTATCCCAATGTTCGTCGGCCTTGCCGTCCTTCATCCGGAAGACATCGACCCATGTCGTGGTGTAGGTTTTGGCGGGGTCCGCAGGCGTGGGCAGCTTCGACACCGAAGTGACGACGACATAGTCGCCTTCCGCAACCACCTGCACGATCGGCGCGGAAAGCTTTGCCGGGATCGGCTTGGGCTTTACCCCCAACCCCTTGAAGAAGGTGACGACGCTTGCACGTCCGCTGGGCACATTGGGGTTATGTTGAATATAGGCGTCGGTCAGATATTTGTCGGCATTGTCCCAGTGGCCCGATCCCAGCAAATCCTTGAAAATATGATAGACGACCTGCTTGTTGGCGTTGAGCTTCGGGTCCGTGCTGGTGAACAGCGCATCGACATCGGCGGCGGGCGTAACGTCTTCTTGGCCGATGGCGACACCCGGCACGGCTACTGGCGCGGCCAAGGCGAGAGAGATCAGCGAGAACAGCTTTAAATTGCGCATGGAATAGTCTTTCAAAATAAGTGGGAACGGGTCTGGCGTCATTCGCGCGCGGCATTCGCTTCCTTGGCGAAGAAAACACGCTCGGCATGTTCGGGATCGTTTTCGAGGCGGCACTGCGCATCGATGACCATCGTCTCTCGCCGCGCGAGGGTGTAGGGCTTCCATTCGGGCTGCCCCTTTGCGCCGGGCTTGCCCGTACGCGCAAAGGTGGCCCACATTTCGCCCATGTTGCTTGCGGTTTTGAGCCGTGCGGGGTCTTTCGGTCCGAACTGCGCGGCGGTGTCGAACTTCATCGGAATATCGGATGCGTGCGGCGATCCTTCCGCATAGTCTGTGCCCGGCACCTTCTGGGGCGAAGGATAATCTAGAATGTAGGAATAAACGGGCGCCGTGGCCTGCTGCGCCTTCCGCTCGGCAATTTCGACCGCCAGCGCGCGCCAAGGCTTTGCCGTCAGGATCGCCATGTAAAGCTGCGACGGCGACGCGGTCGGGCGCGACTTGCGGAATGCGTCGATCCAGGCATCCGCGCGGGCACCCAGCTTGGGCTCCAGCCGCTTGCGCAATTCCGCTTCATCGAGCGCGAAGGCCGACTTATCACCCTGCTGGAAGAAGACGGCCTCGTCCTTGCAACTGCCCACAATCAGCGGCTTCCTCGCTGACACGGCAGGAGCGGACTTGGCGAAAGGCTCATCGGGCAAGATCTTGCCATCGATGAACGGCCAGATCATGAGTTCGCGCAATTCGCCCGGCTTGGGCGCCGGACCTACCGAGCCGGGTGCGCGGAACGGCGCATTGCCAAGTTGCGCCTTGATGATGTCGCCCGCGGGCAAGGTCAGCAAGGCACGCGGATCAGTGATCGACAATCTTTGCATTACCGTGCGTGTCACATCGGTCGCCTGTTCGGGCGTCATACGACCCGGACCGATCGGGCTTTCGATCGACGCCTTGTGAAAATAGGGCGCGGCAGACGGCATGGCATACAGGGCGGACGTTTTGCCGCCACCGCCGCTCTCTCCGAATATCGTCACATTAGCAGGATTTCCGCCGAAGCCCGCAATATTCGCCTGAACCCAGGTGAGAACGGCGACAAGATCCTGCAAACCCTGATTGCCAGCATATTCCGGGCCCAATAGCTGGCCCAGATACAGATAGCCCATCAGCCCCAGCCGATGGTTCGATTGCACGACGACGACGTCATGTTTGCGCGCGAGTGTGCCGCCGTCCTGCCAGGGGGCCGCACCCGATCCGATCACGAACCCGCCACCATGCTGATAGACGAGAACAGGGCGCTTGCGTCCATCAAGCGCAGGAGTCCAGACGTTCAGGAAAAGGCAATCTTCGGCCGGCGCGGGTTCCCCGTTACCGAAATTGCCGCGCGGCGCTTGAATGGCAGGCGCACCGAATTGGGTCGCGTCGCGTACGCCGGTCCAGCTTTCCACTGGGGGCGGCGCGCGGAACCTGCGATCTGGACCGGACACCGACCCACCATAGGGAATGCCGCGAAACGTCAGAATGCCGTCGCTCGCAATGCCCTTCAGCTTTCCATTCGCGCTGGAGGCGATCGGTGCATCCGGCGCGGCCCCTCGAAGGATAGCGGGCATCGCCAGCAAAGGCGCAGCAATGCCTGCAGCCGTTATGACCTGACGGCGATCTATAGCTATTTTTCCGGTCATGAAGTAGTCCTGCTTTATGATGGTATGGACGTGATGAAATATGTTCTCGATTCAGGGATCTTGAGCATGATGCTCGGACGCCACAGCCTCCCCTTGCGATAAATGGCTTACGTGTTCACATAGAGGGCGAAAGTTTTCGTAGGGGATGCGGCGTGTCGGTCAAAAATGGTTCTGGGCTTTTGCCCTACGCGCAATCCATCGCCGGCAGCCTTCTCGCTGCGCGTGAAGCGGTCATGGCTCCAATCCGGCCGCATCTGCGCGCTGCGAACCTGACCGAGCAACAATGGCGAGTGCTGCGCGTGTTGGCCGACGCCGAAACCCTCGATGCCAGGAGTGTCGCGGAAAAAGCTTTGCTCTACGCGCCGACAGTGACCCGTATCCTCAAGGAATTGCGCGATCGCGAGCTGATCGATCGGTCTACTGATCCCGAAGACGCCCGCCGCTCCATCATCTCGATCACTCCGCTCGGCTTGGAAACTGTCAGGAATACGGCAAAGCACACGCGCGTGCTGATCGATGCTTATAGCGAAGCCTTCGGCGAGGAGCGCTTGAACGCGTTCAAGGCAGAGGCGCAGGCGTTGGCCAACGCTTTGGAACAATTTCGTCCAACCGAATGACCGTGCCGAAATCTGCGCCTGATCAATGCTGGCCAAATTATGTGATCTCGACTTTTCGTAATATCTGACAGTCGATCAATTCCTCACCCCTCCAGCTTTCTTATCGTTGCAAATATAGTTTATCACGATAATTTATGCAAGATGGCTGTTTAGCAGCGGTGAATTACCCTGCGCAATAAACGGTGGGAGGATCGGATCGTCGCGCGCCTTGTCTGCCCTTGGGGCGGGGCTAGCCGGACAAGGTTGATACCCGCCTGCCAGACGATGAACGAACGATCAGTGGGGGCGACTAATGACGAAGTGGAAATCAGGCACTAGGCTTTTGGCAGGGTCGGCAGGCGCAGCGCTTGCCATCATGCCTCTAGCGGCGATCGGCAAACCGAAAAGCGACGCCTATCAGGCCAGGGCCGCGGCCACAGTAAAGGCAATGAAGGCAGACGAGAAGACCAACCTAACCCTGGGCATATTGCCAAGTGACTTCCCGGGGAAGCCTACGCCTATTCCGGCAGATGCTATTGTTGGCGCTGGCTACATTCCCGGCGTGCCGCGCCTTTCCGTCCCCGCGCTTCGCGAAACCGATGCCAGCTTAGGTGTCGCTTTTGTCATGGGCGCGCGAAAGGATGGCGCGACTGCGCTGCCTTCGGGCCTTGCGATGGCGGCGACATGGAACCCCGCGCTTGTCCGGCGTGGCGGAGAGGTGATCGGTTCCGAAGCGCGGGCGAAGGGCTTCAACATTCTGCTCGCCGGTGGCGTCAACCTGATGCGCGATCCGCGCAATGGCCGCACCTTCGAATATCTATCGGAAGACCCTCTGCTTTCCGGCACGCTCGTTGGCAACGCGATCGCAGGCATTCAGTCCAACCATATCATTTCGACGATCAAACATTTCGCGTTCAACGGTCAGGAGACCGGGCGGAATTTCGCGGACGTCAAACTGTCGGACGCTGCCGCGCGCGAAAGCGATCTGCTCGCCTTCCAACTCGGCATCGAAATCGGCAATCCGGGATCAGTCATGTGCGGTTACAACCGCGTGGCGGGAAAGCAGGCGTGCGACAGCGACTATCTGCTCAACAATGTGCTCAAGAAAGATTGGGGCTATAAGGGCTTCGTCATGTCCGATTGGGGGGCGGTGCCGGGACTGGAAACGGCGCTCCACGGCCTTGATCAGCAATCGGGGTCGCAACTCGATGCGCAACCCTTTTTCGGGACCATGCTCGGCAAGGCAGCAACCGACAATCCCGCTTACGCCGCGCGGCTCGACGACATGAATCGGCGCATCCTGTGGGCAATTTATGCCAACGGTCTCGACGCGAATCCTGCAACGCCGGGCGGCACGGTCGATTTCGCCGCACATGCAGCCGTTGCCGAGGATGTGGCGAAGCAGGGCATCGTCCTTTTGCGCAATGAGCGCAACGCATTGCCGCTCGCCGCATCCGCCAAGCGCATCCTGCTGATCGGCGGCTACGCCAATTCGGGCGTATTGTCCGGTGCGGGATCAAGCCAGGTGCATGGAGAAAGCGGCCCGGCTGTCGTAGTGCCCTTGGGACGCAAGGACATGCCATTCGCGCAGTTTCTCTCGCAACAATATCATGACTCTGTCCCCATCGACGCCATCCGCGCCAAGGCTCCTGCCGCAACAGTCACATATCGCGACGGCAATTATGTGAGCGAAGCGGTCGCGCAAGCCAAGCGCGCCGATGTCGTCATCATCTTCGCCACCAAATGGTCGACAGAAGGGATGGATCAGCCGGACCTTACGCTCCCCCATGGACAGGATGCTTTGATCGACGCGGTCAGCGCCGCCAATCCCAACAGCATCGTCGTGCTGGAAACCGGCAATCCCGTGCTCATGCCATGGCTCGACAAGACCGCTGCGGTCGTCGAAGCCTGGTATCCCGGCGCACGCGGCGCCCAGGCTCTTGCATCGATCCTGTTCGGGGAAACCAATCCGTCGGGCCGCTTACCCGTGACGTTCCCTGCAAGCGAGGCCGATCTGCCGCGTCCGAAAATCGACGGGTTCGATTGGCTCGAACCCAATTTCATCAGCAAACCGCCGACGCCTCAAACGCAGCTTCGCGTCGATTACGACATAGAGGGCGCCGACGTGGGATATCGTTGGAATGCACGCGAAGCGAAGAAAGCGCTGTTCCCGTTCGGCCACGGTCTCAGCTACACGACATTTTCGAGCACCGGCCTTGTGACGGATGGCCGGACCGCCCGTTTCACGATAGCCAATACGGGCGGCCGGGCGGGTACTACCGTTGCGCAACTCTATCTCGTATCCAGGGGAGGCAAGAAGCAACAGCGGTTAGTCGGATTCCAGCGGGTGGAATTGCAGCCCGGCGAGAGCCGCGCGGTCGAGATGAAGATCGATCCGCGCCTGTTGGCCGACTGGAATGGCAAGGGCTGGACGATCCCAGCCGGCAGCTATGGCTTGGCGCTTGGCGACAATGCCGAAGCGCTCGGCCCGGTAGTGACGGCGCGGATATCGCGCAAAAGCTGGCGGGATTGAACTGTGGAGGGGGGCGGAGCCAGCAGGCGACGCCCCTTTCCGCTTATTGGGGAACCAGCCGATAGAAGCGGATATGGACTGCGGGTTCCCCTGCCCCCCCGCGGCTGCGATCCAATATTCCCACCAACGGCGCACGCGTCAGCCAGTCATATCGGCCACGCGGCGTTTCAAATTCGGGAAAGGTATAAACGGGCGACGCGACGCCGTTTACCGGCGGACAGGCCGATCCCCTGTTCATCACCTTGATAAGAGCGCCGTCGTCAGTCCGCCAGAAATAGTCCGCCTTGATCCGCAGGCATCCGTCTGCGCCGACCTGCTGCCAGTCCCAGCCGCCGGGCAAGACCCTTGCCTTCAAATCCTTACCTTCAACCTTGCCGCCGGTAATCCCGACGAAGGCACGCTCGCCAAGTACGGTGGCGCCGACTTTCTCGTCAGGCAGCAACGTCACGGTTTCTTCGAAAAGATACTCGAGCCTGGCCCCTGTCGATTCGGCGGCATGAGCCTGAACACCAGCCAGAATCAACGTCAGAGTCGCCAGACCTATCTTCATTCGCATCGGAAACTCTCCCTCTTTTCAACCGGGCCCTTGCCATCATATCTGGCAATCTTGGGGTAGGCGCAGAGCGGTCGGGTCCGACCCGGCCATGGCGTGTCCTTCCCCGCGCGCGCTGCCAGACTATCCGGTGCCTTGCCATGCTCGACCCAATCGACGAGGGCCGCGAAGGCATCGTAATCAGTCGTTGCTGGCCCTCCGGCGCAATGCGCCATGCCCGGTACAGGAAAGACGCGGACGACATCGTCCCCTTTGCTCCGATAACGCGCATCGACTTCGTTTCGCCAGGCAATGGTGTCGTTGATCGAAAAGACCGGATCGGAAACACCATGCGGCACGATCATCTTGCCGCCATGGGCGCGGAACCTGTCGAGATCGGGGGAGCGCATCGCGATATCCTGCCAGCTCGACCGGGGAAATTCGCGCGTCGTCGCATAGATGGCCGCGGCATCCTCTGGGAAACGGAACGACAACTGGAAGCGCAGCAACGCGGCGGGATCATCACGAACCGCGCGCGGCGGCGTCATGAACACGGTGGGCAACGACGCGCCACCGGTGAGAATGTTCAGCGAGGGCATCGAGGCATTGCCCAGCTTCCAGAATGCCCATCCGGTCGATCCGACACCCAAATCCCACGGCCAGTCAGTATAGACGGGCGCGCCCTTGGCGTCGCGCGGCCCGGCTAAGGATCGGGCAAGCGCGTCTATCTTAGCTGCCGAAAGGCAGTTGCCGCTTTCACCCGTCGCACATAACCTCTTGCGCAGTTCGGGCAATATGCGCGCCGACGTGCATTGAGCGAACGCATTGACTATGCCGTCCTTCAACCCGTCGAGAGCGTCACAACTCTTGCCGACCACATCGTGAACGATCTGAAAATCTGCGTCCGAAAAGAGCGTCGCAAAACTCGTAGGCGCGATCTGACCCTGTTGCGGGTTCCATAACCGAGCGAAGCTTTGTACATCCCACGTTTGTGCAACGGCGGCACGGGGCAAGGAGAAGCCAGGTGCAGCCGCGACAATGCCGTCGAACACATCCGGGTAGCGCTGGGCAAAGGCCATGCCCTCCTGCCCGCCCTTCGAGCAGCCGAAGAAATAGCTATGTTCGGGTTTCGATCCGTAGAATTGCCGGATCAGCGCCTTTGCCGCTTCCGCTACACGCGGCAACGACGCATGGCCATAATCCCTGCGTGCGACGGGATCGGATCCGAACACCGCCACGCCAGCCCACTCCGGATCGGTGTTGACGCTATTATCATGACCCGAATCCTGGCTGACGACCGCATAGCCTTGGAGGAGGCCAGGCTTGTTGCCCGCTCCGGTCCACCCCATTGCTTCGCCTATCACGCCATTGGTGCCGCCCCCGCCCTGGAACAGGAAGCGGCCGTTCCAGTCTCGCGGCAATCGCAAGAGATAGTGGATGGCATAGGTCTGGCCATGCGCGCCTCTATGGGCGGGAAACGCGCCGCGCACCTCACAATGGGCTGGAAGATCGAACGGCGTTGCCGCGAAGGGGGTTCGTCCTTCAAATCTGGCCGGACCTATTTGGGCCGCTTCCACAGTTCCGATCGCAGAGCCCGCGACACCGGCAAGCGCCGAGCAACGCGAAGAAAAGGAACCGGCATTCGTACCGTGCTGCGGTTGAGATTGGAGCGGAATGCCCCACGTCAAGACCGCACATGCGGCGCCTAAAAGGGCTGTTCGACCAAGCCTGTGCGACCTGTGGCTATTCAGCATAATCTCCTCCTTCGCGATCTTTTCGATGACCAGTGTCATCGACGATCGAATAATGTTATTACACATAACAAAACACGGAGGCGGGCTCAAGCGTCTATGCAGAGCGAAAGATAGGGCGGCGGGGAATGACATATGCGATGCCATGCCCCGTCGGACCAGTATGCGTCGGTCATTTGGTCGCGCGCATGTCAACGCCAGCGGGATTATCGACAAGAAATGACGCCAATGGCGGTCGTCGCGACAGCCCGGTTTTTAATTCTCGGTTGATGTCAACAAGGTCACTGGCCCGATCAGTCCCGACGAGCGCAGCGGTGCATCAGGCTTGTAAGTCGGAGCGGCAGTAAAGGTGACCTTTTGCGCGCCGGGCTGTTGATCGCCAATCAGGCGATTGACCCACAGATTGGCCACCCTGATCTCCAGCATATTTTTGCCTGGCTTGACCAACTTGCCCAAGTCTAACCGATAGGGTGCGAACCAAGTCGTACCCGCCATCTGACCGTTGACGCGCACTTCCGCCAGATCACCCACTTTGCCAAGGTCGATCCACAATTGTTCACCCCGCCTGAAGCCCTTGGGCAGATCGAAACTCGTCGCATAGGTCGCAATCCCCGAAAAATAGCGAACTTGCGGATCCGAATTCTTTTCCAGCGGCGTCAATGTCGGCATGTCGATTCGGTCGGGTGCCCCCCGCCCGGGTTGGAAGCTAACCGTCCAAGGACCGTCGAGCGTGCCCTTAATCTGCGGCGCGGGCGTCGGCCTGATAACTGATGGCGTGCGTTCCGGTTGCCGAAACACGATGAAGAAAGCGTCTTCCGCACCCACGTCGATCGGCACCACCGTTTCAGCCCCCTCCGCCCGGTAGGATATCGGCCGCATCGTTCCTTCGATAGCGCGCCAGATTTCAGGGCGTCTGCCGGCGATACGGAAACGCGCCTCAATCCGACCCGATTTCTCAGTGCGGTTGTTGAGGAAATAAAGGTCGCCATCGGCCAATTTTCGGTGGACGAAGCGATAGTCGTTGTCGGATGCAGAACCTGTCACCTGGAGGTCGGGCGTGACGCCTGTTGCCGAAAGGGCGGCCTCTATGTCCTGACTGCCAACGACACGCCCTTGCCCGATATTTTCGCCGCTCCATAATTTCTTGGTGAGCGCGCGAAACGCGGCGGCGTCGCTTGCAAGTCCCGAGGTTCTTTCCGGGGCCATCCCGATCACGGTCGCTCCCGCCTCCACCAGTTCGGCGATGCGCTTGAGCGTCGGCAAGGTCATCGCCCGCGCACCGCTGCCAAGATAAAGTGCCTTGTACCGCGCACCGCCCGGCGTGACGAGTTCGCCGTTTTCAACCTTCATCTGTTTGACCAGAATTTCGGCATTCACGAAGTCATAAGCGTAACGGGTGGGGAGATCGGCCGGAGGCGCAGCCTCGAACTGAGCGGTGATCGGTTGGTCTTCGCCATAGAAATAGGCGACGTCGGCGTGGTTCCGCCCTTGTTGAAGCAGAAATCCCGTCCGGGCCATATAATCGACCCAGGGTTTCGCCATTTCCGCCCAGCTTTCATGCCGATTGAAATATTGCCCGAAGATCATGAGACTGAGGCCAGGGATCTTGTCCTCGACAGGCTGGTGAACCGAAGTATGAACGATCGGCCTGTTGACGCCCGACGCGAATTCCAGATCGATGATACGTTTTAAGTCCGATGGCGCGAACGCCCATGGCGCAAAGGCGGATGTCATGGATTCGGCGGAAACGATATTCTGACCGTAGATGTGCGCGACCGACGCGGCCCCTTTCATATCACCGATCAAGGTCGTTCGCGGCGATTCCCCGCGATTGAATGTCCACAGCGCCGCCATAGGGACGTCGGCATGGGAGCGCATAGCGAGGTCATCGCCCAGTACAGGACGCCCGCTTTCCAACGCCTCGCCATAAACCTTCAGGCCGTTTTCGTGCGCGACTTTCGCGATCGTTCCATAATGCGCGTCAGCGATCAGGTCGGCCAAGGTCTGGCGATAATCATGCAGAAATGCGTCGCTACGTGCAGCCGATCCGACGACGGTTCCCGTCAAAGTGGGCAGAAAGGGCGTCGGATCATAGCCGCGCCGCGCCTTGAACTCCTCGATCATGCGAGGCGTCCAGTTGGAAGCCCCCACCTCGATACTGTCGGTCAATAAAGCACGAATGCCCTTCTTGCCGATCCACTCAGCGCCGGCGGCATTCTTATACATTTCTAGGTAGGTTTCGATGTAGCGACGAACGGCGCTTGCGTCATATTTATCGACCTCAAGTCCGGTCGCTTCCGCAGGGGCGGGATGGTTAGTCTTGCCGGTCAGGGAATAACCAAGCCGTACGATGCGCCAGTCGTTGCCCTTGGGCGCGGTCCAGTCGAGCGAGCCGTCCGGGCGAAGCCGGTCGGTGATGTCGATGACTTTCGACGGATCAACCGCCGGATCGGACGACGCGGTTTCGCCCATCGCATCGTAACTGCTTGCAACGGCGTAGCCCGCCTTGAACTCGAAGCGGTCGACGCGCGGTTCTGCGTTGAGGTTGAACTCGCCGATCGGAAGGTCGGCGTTTTCACCTCGCGAAAGGAAATCGAACATGACCGCACCAGGCGCGCCATCGCCCAGCCCCGGCCCGCCTTCGACCTTGTTAGGCGTCAGCGTCAGGCGAAAACGCCGCGCCGTAACCGGCGCGAACGTCATCGTCGTCGACGCTTCGCTCAGGTCGAACTGGCCGATCGTCCGCCATTGGCCGGCAACCTGCGCTTCCAGCGTGGGCCGATAGACCGGTTGCCTGAACGGCGGCCGGGCATGGGGAATGAAGAGATTGGCCGACTGCACCCTCACCGGTGCGCCATAGTCCAGGGTAATCGAACCAGGCTTCGTCGCAGAGCCCTTCGCGACGGACACCGTGGATCGAAGATCGCCGTCCAGTAGGCGTGCCGCTTCCAGTTTCGCACCATTACCTTGCATTGCAATTGGCTGAGGCAAAGGGCGCAGCGTTGCAGGGAAGGCAAGAACACGAACGTCCTGGTAGAAGTTTGGCTTGGCCGAATTGGCGTCCGCACCGGGCATGTCGTCACTGAACTTCATATTCTGGAAAGGGCCGGTGACCGATGGTGGCGCGGCTAGCGGGTGCTTTAGACGAACTCCACCGCGTAGCTCCGTCTCGCTCCAGACGAGCTTTTTCATGGCATCTTCGGGTTTCACCCACGGCCCGCCGGTTTCACTCCATCCGGGCGATGCGGCGATCGCGAATTCCAACCCTTTGGCATCTGCGGTTCGTACCGCATGGCGGAAAGCGTCTTTCCACGCATCGGTCATATAGACCAGGCGTTGCGGCACGATCTGAGGCGTCTGGAGATTGACGTCGAAATTCTGGACCCCGCCGATCCCGATGCGGGACATCCAGTCGAGATCTTTGTCGATCCCGTCCTTGGTGATGTTCCCGTTCATCCAGTGCCACCATACTCGTGGCCGGGCGGACTGCGGCGGATTGCGGAAGCCATCCTCAAGGTCGTCAGCTAAGGCAGGCGTCGTCAGCGATAAGCACGTCAGGATCGTGGATAGATAGAAAGCCGTCATTTTCATCGCGTGCGATCCTTTTCGAGCGGCCAGTGCCAGATGGCGATATACGTGGTACGCGCTGACCGGAATGGCGGCGTCCACAGCCATTCCGGTCAATCCATAGTTAGATCAGAACGTGCGACGCAGCGTCACGCCGAGTTCACGATTGTTCGTTACGGTCCCGATCCTGAGGCCCGAAGGAACGCCGAAGATCGTCCAAGGACCGCCGTCGGAATCTTCGACGACCTTGTTGAACAAATTCTTGCCCCAGAGGCTAAGCTCCCATTTCTTGTCCGGCGTGAACAAGCCAACCGAACCATTAACAGTCGTGTAGCCCGGAAAGGTACGACCGGTCTGAGGAAAGAAGGAACTGCTGCGCGTGAATGAATTGAGTCGAATATAGGCCGGTATCCGTCCCACTTCGAAATTGTAGCTGGTATTCGCCGTGAAGCTGACCTTGGGAAGCGAACCCAAGGGGCCGTTCTGCGTACAGATGCTGACATAGCGGCCCTGCTGGACGCGGGGCACACCATCGACATCCAGTTCGCCGTCGCCGTTATAATCGTTACAAGGCAGATCGGCGTTCGCGAAATGCGCGTCGGTATAGGTGAAAATGCCGCCAAGGGTCCAGGCATCCGTCACCCGGGCGTTCAGTTCGAATTCCACGCCTTTACTGACGGCGTCTCCATTTCCGGTCATCGTGCCGAAGCATTGCGGACCATTCTGAAGACCGTCATCTGTACCGAACGCCAGACCGTTGGGGTTGGGGACACCGGTACATGCGATATTGAATTGAGATGTGATGTAGCCGTCGAACTTCTGATCGAACAAGGTCAGGTTTGCCGTCAGCCTGCGGTCGAACCACTGCGTTTTCAACCCGATCTCGATCGATCGTGATTTTTCCCGATTGAAGTTGCCGAAGCTCGCGGGAATGGACGGACGCGGTGCGGCGTTTGCACCGCCCGAACCGGGACGGAAGGATGTTCCATATGACACATAAGCCATCACATCGCGCGTAAATTGATGCTGGTAGCTTGCGTTGCCAGTGATCGCATCATAGCTGCGGCTCGATCCATCGACGCGGTTGTTGATGTCAACCTTGCTGTAGCGGGCACCGATCTGAAACTGGTCCTTGTCCGTGAAATTGAAACGCTGATTGGTGAATACGCCAAAGTCCTTCGTAGTGTTTCTGTTCAGCTGTCCAGTGAATAATGGTGGCAAATTGGTGACGCCGTTGGTGCGCGTGTTCTGGAAGAAGACGCCATAAATGAAATTGTAGACTCCTTCCCCGCTCGACTGCAACCTGAGTTCATTCGATATCGAACGGCGTTTCGTCCGCACGTCAATATAACGCGCGAAGTTATTGGCCTCACCGACACCAGCGAAGTCAAAGTTCAGGTTTGTATAATAATCCGTATTATTATAACCACCTACGTAATTCAAAGCGAGGCGGTCGGAAAGGTCGTAACGTGCAGTTGCCGTTACCAAAGTTCCCTTATAATCATTGGGATTCCGCCCTTCAGTCAGCGCAATCTTGTCCTTGAGCGTGAAGGTCTGACCACAAGCCACCGATCCGACCAGAATAGCGCCGTTCTGATCACCAGCGCAGGGCGCTGTTCCCTGGATTTGGCGATAGAAGTCGCCTTTTTGATGCGTATATTGCGCCATCACGTCGGCGGAAAAGCGATCGGTAGGCGCCCAACTGATGGTGCCGCGTACAACCTTGGTTTCCTGATAGTTGCTTTTGCCGTTGTTAATGTTTTTGACTTCGGTCAGCCCGTTGTGATCGTAGATGCCGGCAAGGCGGAAAGCGAGCGTGTTGCTGATCGGACCGCCGAATGCTGCTTCGAAGCGCTGGCCGTCGTGATCGCTCAGCGTGCCTTCGGCATATCCGTCATAATCCGTGAAACTACCCTTTTGCGTACCGATCGTCAAAGCACCCGATGGTGATGGGCGTCCGCGAAGGGTTCCTTGCGGCCCCTTCAAAACTTCGATCTGTCCGATATCGAGCGTCGCGGCGAACGCATCGAAAACAGTAATCGGCACTTCGTTCAAATAGGTTTCGACAGTGTAAGTCGAAGGTCCACCGCCGCTCGGCATCTTGATGCCGCGAAGGGAGATTGATTGTTCGGACGGGCTAGTCTGGGTAAGCGACAAACCGCCCACGACCGTCGAAAGTTCTTGGGTATTCTGAATGTGAAGATCTTGAATAGCTGCCGCGGAAACGACGTTCACAGTCTGGGCGACCTTTTGGACAGGCTCCGCGATCTTCGTTGCCGTAACGATGATTTCCTGCGACTCTGGATCCGATGGACCGCTTGCACTCTGCTGCGCTGCCGATCCTGGAATGGCCTGCGCAAAGGCGCTGGAATATGACAATGTCGTTATGACGGCGGTTGTTACAAACAACGCCATGCGCGTCGCGCACCCGCTAGTGCTGGGCATATGTTCCTCCCCTAATCAGGCCGGCTGATGCCGGTCTTAATCGTGATAACTAACGGCAATTGTTATCGCGTCAACAAATTTGATCGCATTGAAGTCACGGACAGCCTTCCGACTGTAAGTATCTCACGTAACTTTACGCCTATTCTCAGATAGATGGTCAGGCCATGGCCTGTTCTCCAGCTCAAATGGCGAAACTCCTATACTTGGGCTATCCGGTTGCATGGGGCGTCATTCGGCGAAATGCCGATCACTAGGGGCAGCGAACCCGCGATGGGCATGCTAGAAGCAGAGTGAGCGTCAGCGACCGGGGTCGAAACTGTCTGCTATCTGCTGGGCTACGGGCCGGTGCTTGCGATTGCGTGCAGGCAAGCCGGACTGCCGCTTCCGCCAGATCTGTGGTTGGGCCTGCTGCGGGAAACGCTATCTGCGGCTCCTGCCGGCAATCGAATGGCGCATCGCGGGACAAAGTCGCTGTTCGCTGCGCCTTACCAAACGGCGGTTTCTTAACCGACACCGGACATTTCTACGGCGCGAGATCGCGGGCTTACGCATGACATCATTGGCCGATAGACGACGGTCCGGTTCGGATCTGCGTGTCGAGGATAGCTGACGCTCATGCGGCATTGAAGGCCGACCAAAATAGTTGGTAGCCGTCACTCGGGCGAACGTCTGTTCCCGACAAGTAGCTACCAGTCGCGAGGGTGGGCACGGCTTTTCGCCGATCTCTCACTCCCTCCCATCAAGAAACTACTTTGTCGTACGTTCTAAAGACCTCTCGCGTATAGGCGGCATAAAACTTCAAAAACCGCAGGAACAGGCCGACCGCGAGGATCGCCGCACCGATCATCATAGTGCTGGGCACGCGATTGTGGTTCCGCCACGAGGCATAAGCCAACATAGCAGTAGCTATGATCGCAGCCATAGAGACGTTGCGGCACATGCCATACTGGTTGATGAAATTGTCGAGGCGTGACGCCGTATCAGCAACTCCGCGCGCATGAGGAAAGGCGACAATGAACGCGGTCTCGCCGTCTATCGCGGTAGATGCGACGTTCAGCCCTGTCGCGAGCTTTCCCATGATCCGCGTCTGGTTGGGGACGGGAAAGGGTTGATACTCGCGTGCGCCCGATATCGCCGAAAGCCAGAGTTCACGGCGACGCGGCGGATGAATGCCAAGCACGATCTCAAATGGCGGACGCAATATGCGCCGAGCCACCACATGCTCCAGCAAAATTGCCGACGGCATGGCAATGATTTGACCCGCAAGATATGCCACGATGGCCCAGAAAACACCGGGCACGATCGTCCAATGCTGCTCGCGTGCGAGAGTAGACCCCATGAACGCACGATCTTATGCCGCAAGCGCCACCATACCGGTCGTCAGGAACGCATAAAATTCATAGCTAGCGAGCGGAAACCAGTCCTTCATGGCTTTTCGCTTCCACGACTGTCAATTTTGGGTTGAGTGTATACCCGCTCCGCAATCAGCTTGAAGTAGCCCCCCGGGGTATGGATGAGAAGCAGCGCAGGGCCAAACTGACGCATAGCAAGTATGCCGCCTGCAATGGCATCGGTCATCGAGGGACCGCTTGCCGTCAGATGGTTGTGCCATGTCCCGATCACTTGCAGCGCGCCGTCGGTGCGCCGCGCAATCCCTAGAACCGCGGCCTGTTGATTGCCACTGAGAGTTGGACCCGGGAAGGGCAGAGGTAGACGGGATCGCCCCAGACCTGCCCCGGCTGGTGAAGCCGTTTCGGCAGGCAGATCTCTCGGCCATCGTGAGCGAACTCATTTGACGAAAGCGCGCCCAAGAGGCCGTAGCCCGCAGCATCAATCCAACGCATGATGACGCAGGGGCTTGGATCGAAAAAGAGCTATATGCTTGGAAAGATCGCTCTGATCGGGACGTCTGGTCGCTGCAACCGCATTTGCGCAGCTTGGTCCCAAATTTGAAATGCCTCCTGAGATCGGTGCGGCTTATTGGAAACTCGGAAAGGCCATGATAGCCCATGACGCTGCTGGGAACCCAGCCGACCGTGTGATCTAATTGACGGTATTTTTCAGGTTGATATTTTTCAGAGCAGCGCTTTTTGGGCTCTCACGATTTGGTGCAGGCGTTCCGATTGTCGCTGACGGGCATCGATCACTAAGAGGCAATTTTATCCAATGAAATCAATACCGTAAGTTTATGACGGATTGGCATTCGGCCAAATATGACGAAAAATATTTTACTCTTTTAATATTAATGGCTTACGATAATACGGACAATTGAGTGGGAGTGATTTTGCCCATCCGGTGGCGGTCGAAACAACGCCAGCGGACATTCTAACCCTCTGACAGATAATAAATGCCTGCCATAAGCCGAACGAGGGAGCGGCAATGCGGATTGTCATTATCGACGACAGCGGGCTTCGCGCGACGGTTCTGGAAGAAGGGCTGCGCGACGCGGGCTATGACGACATCCATATCGTACCGCCACGCGGCGCGTTCGTCGCCCGGCTGGAGCGGATGGCGCCCGACGTCGTGTTGATGGACCTGGGCAGTCCGAGCCGCGACACGCTGGAGGAGATGCTAACCGTCAGCCGGGCGCTCGCCCGCCCGATCGCGATGTTCGTCGATCAGTCGGACGAGCAGATGATCGGCGCGGCGATCGACGCGGGGGTGTCCGCCTATGTCGTCGATGGACTGCGTAAGGAACGGGTGAAGCCGGTGCTGGAACTGGCCGTCCGCCGTTTCAATGCCTTTTCCAAGATGCAGGCAGAACTGGACGAAGCGCGCACCGCGCTGTCGGACCGAAAGATCATCGACCGCGCCAAATCCATATTGATGAACCAGCGCAACCTGTCCGAACAGGACGCCTATTCTCTGCTGCGATCGAGCGCGATGAACCAGGGCAAGAAGATCGTGGACGTCGCGCAGGCGCTGATCACGGCGAGCGACCTCCTGGGAGGGGGATTATGACGACGCACCTCAAGATCGCTTTTCTGCCGCTCAACGACGCGGCGGTGCTGGTGGCAGCGCGCGAGAAAGGTTTTGCTGAAGAGGAAGGGCTGAATATCAACCTCATCCGCACGACCAGCTGGGCGACGTTGCGTGACAGGCTGGTGTTCGGCCAGGTCCATGCCGCGCAGATGCTGGCCCCGCTTGCGGTTGCGGTGACTTTGGGGCTGAGCCAGCAGCCCGCCGCGCTCGCCGCGCCTTACAAGCTCGGCGTCAACGGCAATATGCTGGTGATGGCGAGCGACTTCGCCAAGGCGCTGGAGCCGGATCTCGGCGCGCGCTTGTCCGATCCGCTCGGCACGGCGCATGATTTCGCCGCCGCGATCGGTTTATGGCGGCGTAAGCCGGTGATCGGCGTCGTTCACCGCTTTTCGAGCCATGCGATCATGCTGCGATACTGGCTGGCGAGCGCGGGGGTCGATCCCGATCGCGACGTGCTGCTGCGCGTGCTGCCGCCGTCGCTGACGGTCGAGGCGTTGCGCGCAGGCGAGATCGACGGCTTCATTGCCGGTGAGCCGTGGGGCAGCGCGGCAGTCGAGGCGGGACTGGCCGAGACGGTCGCGATCGGCGAGCGCATCTGGCGGCGCGGCGTAGAGAAGGTGCTGGCTTTTCGCGAAGCGTGGCTGGAAGAAAATCCCGATATCGTCGATCGGCTGCTTCGGGTGTTGGCACGCGCGGCGGTCTGGTGCGACGACCCAGCCAATCATACCGTTTTGGCCGATTTGCTGGCCGACCCGCGCTATGTCGATCAGCCTGCCGATCTCATAGCCCGTGGCCTCGAAGGGCGAATTATCGCACGAGCCGGAGACGCGCCGATCGCCAATCCCGACTTCATGCTCTTCAGCCGGGAAGCGACGCCTTTCCCATGGCGCAGCCAGGCGCTCTGGATTTATTCGCAAATGGTCCGCTGGCACATGGTCGCGCATGACCCCGCCACCATGGCGAAGGCAGGCGCGGTTTTCCGCCCTGACGTCTTCCGACGCGCTTTGGCCGATAGCGACATGCCGATGCCCGGCGCCAGCATGAAGGTGGAAGGCGCGCTGGCCCATCCGCTGGCTGTCGGATCGCGCAAAGGCGAGTTGACATTGGGACCAGACCGCTTCTTCGATGGCCGCACTTTCGATCCCGAAAAGATCGAGGAATTTCTGGCGGCCTTTTCCAGCTAGAATTTTGTGCCTTGCAACATGACGCAATGTGCAGGATGATCATCGAGTCGCGCGACGAAGCGTGACGCTATCGGATGCGCCGTCCCAAGGTGGGGATCGTGCCTCCTCACCATTTCGCAGCAAAGCCGCTGACCGGGTTCGTTCGACAAGAACGACATTCGGGCTGCGGCTTTTTTCGTGTCCATTTTCCGTCAGAATATGGGGGACATCTTATGGCAACCGCTTATTGGGATCGCGAAGGACAAGACGCTCCGGCGTCCGCCGAGACCAGCTTCTGGAAGGCCGGCCACACGCCGACCCTCATCGCCGCCTTTCTCTATTTCGACCTCGCCTTCATGGTGTGGGTGCTGTTGGGGCCACTCGCGCCCGCTATTTCCAAGACGTTGGCACTCACCCCGGCGGAAAAGGGGCTGATGGTGGCGACGCCGACGCTGGCAGGGGCGCTGCTGCGTGTTGTGAACGGGTTGCTAGTCGATCGCATAGGCCCGAAACTGTCCGGCGCGATCAGCCAGTTGATCGTCATCGCGGGCCTGTTCACGGCCTGGATGATGGGCGTCAACAGCTTCGGCGGCACGCTGGCGCTCGGGGTCATCCTGGGCTTTGCTGGCGCAAGCTTCGCCATCGCGCTGCCGCTCGCCAGCCGCTGGTATCCACCGGAACATCAGGGCAAGGCGATGGGCCTCGCCGGCATGGGTAATTCGGGCACGGTGCTGGCGTCGCTGTTCGCGCCCGGCCTTGCCAAGCTGTTCGGCTGGAACGCCGTGCTGGGGCTGGCCTGCGTCCCCCTTTCGATCGTGTTCGTCGCCTACATGGTGATGGCGAAGGACGCGCCTGGCGCGCCTGCCCCCAAGCGAATGATCGACTATTTCGAGCCGCTGAAGCAGGCCGATGCCTGGTGGCTGATGGCCTTCTACGCCGTCACGTTCGGCGGGTTTGTCGGTCTTGCCGCAAGCCTGCCGATCTACTTCACAGACCAGTTCGGCCTGACCCCGATCGTCGCGGGCTACTGCACGGCTGGCTGCGTCTTCGCCGGATCGCTGGTACGGCCGATGGGTGGTGCGCTGGCCGACAGGATCGGCGGATCGAAGGCGCTGATGATCGTCTATGCCGTCGCGGCGGTGGCGCTGGCGGGAGTGGGGTTCGCGACCACGCTGGGTGGCGCGCTCGGATTGTTCGTGCTGGCGATGTTGGCGCTCGGCACGGGCAACGGATCGGTGTTCCAACTGGTGCCGCAGCGCTTCCAGGCGGAAATCGGCGTCATGACGGGCCTTGTCGGCATGGCGGGCGGCGTCGGCGGCTTCTATCTCGCCAGTTCGCTCGGCCTTGCAAAGCAGCTGACTGGCAGCTTCGCCCCCGGCTTCCTCATCTTTGCAGGGCTGGCGGTCGCGGCTTTGATCGGCCTCGCACTCATTAAGGGCAAGTGGCGCACCAGCTGGACCACCGGCGCGCGCATCTGAATGGAGAGGAGGGCGGCAGCGTCATGTGGCGACCGCCGCCCCGACCTTTTTCCGCATCGAACATCCGTTTGGGGGAATGGATATGTTGAAAACCGTGATCGCCACGGCAGCGATCGGCGTTGCCGTCACGCCTGCCTGCGCGCAGGACATTATCCTAAAACCGATCGCCGAAGCGCGGCTGCGCTACGAACATGCAGATCAGGATGGACTGCCGATCGAAACGTCGGACGCCATCACCGCCCGCGTCCGGGCTGGCGCGACGGCCACCAGCGGCGCACTGTCCGCCACGATCGTCGGGCAAGGCACACTTGCCCTTCTCGATCAGCGCTATGATGGCCTCAACGGCGTCGCGAACCGCCCGCTGATCGCCGATCCGGAGAATGTCGCGCTCTACATCGCTCAGCTTCAATATCGCACCAAAGCGCTGACGATCACGGGCGGGCGGCAGAAGATCGTCCTGGATGATGAGCGTTTCGTCGGCAATGTCGCCTTTCGTGACAATGGACAGACCTATGACGCGGTGAGAATGGAAGCCGCACCGGTAAAGGGTCTCAAACTCGACGTCTCCTACGCCTGGAGCGCCAGGACAATCTGGGGTTTTCAGGGGCGCGGCGTCCGGCAGCAGGGCATGAGCGGCGACAATATCTTCGCCAATCTTTCCTACGCCACGCCGGTGGGAACGCTGACCGGATTTGCCTATCTGGTCGATCAGAATGAGGTGGCAGTGCAGGGCTATCGCCTGTCGAGCCAGACCTATGGCGCGCGATTGGCGGGCGGCATTCCGCTATCGAAAAATGTGAAGCTTTCCTATCAGTTCAGCCATGCGCGCCAGTCCGATTATCACCGCAACCCCAACGATTATCGCGCCGATTATTGGCTGGCCGACGCGACGCTCGATATTCGGGGGTGGAAGCTGAACGGAGGTTATGAGGCGCTGGGCGCGGACCGCGGCACGGCGCTCACTAGTTTCCAGACCCCGCTTGGCACCAATTTCAAATTTCAGGGCTGGGCGGACAAGTTCCTGATCACCCCGCCCAACGGCATTCGCGATATCTATGCGGGCGGCGGCTATGGATGGAAGCAATTCGGTCCGCTGACTGGCGTGTCGCTGGCCGCAACCTGGCATCGCTTCGAGAGCGATCGTCTGGATCAGCATTATGGTAATGAATGGAACCTGCTCGCGTCGGCCAAGCTCGCCAAGACCATGCTCTCGGTCCGCTACGCCCGCTATGATGCGAAGGATTTCGCGACCGATACCGAAAAGCTCTGGCTTCAGGCCGACTGGATGCTCTGACGATTTCAGGGCTTGAGCCGCAAGGCGAATCGCCATATGCTGCACTGCAAGGGACAAGGATGTCCCAAACCATAGCCGACGCGGTTCAGGGTAGAACCGCCGAGGCGCACATGATGGCAAGGCCGCCATCCAGACTTTCGGATTTCACGTCCGAGGGTCCGGATGGCGGCCTTTTTTTTGTTTCCGAAAGGACCGGGGATGGAACTTCAAGTCAGGGATGACAGCCGAACGGAGGGTGCTGAAGACACGCTCGTCCCGTTCGAGGATGTGCGCGAGCATCTGGTCGTCGTCGGCAATGGCATGGCCGGGTGCCGCGCGGTCGAGGAACTGCTGGCGCGCGATGCAGGCCGTTACCGTGTCACCATCTTCGGCGGCGAGCCGCATGTGAATTATAATCGCATCATGCTCTCCCCCGTGCTGGCGGGCGAAAAGAGCTTCGACGATATCGTCATCAACACTCGCGCCTGGTATGATGAAAACGGCATCGACCTGATCGTGTCCGATCCCATCGTCGCGATCGACCGCGCGGCCAAGAGCGTGACCGCGCGCAGCGGGCGGACGGTCCATTATGATCGCCTGCTGATCGCCACCGGCTCCGACCCCTTCATCATTCCCGTCCCCGGCAAGGATCTGCCCGGCGTCATCAGCTTCCGCGACATGAAAGATGTCGACACGATGCTGGAAGCCGCTGGTCGGGGCGGTAGCGCCGTGGTGATCGGCGGCGGACTGCTTGGCCTGGAAGCGGCGCACGGCCTGACGCTGCGTGGCATGAAGGTGACGGTGATCCATCTGATGGATACGCTGATGGAGCGTCAGCTGGACGAGGCGGCGGGCTGGCTGCTCAAGAGCGCGCTGGAGGCCCGCGGGCAGACGATCCTGACCGGGGCGAACACCGCCGAAATCTATGGGCAAGGCAAGGTCGAAGGCGTCCGCCTCAAGGACGGGCGCGAAATTCCCGCCAGTCTCGTCGTCATGGCGGTCGGCATCCGTCCCGCCACCGCGCTGGCGCGGGAAGCCGGGCTGACCGTCAATCGCGGCATCGTCGTGGACGACCACATGGTGACGAGCGACCCCGCCGTGCTCGCGGTGGGCGAATGCGTAGAGCATGACGGCAATGTCTATGGCCTCGTCGCGCCGTTGTGGGACATGTGCCGCAGCCTCGCCGATGGCCTGACCGACCGGCACAGCGGCTATCGCGGATCGGTGACCTCCACCAAGCTCAAGGTCGCCGGGCTGGACGTCTTTTCCGCAGGCGATTTTTCCGGCGGCGGAGGATGCGAGGACATCGTCCTGCGCGACGCGTCACGCGGCGTCTACAAACGTGTCGTCATCAAGGATGACCGGATCGTTGGCGCCGTCCTCTATGGCGATACCGTGGACGGGGGCTGGTATTTCGACCTGCTCAAGAAAGGCGAGAATATCGCCGACATTCGCGACCTGCTGATCTTCGGTCAGGGCTACGCCTCGGGAGGAGGCGCGCTGGACCCTAAGGCGGCCGTTGCGGCGCTCTCGGACGATGCCGAGATTTGCGGCTGCAACGGCGTGACCAAGGGGCAGGTCGTCGGCTGCATCGAAAAGGGCGCATCCAGCCTCGACGCGGTGCGCGCCACCTGCAAGGCATCGGCAAGCTGCGGTAGCTGCACCGGCTTGGTCGAAAATCTGCTGGCGGTCGTGCTGGGCGAAGATGTGCAATCCGGCCCGAAGACGATGTGCAAATGCACAAGCTTCACCCATGACGATGTGCGCCGCGAAATCGTGGCGCAGGCGATGACGTCGATCCCCGAAGTGATGCAGAAGCTGCACTGGACGACGCCGGACGGCTGCTCCTCCTGCCGCCCCGCGCTCAACTATTATCTGCTCTGCGCACTGCCGGGCGAATATCAGGACGACCAGCAGAGCCGCTTCGTCAACGAACGGATGCATGCCAACATCCAGAAGGACGGCACCTATTCGGTGGTGCCGCGCATGTGGGGCGGCCTGACCAACCCGCGCGAATTGCGCGCGATCGCAGATGTGGTCGAGAAATATAACTCGCCGATGGTCAAGGTGACCGGCGGCCAGCGGCTCGACATCTTCGGCATCAAGGGCGAGGATCTGCCCGCCGTCTGGGCGGACCTTAATGCGGCGGGCATGGTGTCGGGCCATGCCTATGGCAAGTCGCTGCGCACGGTGAAGACCTGCGTCGGGTCTGAATGGTGCCGCTTCGGCACGCAGGATTCGACCGGCCTTGGGGTCAAGACCGAGCGGATGACCTGGGGATCGTGGATGCCCCACAAGTTCAAGATCGCGGTGTCGGGTTGTCCGCGTAACTGCGCCGAAGCGACGATCAAGGACTTCGGCATCGTCTGCGTCGATAGCGGCTATGAACTGCATGTCGGCGGCAATGGCGGCATCCATGTCCGCGCAACCGATTTCCTGTGCAAGGTCGCGACCGAGCAGGAGGCGCTCGATTATTGCGCCGCCTTCACCCAGTTGTATCGCGAGGAGGCCCGATATCTCGAACGCACCGCGCCGTGGATCGAGCGCGTTGGGGTCGATTATGTGAAGAGCCGCATCGTCGAGGATGATGCCGGGCGAGAGGCGCTGCGGGCGCGCTTTCTCTATTCTCAAAGCTTCAGCCAGGACGATCCCTGGGCCGAAAGGGCGGCGGGCGGCAATGCCGAACTGCACCAACCCATCGCCCCTCTAGCCATCGCTGCGGAGTGAACGACATGACCGACTGGATCGACATCGGGACGCTGGCCGACATTCCCCAGCGTGGCGCACGCACGGTGCAACTGCCGGGCGAAAAGGACATCGCGGTGTTCCGCACCAGCGACGATCAGGTCTTCGCGCTGGTCAACGAATGCCCGCACAAGAAGGGTCCGCTGAGCCAGGGCATCGTTCATGGCCACAGCGTCGCCTGTCCGCTGCATAACTGGAACATCGCGCTGAAGACGGGAGAAGCGCAGGGCAATGACGAAGGCTGCACGCCGACGATCGCCGTCAAGCAGGAAACGGGCCGCATCCTGATCGCGCGGCCCGCGACGATAAAAGCGGCTGCCTGATGGGAGAGGCCGTCCGCACCACCTGCGCTTATTGCGGTGTCGGTTGCGGCATATCCGCGACGCCGACCGGTCCGCGCGCCGTCGCGATCAAGGGCGACGACGCGCATCCGGCGAATGGCGGGCGGCTTTGTTCCAAGGGTACGCATCTGGGCGAAACGGTCGGGCTGACAGGGCGTTTGCTCCACCCGATGATCGGCAACCGGCGGGCAAGCTGGGACAAGGCGCTCGACCTCGTGGCAAAGCGCTTTGCCGAGACGATCGCGCGCCATGGCCCGGACAGCGTCGCCTTCTACGTCTCGGGCCAACTTCTGACCGAAGATTATTATGTCGCCAACAAGCTGATGAAGGGCTTCATCGGATCGGCGAACATCGACACCAACAGCCGCCTCTGCATGTCGAGCGCGGTCGCCGGGCACAACCGCGCCTTCGGCGAGGATATCGTGCCCGCAACCTACGCCGATCTTGATGAAGCGGACCTCATCGTCCTTGTCGGATCGAACACGGCCTGGTGCCACCCGATCGTCTATCAGCGCATCCAGGCCGCTCGCGCCGCACATGGCACGAAGCTGGTGGTCATCGATCCGCGTCGGACCGAAACCTGCGAAGGCGCGGACCTGCATTTGCCGGTGAAGCCGAGTACCGACGTGGCGCTGATGAACGGGCTTCTCGCCTGGATGGATGCTCAGGGGCTGACGGATGCGCGGTACCTGACCGATCATGTCTCCGCGCCGGATGACTTCTGGACTCATATCCGCACTGGGCATGATCTCTGGACCACGGCGAAGACCTGCGACCTGCCGCCCGCCTTGCTCCAGCAATTTTACGAGCTGTTCGGCGCCACGCCGCGCACCGTTACGCTGTTCAGCCAGGGGATCAACCAGTCGATCCGCGGCACCGATCAGGTGAACGCGATCATCAACCTGCATCTGGCGACCGGCCGCATCGGCAAGCCCGGCGCCGCGCCCTTTTCCATCACCGGCCAGCCCAACGCGATGGGCGGGCGAGAGGTGGGCGGCCTTGCCTCGACGCTCGCCGCCCACATGGATTTCGCGCCCGACAATGTCTCGCGGGTCGGACGCTTCTGGGCCGCGCCTGCGATGGCGACCAAGCCGGGCCTGAAGGCGGTCGATCTGTTCCGATCGATCGGCGAAGGCCGCATCAAGGCGCTATGGGTCATGGCGACCAACCCTGCCGTATCCCTGCCCGACGCTGCCCGCGTGCGCGAAGCACTGGCTGCCTGTCCCTTCGTCGTGGTGTCGGACGTGATTGCCGACACGGATACGGCTGTTCACGCGCATGTCCGCCTGCCTGCGGCCGCCTGGGGGGAGAAGGACGGCACCGTCACAAATTCCGACCGCACAATCAGCCGTCAACGCCCGTTCTTGGCGCTTCCGGGCGAAGCAAAGCCCGACTGGTGGATCATCACGCAGGTCGCGCGTCGGATGGGCTGGCGTAACGCCTTTGCCTATGATCGGCCCGCCGACATCTGGCGCGAACATGCGCGCCTCACCGCTTATCAGAATGACGGGCAGCGCCTGCTCAACCTACGATCGCACGCTACGATCGGCAACGACGCCTATGATGCGATGGAGCCATTCTGCTGGGGCGGCGAACATCCGTTTGCGAATGGCGATTTCAGCACGCCGGATCGCAAGGCGCAGCTCGTCACCGTCAAGCAGATGGATGTGCAAAGCCCCCTGCGCGACTGGCCGCTGACGCTCAACACCGGGCGCTACCGTGATCAATGGCACACGATGACGCGCACCGGCCTATCGCCCAAGCTCGCCCGCCATCGCGAAGAGCCGCTGGTTGAAATCCACCCGGAAGACGCGCAGGCGCTTGGCATCGCCGATGGTGATCTCGCCCGCGTGTCGACACCGCAGGGCGACAGCATCTTTCGCGCCGCCCTCAGCGAAGGCCAGCGACCGGGCGATATCTTCACACCGATCCATTGGACCGACCAGATATCCAGCGGCGGCCGCACCGGCCTGCTCCCCCGCCCGCTGACCGATCCGCATTCGGGCCAGCCGGGCTTCAAGTCGACCCCCGCCGCCGTGCGGAAGGTCGCGACCGAATGGAAAGGTTTCCTCATCCTGCGCGGTGAAGATACGGCGCGACTGCCTTGTCTCTGGGCGACGCGGGTGACGGTGCCGGGCGGTGTGCTTTACGAGGTTGCGGGCAATGGCGATCCCGCGCGGCTGGAAGCGTCCCTGCCAAGGGGGGACAGGGTCGAAGCGATCGATCCGGCACGTGGCACGCGGCGGGTGGCGATCATCCGGGACGGCAGGCTGGCGGCGGTTCTGTTCCTGACGCGCAGCGGCCTGCTGCCGTCGCGCGACTGGCTGATCGCCCAGCTGGCTGCTGACGACGTCGGACCTACCGTCCTCGCCGCACGGGGGCCGGGACAGCAGGTGGACAAGGGCGCGACGATCTGCGTCTGCTTCGACATCGGCCTCAACCAGATCGTGGCAGCCATCCGATCCCAGCAGCTGATCGACGTGGCCGCCATCGGCAAGGCGATCGGCGCGGGAACCAGTTGCGGATCGTGCCGCCCCGCTCTCGCCAACATCCTGATCCAGACTTCGCAGGAGACGCTCGATGCAGCCGAATGAGATCATCACACCGGGCACCGTTTGGCTAGTCGGCGCAGGACCAGGCGACCCCGATCTGCTGACGCGCAAAGCCGAGAGATTGATCGGTGCGGCGGACATCGTCTTCTATGACGCACTCGTCGGAGAGGGTGTGCTGGACCTGATCCCGACTGCGACCGAGAGGGTAAGCGTCGGCAAGCGGTCCGGTCGCCATTCCAAACCGCAGGAGTGCATCAACGATCTGCTTGTCGCTGCGGCGCAGGCGGGCAAGCGAGTGGTCCGACTGAAGGGCGGCGACCCCTCGATCTTCGGTCGCTCGACCGAGGAGATGGAGGCATTGTCCCAGGCCGGCATAGCCTGCTTCATCTGCCCCGGCATTACGGCGGCCAGTGCGGCTGCCGCCAGTGCACGATTTTCGCTGTCGCTGCGCGGCGTTGCGCGGCGGGTGCAATATGTGACCGCCCATGCACGCAAGGGTGAAAGTCTCGATCTCGACTGGGCCAGCCTGGCAGACTCGAAGGCGACGACGGCTTTCTACATGGGGCGATCCGCTGCTCGCGATATCAGTTCCAACCTGATCGGCATGGGACTGCCCGGAACGACGCCAGTCATGGTCGCCTGCGATGTGAGTCTGCCCACGGAACGCCTGCTGCACACCCGCCTGGACCTGCTCCCCCTGTCGGCCGCGGCCATGACCGATAGCCAGCCCATGTTGATCCTTGTCGGAGAGGCGATCGGTATCCGCAAGCGCGGGGAATTGGCATTAATGAGTGAAGCTACGGTCTGATGTCGACGTTCCGTCAAGCCCACGTCCTACATTAGGAATTGGCCCTTTTTCGGCAAGGTAACAAGGTCGCTGGAAAACGCGCAACCTTGTTACCTGCTCTTGTTTGGCTCAAACCGTCAATAAAGGCGGGCGGCCTGGGTTTTCAGTGGCGGAAAGCGTCCATGGCTTTCGTCAGCTGGTTCTTCCGGTTGGTCGACCCAAGCTTGTATCCGCTCCAGGTCGGGATCGTGCCGGGCTCCCAATAGACGACGCCCCGGCCCATCGGCCCAAGCGCCTTGATGCGCGCGATGATGTCTGTCAGCATCGCCTTGCCTTCCTTGGGCTTGTCATATTCATAGCCGACCTCGACGAGCATCACCGGCTTTTTGAAGCGTTCAACCAGTTGGCTCATGGTCGCACTGACCCTGGGCGATTCCACGCGCCACTGCTTCGACGGCGTGAAGAACGGGTAGTAGGACAGGCCGATCACATCGACCTTGCCGCCATTCCTGGCGAACTCATCGAACCACCACAAAGCCTTGCCGGTGTCCCATCCATTGTCGATGTGGATGATGACTTCGGCGCCGGGATAGATTTCCTTCACGGCGGCGTAACCGGCATTGGTGAAGCGGGCGACGTTGGCGAAGTTGTTGGTCTTGCCATCTGGCCATAGCAGGCCGTTGGTGATCTCATTGCCCACCTGCACCCATGCGACATCTATGCCATTGGCCTTGAGGTAGGCGAGCGTGTCACGCGTATGGTCGGCAACCGCCTTCGTCAGTTGGGCGACATCGTAATCATTCCACGCGGCCGGCTTGAACTGCTTGCCCGGATCGGCCCAATTGTCGCTGTAGTGGAAGTCGATCATGATCCGCATACCATGTTCGCGCGCGCGCTTGGCCTTGGCGAGAACGTCCTCCCGCGCGCTCCAGCCGCCTTTGGGATCGACCCAGACACGCAGGCGAACGGAATCGATGCCCGTTTCCTTGACCAGATCGTACAGGTCCGCCGGCTTGCCCTTGGCGTCGCGGAAGGCGAGCCCTGCCGCTTCCTGCTCGGTCACCGAACTGATGTCCGCCCCGTAGGTGAACGTCGAGGGAGGTACGGCCTGTGCCGTCGCGGTGTGACCCGCGAGCGGCATGACGGCAAGGATGGTGGCCGCGCCTGTGACAAAAGCGCGGCGGCTGAACTTACCAAAACCCGTCATCAGAAATTATACCCCACGCCCATCAAGAATCTGCGTCCGAACTTTTCGAAGCGGCCCTGAAGGTTGCGATCGCCATAGTAGGTCTCGAACGGCTCGTCGGTCAGGTTGTTCGCCTGGAACAAGAGCTTTACGCCAGCGAGCTTGGATTCCTTGGGGAATTCATAGCTGGTCTGGAAATCGAGCACGCTTTCGGGGGCGTTGAACAGGATGCGGTCGGTATCGCCCAGTTCGGTCACGTAAGCCGAGCGGTAGCGGAACGCGACGCGCGCTTCGAAGCCGGACTTGCTGTAGTATAGCGAGGCGTTGCCGACATGCTTCGACAGGCCCGGCAGCGGCGTCGCACCAAGGGCGTTGTCCGCTTCCGCGACGGAAATGTTGCTCGTGGTGTAGCTATAGTTGGCGTAGATGCCGAAACCATCAAATGGCGCGGGTAGGAAGGTGAAAGCCTTTTGCAGCGCCACTTCAAAGCCCTTGATGTTGCCGCCATTGCCATTGACCGGCTGCGTGAATGCCACCGTGCGCGGGTTTCCGTTCACGTCGGGCAGTTCGCGCTCGGTAACCTGCCGGGTGATGTACGTGCCCAATTGTTTGTAGAAGCCGGAGATGGTCAGCGCACTGTCGCGATCAAAGTACCATTCGATGGTGGCATCAAGCTGCTTGGCGCGGAACGGTTCAAGCAGCGGGTTGCCGCCGCTGGCCGACGGCGTGCCGAAGTCGAAAAGACCAGAGCCCGCATTGAGGTCATCGAGCGGCGGACGTGCGATAGCTCGGCTGGCAGCAAAGCGCAGCTGAAGCTTGTCCGTTGGCTTGAACGTCAGATTGAGGCTCGGCAACCAATCGTAGAACTCGTTCTTTACCACGATAGGCGACGTGATCACGCCGTTGGGATCCTGGAAAAGTTCGGTGCTACGGGAATCCGTTTCGGTTTTGACGACGCGGAGGCCAACATTGCCCACGAAAGGAACGCCGAACATCATACCGTCGAGATCGACCTGGCCGTAAAGGGCGGAGGTCTTTTCCTTGACCCGCCATGAGCTGGTCTGATCATAAACGCTTTGCTGCGGGTCGATCGGGCCGAACAGACGCTCCACCGTTTCGAAGATGTCGATCGACTGCACCGCAGGCAGGTTGGCGAACTCGCCCTTGAATTGATAAGGCTTGTTGATCAGCGACGGGTCGAGAACCTGCCGGTCGGCTTCGGCGATATCGCCAAATTGCGACATCGCATAGTATGTCTTCTTGCGCTCGGTATGGCGAACGCCGAAACGCAGCGCAGCAAGCGGGCCTTCACCAATCTCGCGGCGGACATCGCCTGTCAGCGTCAGCAGATCGTCCTTGATGCGCGCGGCGGCGCCGTTGGGAATCTGGAAGCGGGCGACACGCCATAGCGACGGGTCGGTCATGTCGCTACCGATATTCATCACCGGCACGCTGTCATTGCCCGACTGGAACGTCGCCGTCGGGCGGAACCCGAAAGGATCGGTTTGCAGCGTCAAATACTGCTGGTTACGGGTCGTCGTGGAGTATCCGGCATCACCGGTCACCTCCCAGCCGTCGGCCGGACGCCACGCCAGGTTGAGGCCGCCGGCGTAGAGATCGTCCTTGAAGAAGAAGTTCTCGTTCACGCCACTGATGGTCTGACCGAAACTCTCCAGGCCCGTAATCGTCGCGCCGGTGACGTAGCCGTTGCGTGTAGTCACATCGGTAATATTGTTGCCGAACGCCAAGCTGCCCACCCGGAAACCGCGCTGCGTTTCCTCGAACGACACGTGGCTGTAGAGGAAGTCCGCGTTCATTTCGAACGCGTCGCTTGGCTTCCACTGCGCCGCTGCGACCGCGCCGTGGCGGATGTCGTCGCCGCCGCGCTCCAGCGCTTCGTAGCCGTAGGGAATGTCGTCCTGTGCCGCGCCATCGTGGCCCGGAGCGCCCGCGCCGTCACCGTCAAGGTCGGCAAAGCTGTTGGTGTAGCGGAAGATGTTGGTGCGGACCGTCGCCACCGACTGGCGGCGGCCCGAGTAGCCGATGGCGAGACCCAGGGTATTGTCGAGCAGCTGGGTCACCACCGACGCGCTGGCGATATAGCCCCAGGGGGATGTGTCCTGCACGTCTTCAGCAAGGTCGCTATAGATCGCGCGCGCATTCAGGGCGACCCGCGTTTCGTTATAGTCCAGCGGGCGTACGGTCTTAAGGTCGACCTGCCCGGCGATCGCACCTTCGACCTGCGAACCGGTTGGCGTCTTGTAGACTGACGCACCGCTGATCAGTTCGGCAGGGAACTGTTCGTAACGGATGTTGCGGCTACCCTCGGCGGAGGCGATCTCGCGACCGTTGAGCAGCGTGTTGACGAGGTTCGGTCCCATGCCGCGGATCGAAATCTGGGTACCGTTGCCACGGTCGCGGTTGGTGGCGAGACCAGGCAAGCGCGCAAGCGATTCCGCAATCGATGCCTCGGGCAGCTTGCCGAGGTCTTCGGCGGACAGCTCTTCCACCACCCGGTCGGCATTGCGCTTGGCCGCGATCGCTGTGCGGAGCGACTGGCGATAGCCCGAGACGACGATATCAACGTCAGACGGCGCGTCGGCGGCGACATCGCCTGTTGGCGATGCACTGGTGGAGCCGCCTTGGGCGCTCTGATCCTGCGCATAGGCCGGATGGGCAAGCGCAATGATGCTCACGGCTGCGAGCGAAAAAATCCTGGTTTTCAAATATCCCTCCCCGGTGTGATCGCGCGTTCTCCGACGCGCGAAACGCTTAAATACGATAAATGTGATAATTTACGCAAGTGTCTTGTTTATCGGTGCGGCAGAAGAATGACGGTCCCGCCCGAAAGCCCGTCCGCGACAGCACGGATGCGGATCGAACCGGCGCCTTTGCCGACCCGGACAATCGCCTGCGCAAGGCCCGCGAAGGCATGACGCTCGCTGGCCTGATCTGCCTCTAGACTTGTCGGATCGCCATTACCCACGCCGATAACCTTGGCGTCGCCCTCTACGACAAAACGCACGAGATTGGATGCATCGGGAACGGCGCGACCCTTGCTGTCCTGCACTTCGGCGCGGATGACGACCGCGTCGGATCCACTCGCATCGGGCATACGGCGGTCACTTGTCAGTTCGATGCGCGCCGGAACGCCGGTGGTTTCACGTATGTCTCGCGCGGTACGCCGACCCTTGTCATACCCGCGAGCTTCGATGCGACCGGGAGTGTAGGGAACGCTCCACGCCAGATGGCGATTGCGCGGCATCGTCTTGCGCCCGAGCGAACGCCCGTTCAGGAGCAGTTCGACCTCGGCGCAGTTGCCATGCACCCACACCTCTATCGCCTCGCCCTCTCGGCCCGGCCAATTCCAGTGCGGCAGCAGATGGACCAGTGGCTGATCCGGCCGCCACCATGCGCGGTAATAGTAATAATTGTCCTTGGGAAAGCCGCAAGTATCCAAGACGCCGAAGTAGCTCGAAATGCTGGGCCACGCGGGATAAGGTGTCGGTTCGCCGCGATAGTCGAAGCCGGTCCAGATGAAGCCGCCGGCGATGTCGTCACGCGCCGCGGCGATCGTCCACCATTCTTCTGCGGTGGAGGCCCACCATGGGTGCTCCGTGTCATATGCGCGCACGATGTGCTTGGCTGCATCGTTGGCATAGGCGCCGCGCGTGGACACGGTACTGCCCGTTTCCGAACCATAGACGGGAACGGCAGGATATTTGTCCTTGAAAGCCGGGATCTGATCTGTCCGATAATTATAGCCGACGACGTCGACCACCTTCGCCGCACCCAGATCCCAACTGTTGTCGAACGCGAACGTCGTCGAGCGTGTCGGGTCGAGATCGCGGACCAGATCCTGCATCACTTGCGTCACTCGGGCGCCGCGCGCCGTGCCCTGCTGCGGCTCTTCATTGCCGAGCGACCAGGCGATGATGCTGGGGTGATTGCGATCACGACGCAGGATGCGCGACAATTCGTCCATCGCTGCCGGATCACTGCTGTTCCGACGGGCTTCTACGATCATCATCATGCCCCTCGCATCGCACAGGTCGAGCATGGCGGTGGCAGGCGGATTATGCGCGCTGCGCCAGGCGTTGGAGCCCATTTCCTGCAACTGCGCGATCCGCCAGGCATGGAGCGCATCGGGAATGCCCGTGCCGACACCCGCGTGGTCCTGATGGTTGCAAGTGCCGAGCAGTTTCACCGGCTTTCCGTTGAGCAGGAATCCCCGTGCGCCGTCGAAGCGGATGGTACGGATGCCGAAACTGGTCTCGAACCGGTCCACGATCTGCCCTGCTACCGTGACGTCCGAAATCAGGCGGTAAAGATGTGGCGTTTCCACCGACCAGAGCTGCGGCGCGGAGATGCGCGTGCTCGCCGACGTTTCCACGGTTTTGCCTGCGGGCAAGGTCACGGCAGCGTCGGCCAGAGAGACGGCGACCTTACCGTCCGGGCCGACGATGCGCTGGCGCACGACAGCCTCCACCTGCTCCTTGCCGTCGTTGCGCAATTCCAGCGTTATCGCTGCGGCAGCGCCCTGCGCATCGGGCGTCGCGCGGACCACGCAGCCCCATTGCGGAACATGGACACGGTCAGCACGAACGAGATCGACGTGGCGGTAAATGCCCGCCCCCTCGTAGAACCAGCCTTCACCTAGCGACGCATCGACACGCACCGCAATGACGTTGGGACCACCGTCATAGTCGAGGAAGTCGCCGATCGAGACCGAGAAAGGCGCATAACCGCTCTCGTTGCGACCGACGATGTAGCCGTTGACGAACACGATGCAGTCGCGGAACACGCCGTCGAATTCTAGCCACAACAGCCGGTCGCGATCCGCCGCGCTGACCTTGATCGGGGTGCGATACCAGCCGACGCTATTTTCGGGAAAATCGCGCCCGATGGCCTTGAAGCCATGGGCCGCAGCGGCGTCTTCGGTTTCCTTGGTCGTCGCCATGCGCGGCTTGGCGAAAGGGAGGGAAACCGCCCAGTCGTGCGGCACCATCACCGGTTCCCAGCCGCTGTCGTTGAAGACGGGGGCCGAGGCGTCGGCGGTCACGCCCGCCTTGGCATAGGTACGCTGATTGATACCGAAGCCGAAATCCTTTTCCACCGAAGCCGCATGGCCCAGATGGAAGCGCCACTGCGCCAATCGTTCGATCTTGCGCGGGGACGAATTGCCGGGTCCGTCAGATGCGGCGGCACCATGGGTCACTTCGCCGCGCGCCGGGAGACTGACGGCTCCGGCGACAGCGCCAAAAATGATCGCATTGCGTCTGGATATCTGCACTTCATTCTCCCATGGAGGAAGGCCCGTCGCACCGCATCCTTGCGTATGCCGGGCGATACTGGCTTTACTGGATGAAGGTCGCGGTGGCCGGCGTGGTAATCCGTTCCTGAACGGGATTAGACCGGCATCGCCGCAGATACGCTCCAGCCCGGCGCGATTGCCCGCCTACGGCTACCTGATGCTGAACCATCACAGGCGTCGCGGACACCATGTACCCAAACCCGGCAAGGCCGCTGAAAGTCCCGCCGTGCATATCCGCCCTCCCACTTATCTTTCAGTGCGACGTATGCAGCATCCCGACATCCCTATCGCTGCCGCCACATTTGTCCGACAATTGGCCTCTAGCGAGATTCGGTGGCCTGTTCAACGGTATTCTCGCGGAATAGGCTGCGTTTTGAGCACAGTCATGAGAGTTGGGGCATCATCTTGCTCTAAGCGCCTTTCCCATGTGGGTATCAGGGTCAGCATTTGGGCCAATGCCGCAACGCACCGATGCGATATATGGTTAACGGATAGACGGGTGACATTGCGGCCCCCGATCGCGTAAACGCTCAACTTATATGACATATTTCGTTTATCGCCGTCATACAGGTGACAGACGGAGAAAGATCGGCCACAACCGCATTCATGGAGAGGCAAATGAGCGAAGCGGGGGCGGGGTCACCGCCGATCGAATTAGGACGCAATCTGACTCACGGGATGCTCGATACACTCGGCAAAGCCATAGTGGTCGGACGTTACGAAAAGCGAGCTTTTCCGACGGAGGCGGAAATCGCCAAGGCGCACGGGGTCAGCCGGTCCGTCACGCGCGAGGCGGTGAAAATGCTCACTGCCAAAGGACTGGTCAGCGCCCGCCCCAGGCAAGGGACGGTGGTGCAACCGCCTGCGAACTGGAACCTGTTCGACGCAGACGTGCTGCGCTGGCTGCTGGAGCGCAAGACATCGATCGATCTCTTGCGACAATTCAACCAGTTACGTGTCGCCATCGAACCTGAAGCTGCATCGTTGGCTGCGCAGTTCCATGACGACGACGACTTGCTCGCCATCAACGCCGGAATTGCGCATATGCGCGCCGCAGAGCAAGGGCAGGGCGATGTGCTGGACGCCGACATAACATTTCATGTTGCCGTGCTGCGCGCCGCCAAAAACCCGTTTTACGCACAGTTTCAAACCATGGTGTCGAGTGCGCTGCGCACGTCGATCCGCTTTACAAATCAGGTCAAGGGCCGCAGTGCCAACATTGTGGACCATGCCGCCGTAGCCGAAGCCATCGCCAGGCGTGACGCTGGTGAAGCGCGCGTCGCCATGCGGAGGATCATCTCCGATGTACTGGACCTGATCGAAAGCGCCTGAACTCTGCTACGCGCCGCCCTCTGCCAATCAACTCATCTCGTCTGAGGCGGAGCGACATTTATCCTAGAATGGCGTCGAACATACATAATGTGAAAGACCGCTCCGCGCGGTGACCTGCTCCCCCAATTCATATCTCATATTCCGGTCGCCATTGCGGCGTGAGATAGGCGGGCGGGCGGTCTTCCAGCGCAGGCTGACGGTCGCGCATTTCGCCATAGAGCTGCTTCACCGTCGCGCTGCCGGTGCGGGTGAACAATGCCGGCACAAAACCATGGATCATGCAGGCCAGACCGGATCGCATCATCAGGAAACCGAAGCGCGTCGCCACGCCCATATGCTGGAGGTAGCTTTCACGCACCTCGCGCGGATGTTGCAGGAACAGTCGGTCGATCATCGCAAAGGCTCCATCCGATTCGGATCATCGCGATCATAGGGCATCCGGGTGTGCGGCAGGAACGGCCTCTTCGGGATAAACGGGCGACGATGATTGCCGCTTCGGCCTTTCGCTGCTTAGATGTGTCGATGACACGCCTGCTCAGCCTCTTCAAGATTGCAGCCCTGCTCGTGATAGCGGCATTGACGGCTTTGATCCTTCATGTGGGTGATCCGAACGACCCATCATGGTGGATATGGGCCGTCCCCTTCTGGCTGTGGATCGTCGGGCCGACCGGAGTAGCTTATCTGCTTGCAAGGCGGCGGCCGACCGCAACAAATGTCTGGCCGCTGGCGGCTTTTCTACTGCTATCCTCGATAGCGTCCGCATTCATCTATCATGACGCCTTCTTTCGTTCGCAGTCCTCGACGGCGGCGCTCGCGCTGATCTTCATTCCGCTCTACTGCTGGATCGGATTGGGGCTGACATGGCTGCTTGCGGTCTCGCTGCGACGGTTCGCAAAATGACCGGCGCAACGGACATCGGCCATACTGTCTATCGGGACATGCCGACCACGATCTTCGAACATATGTCGGCGCTGGCGCGGGAAACGGGTGCGATCAACCTCGGCCAAGGCTTTCCCGAAAGCGCCGGACCGTGCGACGTGTTGGCGGCGGCGGCACGCGCGATGGTCCAGCGGTCGAGCCAGTATCCGCCGATGCCGGGCCTGCCTGAACTGCGCGCAGCGGTGGCGGATCGTTATGCGCGGCATCAGGGGCTGGACCTGACGCCGCAGGAGGTAATCGTGACCTCCGGCGCGACCGAGGCACTGGCGGCGAGCCTGCTGGCCCTGATCCGGCCGGGGGACGAGGTGCTGATGCTCGCCCCGCTCTATGACGCCTATCTGCCGCTGGTCGAACGCGCGGGCGGCGTGGCGAAGGTGGTGACGCTGCGCCCGCCGGAATGGCCGCTCGATAAGGCGGTTCTGGAACAGGCGATATCGCCGCGCACCCGTTTCCTGTTGCTCAACAATCCGGTCAATCCCACCGGCGCGGCGATGGACAACATGGACCTGAAGCTGCTTGCCGAGCTTTGTGTCACGCACGATCTGATCGCGATCTGCGACGAGGTATGGGAACATGTTGTTTTCGACGGCCAGCGCCATCAGTCGCTGATGGCGATGCCGGGAATGCGCGAGCGGACGGTCAAGATCGGGTCCGCGGGCAAGATTTTCTCGGTCACTGGCTGGAAGGTCGGCTGGATGTGCGCTGCGCCCGCGATCACCGTTTTGCTGGCAAGGGCGCATCAGTTTCTGACTTTCACCACCCCGCCTGCGTTGCAATGGGCGGTGGCAGAGGGACTGGGCTATTCCGACATCTGGTTTGAAGATCAGCGTGCCGCCTACCAGGCGGCGCGTGATCGGTTGGCGCACGGACTCGTCGACGCCGGATTTCATATACTGCCAAGCCGGGCGACATGGTTCCTCTCGATCGACCTGATTCGATCGGGCATCACCATGGACGATGTCGCCTTTTGCGAGCGGATCGTGCGGGAGGCAGGGGTCGCGGCGATCCCCGTCTCCGCCTTCTGCACCGACGGGGCGATCAGGCATCTCGTCCGCCTGTGCTTCGCCAAGAGCTTTGCCACTCTGGATGAAGCGGTGCGGCGGCTCGCTGATTTCAGGGCAAAGATGCTTGCGGCCGCCGACGAAGCTGGCTAAGTTCACCTTTCGTTCCGACCGGGGTTTTGCATGGACTTTTTGCCGCTGCTGCTTGTCATCTTCGCGCTGGTGATCGGTCTCGCGATCGGCTGGGTGCTGCGCGGCAAGGGGGTCGAACCTTTACGCGCGGAAAAGGCGGCGCTGGCGGAGCGGCTGGATCTGGCGGCGGATCAGCGCAACGGGGCGCTGCGCGAATTGGTTGTGGCACAGGAGCGTGCGGCGCAGGCGGGTGCGATCACCCAGCAGTTGGAAGCGGAGCGGGCAGCACGGGGCTTGGCCGAGCGCGATCTTGCAGCGCTGCGGTCGGATGCACAGGCGCGCGCCGAAGCGTTCGAGGCGCAGATCGTCGCCATGCGCGAGGCGAAGGAGCAACTATCGGCCCAGTTCAGCGAGATCGGCGGCAAGCTGCTGCATCAGGCGCAGCATCATTTCCTGGAGCGCGCCGACCAACGGATGGCGCAGGAACGCGAAAAGAGCGAAGCGCAACTCAAGTCGCTGCTGATGCCGGTCGAAACCACGCTCAAACGCTATGAGGAAGGGCTGCTGAAGGTCGAGAAGGAGCGCGTGGGCAGCTATGCGGAACTGAAAGAGGCTGTCGCGCAGATGCAGCAGGGCCAGAGCCAGGTGCGCGATGAAACGGCGAAGCTGGTCAATGCGTTGCGTGCCGCACCCAAGACCCGCGGACGCTGGGGCGAGCAGCAATTCAAGAACCTGATCGAGACGGCGGGCCTCTCCCCCTTCGTTGATTTCCGCGAGGAAGTGTCCGTCGCGGTGGAGGATGGACGCCTGCGGCCCGACTTCGTGATCCGCCTGCCCGGCGACCAGCAGTTGGTGGTCGACGTCAAATGCTCGCTCGATGCTTATCTGAACGCGGTCGAGCAGGTGGATGGCGCGGCGCGCGAACGCTATCTGGCCGATCACGCCCGCGCGGTTCGGACCCATGCCGACGCACTTGGGCGTAAAGCCTATTGGGAGCAGTTCGACAAGGCGCCCGATTTCGTCATCATGTATGTCCCTGGCGACAATTTCGTTACCGCCGCGCTCGAAACGGACATGGATTTGTGGGAGCGGGCGGCGAAGAACCGTGTCATCATCTGCGGCCCGGCGACCTTCCTCCCGCTGGCGCGGACGCTTGCCGGGCATTGGCGGCAGGCCAAGTTGCAGGATGAGGCACGGCAAGTCGGGCAATTGGGCAAGGATCTGTACGAGCGGCTGGCGGTCGCGGCGGGCCACTTGAAGCGCGTGGGATCGGGCCTCACGACGGCGGTGGACAATTACAACAAGTTCGTCGGCAGCTTCGATCGAAGCGTCCTGCCCGCCGGGCGGCGCTTCCGCGATCTCAATATTGAAACGGGCAACAAGGAGATCGAAGCGGTGGAGCCGCTCGATCTGATGGCGCGCGAACCGCAGGCGGAAGAAGCGCGCGCGCTGCCCCACGCGGCGGAATGAAGCTGTCAGCCAAGGTCGACTTCACTGCCGCTGCGGCAGATGGTGACGAAGATCGAAGCGTTCACGCCGTGACGGGAATCGTCGGCTGACGTGCCTTGCGAAATATCGCTCGTTGGCATGATCGATCAGGTGTTGTCGCTTCTCGAGCCTTGGCTCAGGCGTCGGCAGCCTCACGCGTTGCCGCAGCTGGCGCGCGAACCCCGGCGCGATGACGGCGCGCGAGTTCGCGCTTCAGGTCTTCAGGCTTCGGCGCAACGAGGAAGCCGAAGCTGACCGTACCCTCCTTCGTTTCGACGGCATGATGCAGCCGATGCGCCTGGACGATGCGCTTCATGTATGTCGAGCGCGGCACATAGCGATGGTCCACCCGGCGGTGGACGATGATGTCGTGGAAGCCCAGATAGATCGCGCCATAGGCCGCAATCCCCGCGCCTATCGCCGTCGCCCAATGGCCCCAACCCCATTGCACGCCGCCGAGCAGCAGCAGGATGGAGGGCAGCGCAAAGATCACGAAATAAAGGTCGTTCGCTTCCCACATTCCGGTTCGGGGGCGATGGTGGCTGGCGTGCAGGAACCAGCCCGGGCCGTGC
>JAAIGE0100120593.1_pt1 | contig 59064 bp, 58 predicted proteins | sample 6487951 | NCBI WGS metagenome assembly JAAIGE01 (sample SAMN13974128, study PRJNA590717) | phyllosphere metagenome | biome: tomato field; feature: multiple bacterial spot infested tomato fields; material: tomato leaves; isolation source: leaves from tomato fields | host: Solanum lycopersicum ...
AACAAGACAGCCCTGACCATGCGCGTTCAGTCGTCCAGCTTGGTCAACAGGTAATTCGGCTCGCCGATGCGCGCCACCAGGTCCAGCTGGGTTTCCAGCCAGTCGATGTGCTCTTCTTCGGACTCCAGGATGTCCACCAGCAACTGGCGGCTCACGTAGTCCTTGACGGTCTCCGCATACGCCACCGCCTCGCGCAGCACGACAACCGCCTCGCGCTCCAGGGTCAGATCGCAGCGGAACATCTCGGTGGGGTTCTCGCCGATGCGCAGCTTGCCCAAGGCCTGGAAATTGGGCAGTCCTTCGAGAAACAGAATGCGGTCGGACAGCTTGTCCGCATGCTTCATCTCGTCGATGGATTCCTTGTACTCATGCTCGGCCAGTTCTTTCAGGCCCCAGTTCTTCAGCATCTTGTCGTGCAGGAAGTACTGGTTGATCGCAGTGAGTTCGTTGTAGAGCACCTTGTTGAGGTACTCGATGACCTTGGTATCGCCCTTCATGCGATGTCTCCGAGACAGTGAGCCGGCCGCACTCTAGCGCGTTGGCGCGGCACATGAAGGAACGCGAATCGTGATCAGTTGCGGGACGCGCCGCGGGCAGCTGCCAGCTGCAATCGCGAATCAGGCGTGGAAGGCCGCAGTCTTGTGCCGGCTATCAACGGGCGACCACTTTGCCGCAGGTGGCGCCGGCGAGGCAGGATGGAACTGGCATTCGCGGCGCGGGCCGGCAGATGCATCTGGCATCAGGTACCGCGTGGGAATCCCGGAACAGCCATCGTCGGGACATCGGCCCCGAGCGCCTGCCTCAGGCAGCGCTAGCCAGCCCCAGGAGCGGCAACGGCAATGCGCGGGTGGCATGTGCCTGGTTCAACAGATCGCCCGCCATCTCCAGGCATGAGCCGCAATTGGAGCCACAGCCGGTACGCATGGTCAGTTCGGCAAGGCTGGCGCAGCCATTCTCGGCCGCTTCGCGGATCTGGTGGTCGGTGACCCCATTACAGATGCAGACGTACACAGTATCGGTCGGGTGTTGGCGATCCGGAAAGGACCGGCGCTGATTGCACCGCAAACGAGAATAGGTGTCAATTCCATCCGTTAATCATTATTAATCCGCATCGCGCGAGCCCCGCTGCGCTTGCGTGGCCGCTTGCGTGGGCTGTCGTGCCCCGCCGCGCTGCTGCCCGGCAGCCACGCCTCCAGCGCACGTTGGGGCATCGCACCGACTGCCGCCGGGCCGGCCAGGCTTTGCGCAAGCGGCGCCAGATGACGCAGCGCGCGCGCATAGACGCCGCGCTTGAACATCACCACGTGCTCGACCGGATACCAGAAATCCACCCAGCGCCAGTGGTCGAACTCCGGGGTGTCGGTATGGTCGAGCTTGAGATGGGATTCATCGCCGGTGAACTGCAGCAGGAACCAGACCTGCTTCTGCCCGATACACACCTGCCGCTCATTGAGGCGCACTGCCCTGCTGGGCAGCCGATAGCGTAGCCAGCCAGGCGTGGCGCCGAGCAATTCCACATGCTCGGGCAACAACCCGGTTTCTTCGCGCAACTCGCGGTACATGGCTTCAACGGGCGTCTCATCGGTGTTCATGCCACCCTGCGGGAACTGCCAGCCGTCCCTGCGCACGCGTCGTGCCCAGAACACCTGACCGTCCTGCCGCATCAGCACAATGCCGACGTTTGGCCGGAAACCGTCCGGATCGATCACGATGCGGACTCCTGAAAATCTACTGCCACCGACTCTGCCACGGCGACGCCCGGCTCACAAGCTGAAAACGAAATGCTTGACAACAGCACGACGCATCGTGAGAATTGCCGGCTCCCTAGGCTATGTAGCTCAGCCGGTTAGAGCACAGCACTCATAATGCTGGGGTCGGTGGTTCGAGTCCACCCATAGCCACCAAGGTGTTCACGCCCTCACCGGCATGCAATAATCTTGGGCCAACGCGTTTTATTGCCCCGTCGCCAAGCGGTAAGGCACCTGACTCTGACTCAGGCATTCGGTGGTTCGAATCCATCCGGGGCAGCCAAACTCAAAAGGTCCGATCGAAAGATCGGGCCTTTTTTGTTGCCCGGCGTCCGGCGGCGACGCATGGCGCATCTGCGTTCATGCATATCGCGTTCGGCCTCCAGGGCGATCCTGGCCACGCGCTCGTACAGGGCACACACCAGGACCCAAAACGACAAAAGCCCGGCATGGCCGGGCTCTTGAAGCAGGCATCCGGCGAACCGGGATGCACCAAACGCCTTGGATCAGCGCTTGGAGAACTGGGTGGCGCGACGGGCCTTGTGCAGACCGACCTTCTTGCGCTCGACTTCGCGAGCGTCGCGGGTCATGAAGCCAGCCTTGCGCAGCTCGGACTTCAGGGTTTCGTCGTACTCGACCAGCGCACGGGCGATGCCCAGACGGATCGCACCGGCCTGGCCGGTGGTGCCGCCGCCGGAGGCGGTGACCATGATGTCGAAGCTTTCGGTGTTCTTGGTCAGTTCCAGCGGCTGGCGCACGATCATGCGCGCAGTCTCACGACCAAAGAATTCGTCCAGCGGACGATCGTTGACGGTGATGTTGCCGGTGCCCTTGCGCAGGAAAACGCGAGCGGTGGAGGACTTGCGGCGGCCAGTGCCGTAGTTTTGCGTGATAGCCATGATTAGATATCCAGAACTTGCGGCTGCTGGGCGGCGTGCGGATGCTCGGCACCCGAATAGACCTTGAGCTTGCGGTACATGGTGCGACCCAGTGGGCCCTTCGGCAGCATGCCCTTGACGGCGATTTCGATCACGCGCTCCGGGTGGCGCTGCAGCGCCTGCTCCAGGCTCTCGGTCTTCAAGTTACCGATGTAGCCGGTGAAGCGGTGATACTTCTTGTCTTTCAGCTTGTTGCCCGTGACGACGATCTTCTCGGCGTTGATTACCACCAGGTAATCGCCAGTATCGACGTGAGGGGTATAAACCGGCTTGTGCTTGCCGCGCAGGCGGCGGGCCAGTTCGGTGGACAGACGGCCGAGCGTCTTGCCGGCGGCGTCAACGAGATACCAGTCGCGCTGGACGGTCTCGGACTTGGCGGTGAACGTAGTCATGAGAAAACTCTTGAGTGGTCGGGCGGATTGCAGCGGCCGATGACCACTGGAACTTTGCCACGCGTTGTGAAGGCGAAACAGAAGAGGCGGGATTGTACGGGACGTTCGGCGGCGGCGCAAGTTGCAGCAACAACCGCGCCATGGCGGTTGGCAGCACGGCGGAGCGGGGCCAGAATCGCCGTATGACCCAGATCCCCCCCACCCGCCTGCATAGCCCGCTCGACCGGCTGCTGGTCGAAGCCCAGCGCGCGCTGGACACCGTCTTCGGCAATCCGCCGGCCGAGCGTCCCAATCCCGCCGCCGACACGCCCGACGTCGTCCTGGACCCGGAGCAGCGTCGCCATGCGGCCGGCCTGATGCGCATCAACCATGTTGGCGAGGTGTGCGCGCAGGGCCTGTATTTCGGCCAGGCCGCCGTCGCCCGCGACGCACACACCCAGCACCATCTGCTGGAAGCTGCCCAGGAAGAAACGGATCACCTGGCCTGGTGCGCCGACCGCCTGCACGAGCTGGACAGCCGCCCCAGCCTGTTCAACCCCGTGTGGTACGCCGGCAGCTACGCGCTCGGCGCGCTGGCCGGGCTGCGCGGCGACGACTGGAGCCTGGGATTCGTGGTCGAAACCGAACGCCAGGTCGAAGCGCACCTGGACGAGCATCTGGAAACCCTGCCCCAGAACGACCAACGCAGCCGCGCCATCCTGCGCGTGATGAAGATCGACGAGGCCCGCCATGCCGACCAGGCCGAGCAGGCTGGCGCCCGCCCGCTCCCGGCTCCGATCCCAAGCGCGATGGCCCTGGCCTCCAAGCTGATGAAGACGGTTGCTTACCGCCTCTAGTTGGGAATTGGAAATTGGAAATTGGGAATCGGGGATTGGGGACTGACGACCAGAATCTAGCCCGTACCCGAGTACACCCGACACGGCGATCAACCGCTGGCCGGCACACCACTGAAGCACAGCCCCCCCTTGTTGAGGGGGGGCGCGCCTAAGGCGTGGGGATAGGCAGCCTCTGAGTCGGGGTCCCAAGGTTTGCGCCGCAAACCTGGGGCTGTGCCCGCATTGCGCGTGCAGCTACGGCCGAATGCGCGGGGATAGGCAGCCTCCAGTCGGAGCCCAGCGTTTGCGCAGCAAACGCTGGAGGACTGACTACCCGACCAGCTTCAGCCCGATCACGCCGGCCACGATCAGACCGATGCATGCCAATCGCGACCACGAGGCGCTATCGCCAAATAGCGCGATACCGGCAATGGTCACGCCCAGGGCGCCGATGCCGGTCCAGATCGCATAGCCGGTGCCCACCGGAATGGTCTTCAGCGCCTGCGTCAGAAACCACAGGCTGATGCCGGCAAGGCCGATTGTCAGCACGGTCGGCCACAGGCGAGTGAACCCGTCGCTGTATTTCAGTCCCATGGCAAAGCCGATTTCGAACAGGCCGGCCAGCAACAGATAGATCCAGGGCATTGCAGTACTCCTCACAGAAAAAACGGACAAAAAAAAAGCGACCCAGTGTCTGCACACTGGGCCGCCGTCGGCTGTGGAACGCGAGGTCGTCGCGTGGCGGGCCGTCCCGCCTTAAGGCGTTTGCGCGCTTGCGAGCAAGCACGCGACAGGATGCGCCTGCGCTTATTCGCTCAGGTTGCGTCCGTGAAACAGTTCTTCGATTTCGCGCTTGAGCAGCGTTTCGATCTTCATGCGCTCCTTGAACGACAGGTTCTTGGCGCGCTCTTCGAACAGGTACTGATCCAGGTCGAAGTCCTTCAGGTGCATCTTCGTGTGGAAGATATTTTCCTGGTAGACGTTGACGTCGAACATCTCGTAGCGCGACTTCACGTTCTTGGCGAGAAATTGCTGGATCGAGTTGATCTTGTGATCGATGTAATGCTTCTTGCCCTTCACATCGCGCGTGAAGCCACGCACGCGGTAATCCATGATCACGATGTCCGATTCCAGACTCTCGATCAGGTAGTTGAGCGCCTTCAACGGCGAAATCACGCCGCAGGTCGCGACGTCGATGTCGGCGCGGAACGTGGCGATGCCTTCCTGCGGGTGCGTTTCCGGATATGTATGGACAGTGATATGACTCTTATCCATATGAGCAACCACGGCATCGGAGATCAACTCCTTGCCGGCCTGCTTCTTGTCGATCACCGGTTCTTCGGAGATCAGGATCGTCACCGATGCGCCCTGCGGATCGTAGTCCTGACGTGCGATATTGAGGATGTTGGCGCCAATGATCTCGGCCACATCGGTCAGGATCTGCGTCAGACGATCGGCGTCGTATTGCTCATCGATATACTCGATGTAGCGCTGACGCTCCTCTTCGGTACGCGCATAACAGACGTCGTAGATGTTGAAGCTCAACGCCTTGGTGAGGTTGTTGAACCCCTGTAGCCTCAGACGAGGCAACGGCTTGACCACGTCGGTCTGTCCTTATGGAAAGCGGGAAAGGAGTCAATTATGAGCCAAAGATCCCAGCAACGAAATGCCGATGTTAAGAGTGGTTTACCTTGCATGACTCATGCCGTTAAGCTTCAGGAATCACACGCGGAACTACCATGAGCCCAGGAAATACGACGGTTGTCACTACGACGGTACGTAACGCTACCCCTTCCCTGGCGCTGGACGCGGGCACCATCGAGCGTTTCCTGGCGCACAGCCATCGAAGGCGCTATCCGACCCGGACCGATGTGTTCCGGCCAGGAGACCCGGCCGGCACCCTCTACTACGTGATCAGCGGCTCGGTGAGCATCATCGCCGAGGAAGATGACGACCGTGAGTTGGTGCTGGGCTACTTCGGCAGCGGCGAATTCGTCGGCGAGATGGGGTTGTTCATCGAATCCGATACCCGTGAGGTGATCCTGCGCACCCGCACCCAGTGCGAGCTTGCCGAGATCAGCTACGAGCGGCTGCAGCAGCTGTTCCAGACCAGCCTGTCGCCGGATGCGCCGAAGATCCTGTATGCGATCGGTGTTCAGCTTTCAAAACGGCTGCTCGATACCACAAGGAAAGCCAGCCGCCTGGCCTTCCTCGACGTGACCGACCGCATCGTGCGCACGCTGCACGACCTGGCCAAGGAGCCGGAAGCGATGAGCCACCCGCAGGGCACCCAGCTGCGTGTCTCGCGCCAGGAGCTGGCACGCCTGGTCGGGTGCTCGCGCGAAATGGCCGGCCGCGTGCTCAAGAAGCTGCAGGCCGACGGCCTGCTGCATGCACGCGGCAAGACCGTCGTGCTGTACGGCACCCGCTGACGGCGCTGTGCAGCCAGTGCCTTGTGCACTGGCTGCATGCCGGTTTCGGCTCCGATGGATTCGATTGCGACGGTGCCAACATCGGCACTTCATGCCCTCTGCAGCGGCACTTTTGCGCGATACCTCTTATAAGAGAGTCTTCGCGCCGTCGAACCGCACGCTCTGCATCGCGACTGCGTCACGATCCTGAAGATTCGTTGCGCTGCAGATCGCATCCGCCTGCCCGAGCGATCCGCAGCCCTAATGCGCCATCGCAAGCTGGACTGCGCAATCGTTGCGCTCCGCGCGAAACGACCTAGCTGCCTGAATGTTGCGCTCGCCTACAGCGCCTTGCCGCCGCGGTCGCGGCAACCCCAGTTGAGGATGGGCGTGCCTGTCGGCAGTACCTGGCGGAACAGCGCTTCGCGGTTGGCCTTGGGATTGACCACCACCGGCGCGCGCGCGGCCTTCAAGAGCGGCAGATCTGCGGTGCTGTCCGAGTAGGCGATGGCGATATCGGCGTAGCCGCGCTCGCGCAGCATGCGCATCTTTTCTTCGTTATGGCAGTGACGTCGCGCAGTGACTGCGCCCAGGCGCGGGCCGACCAGGCTGCCAATGACCGGCACGTCCTGGTGGGCCACGAAACCGAGAATGGCGCGCGCCAACTCCGGCGGTGCGCCGGTGGCGACCACCACACGGTCGCCGGCGGCGCGGTGTTGGGTGAAGACCTTCAAGGCATGCGGGAGCAGGCGCTGGCGGATCTGCGCTTCATGCTTGAGCACGTATGCGTCGATGAAACGGTTGAACTCGCGCGCGCGGTGCAGGCCGAACGTGGCGATCCACACATAGCCGGACACGCCGCGCCGCCGGGTTGGCAGCATCGCCACCATCGGACCGAGAATTGGCGAGGCCAACAGCGCAACCAGCAAGCGCAACGGGTTGCGCTTGATCAGCCAGGCAAACAGATGACTGCCGGAATCGCCGTCGTACAACGTGTGGTCGAAGTCGAAGACCACCAGCGGTGCGTCTTCGCGCGGAACGGGATACGGCTCAGTCATGCGCGAAGAATAGCTGACGCAGCGACTCGCCGGGTTCGGCCGCGCGCATGAAGGTCTCGCCGACCAGAAATGCGTTCACATCGTGACTGCGCATCAGTTGCACATCGGCCTGGGTGACGATGCCGCTCTCGGTGACCAGCACGCGATCGCGCGGCACCGCCGCGCGCATGTCCAACGTGGTCTGCAGCGTCACTTCGAAGGTGCGCAGGTTGCGATTGTTGATGCCGATCAAGGGCACCGGCACCTGCACCGCACGCTCGAGCTCGTCGATGTCGTGTACTTCCACCAGCACGTCCAGGCCCAGCTGCATGGCCAGGCCCGATAGATCGGCCAGTTGGGCGTCTTCCAGCGCGGACACGATCAGCAGGATGCAGTCGGCGCCGAGCACGCGGGCTTCGTAGACCTGATACGGGTCGACGGTGAAATCCTTGCGCAGCACCGGCAGCGTGCAGGCGTCACGGGCCTGCTGCAGGTAGGCATCGGCACCCTGGAAGAAGTCCACATCGGTCAGCACCGACAGGCAACTGGCGCCGCCGAACTCGTAGCTGACGGCGATGTCGGCCGGGCGGAAATCCGGGCGGATCACGCCCTTGGACGGGCTGGCCTTCTTCACCTCGGCGATCACCGCCGGGTCGCCGTTGGCCACCGCCGCCTGCAGCGCGCGCACGAAGCCACGTACCGGCGGGGCGCTGGCCACGGCGGCCTGCAGGTCCTCGAGGGGACGCTGGGCACGGCGCTGGGCCACTTCTTCGGCCTTGCGGGCCAGGATCGTCTGCAGGATGTCGCTCATCGTCGTCGGTTCAATGCGGGGGCGGTGAGGACGGCCATTATCGGCCATCGAGGGGGTCGGGCTGAACCGCGCGCTCAGGCTACCAGCGCGCGGGTGGTGTCAACGTACTGCTGCAGGCGCTGACGGGCGCTGCCGTTGGCGATGGCGGCACGCGCGCGGGCCAGGCCATCGCCGATGTCGCTGGCCACGCCGGCCACGTACAGCGCGGCGCCTGCGTTCAGGGCCACGATGTCCAGCGCCGGGCCAGGGGTGTTGTCCAGCACCGCACGCAGCATGGCAATGGACTGCTCCGGGCCATCCACGCGCAGGTTGCGGCTGGCCGACATGGCGATGCCGAAGTCCTCCGGGTGGATCTCGTACTCGCGCACCTTGCCGTCACGCAGCTCGCCGACCAGGGTGCCGGCGCCCAGCGAGATCTCGTCCATGTTGTCGCGGCCCCAGACCACCATGGCGCGCTCGGTGCCCAGCTCGCGCAGCACGCGTGCCTGGATACCCACTAAATCGGGGTGGAACACGCCCATCAGCACCGACGGTGCGCTGGCCGGGTTGGTCAGCGGGCCGAGGATGTTGAAGATGGTGCGCACGCCCATCTCGCGGCGCACCGGCGCGACCACCTTCATCGACGGATGATGGATCGGCGCAAACATGAAGCCGATGCCGGTCTGTTCGATGGCCGCGGCCACCTGCGCCGGCTGCAGCTCGATGGCCGCACCCAGCGCTTCGACTGCATCGGCGCTGCCGGACTTGGACGACACGCTGCGGTTGCCATGCTTGGCCACGCGCGCGCCGGCGGCAGCGGCGACGAACATCGCGCAGGTGGAGATGTTGAAGGTGTGCGAGCCATCGCCACCGGTGCCGACGATATCGACCAGGTGGGTGGTATCGGCCACCGGCACCGCCAGCGCGAACTCGCGCATTACTGTGGCCGCCGCGGCGATCTCATCGATGGTTTCCTTCTTCACGCGCAGGCCGGTGAGGATGGCGGCGGTCATCATCGGCGACACGTCGCCGCGCATGATCTGCCGCATCAGGTCGACCATTTCGTCAAAGAAGATTTCGCGGTGTTCGATGGTGCGTTGCAGGGCTTCCTGGGGGGAGAAGCTCATGGGAATGCTCCTTGGATCAAGCCGCCGGGCGCTGCAGGAAATTGCGCAGCAGGGCGTGGCCGTGTTCGGTGAGGATGGATTCGGGGTGGAACTGCACGCCCTCCACCGGGAACTGGCGATGGCGCAGGCCCATGATCTCTTCGATCGAGCCGTCCTCGTTCTCGGTCCAGGCGGTCACTTCCAGCGCGTCGGGCAGGCTGTGCTTGTCCACCACCAGCGAGTGGTAGCGGGTAGCCTGGTAGCGGTCCGGCAGGCCGGCGAACACGCCCTTGCCTTCATGGCGGATGGGCGAGGTCTTACCGTGCATGATGTTGCCGGCACGGATCACCGTACCGCCGTAGACCTGGCCGATGCCCTGGTGGCCAAGGCACACACCGAGGATCGGCGTGGTCGGGCCCAGGCGCTCGATCAGCGCCAGCGACACGCCCGCTTCGTTGGGCGTGCACGGGCCGGGCGAGATGACGATGCGCTCGGGTTTCTGCGCGGCGATCTCGTCCACGCTCATCGCATCGTTGCGCACCACCTTCACCTCGGCACCCAGCGTCTGCAGGTACTGCACGAGGTTGTAGGTGAAGCTGTCGTAGTTGTCGATCATCCACAACATGGTCAGGTTCCGTCGCTTATCAGGAAAATGGCGTATACGTTTTCGGTGTAGGTGATGGGGCCGGCTTCGATGGATTCGCGTTCAGCGGGCGCCGGCGCCGAGGCCGGTGCGTAGCTGCCGGTCACCGAGATCCTGTCGAGATACTCACCATCCTCGCCCGGCTGCGGCCATTGCCCGGCCTGGATGCCATAGGCAAAGTTCGGCGCCACATCGGAGATGCTGTACAGGCCGCGCACTTTTGTTCCATAGGCCTTGGCAAGTCCCTGCGCGGACTCGCGGGTCTTGGCCGCGGCCTCGCCCTTGAGCTCGCGGCGCAGCGCGACTTCACCGGAGTAGGTCGGGGCAACGCTGCTGACCTGCACGTTCTCATTGGCCTTCAGCGCGCCCAGCACGTCCTGCATCTGCTTCACGCTGGCGAAGCTGGCGCGCAACTGGCGCGACACCTGGGTACCCATGAAGACCTGCCGGCTCTGCTCATAGCGGGTTGCCGGACCAATCCGCAGGTTGTCCGCACGTACGCTGCCTTCCACCGCCTTGTACTGCTTGAACAGCGCCAGCACGCGGGCAACGTTGTCCTGCACGCGGCGGCGCGCCGCATCCGCGTCCATGTCGGTCTCTTCGATGTTCAACTGCAGGCCGAACCGATCCGGCATCACCACGCGACGCGCCTCGCCCTTCACCAGCAGGTGCGGCTGCGAGGGAATGGTATTGGCCTGCGCCCACGCAGACGGGGCCATCGTGGCCAGCAGTGACGACCACAGCAATGCGCTCAGCAGCTTCATGCGGTACTCCTTGTCTTGAATGGGAACAGCGGAAGGTGCCGCGGCGTCGGCCACGGCACGGTAGAACTCACAGACCCTTGGCGGCCTGGGCGACGGCGCGGAACAGGGCACGGCCCTTGTTCATCGTCTCGTCCCATTCCTTGTCCGGGTCCGAGTCGTAGACGATGCCGGCGCCGGCCTGCACGTACAGGCGGCCGTCCTTGATCACCGCAGTGCGGATCGCGATCGCGGTATCGGCATCGCCGTGCCAGCCGATGTAGCCGATGCTGCCGGCGTAGACATTGCGCTTGATCGGTTCCAGCTCGCGGATCACTTCCAGCGCGCGGATCTTCGGCGCACCGCTGACCGTACCGGCCGGGAAGGTGGCGCGCAGCACGTCGGCGTAGCTCAAGCCCGGCTGCAGCTGCCCGGTCACTTCGCTGACGATGTGCATGACGTGGCTGTAGCGTTCGATCACGAACTGCTCGCCCACTTCCACGGTACCGGCTTTGGACACGCGGCCGGCGTCGTTGCGGCCCAGGTCGATCAGCATCAGGTGCTCGGCGCGTTCCTTCGGATCGGCCAGCAGCTCGACTTCCAGCGCCTGGTCCAGCTCGGGCGTGGCACCACGCGGGCGGGTGCCGGCGATCGGGCGCACGGTCACTTCTCCGTCCTGCAGGCGCACCAGGATTTCCGGCGAGGAGCCGACCACCTGCAGGTCGCCGACATCGAGGAAGTACATGTAGGGCGAGGGATTCAGTGCACGCAGCGCGCGGTACACATCCACCGGGCGCGCCTTGAACGGCACGCTCAGGCGCTGGCTGAGCACCACCTGGAAGATGTCGCCGGCACGGATGTACTCCTTGCTGCGCTGGACCGCATCGACGAAGCCTTCGCGGGTGAAACCGGAAACGAAATCGGACTCGTCCAGCACGTCGCTGTTGAGCGGTGCGGGATAGCCGGCACCCGGTGCGCGCAGCTTGGCGGTCAACGCATCCAGGCGTGCCTGGGCCTGCTCGAAGGCACCGTCGGTACGCGGGTCGGCATGCACGATCAGGTACAGCCGGCCCTTCAGGTTGTCGAACACCGCCAGTTCGTTGGAGTCCAGCAGCAGGATGTCCGGCGTGCCCAGCTCATCGCGGCCAGCCGGCGGGGCCAGGCGCGGCTCGATGTAGCCGATGCACTCGAAACCGAACCAGCCGACCAGACCACCGGTGAAGCCCGGCAGGCCGTCCAGCTTCGGCACCGAGTGGGCGCTGCGCAGCGCCTCGACTTCGGCGAAGGGATCGGCCACTTCGCGGGTTTCCACGACCTGGCCGTCCTCGCGCACAGTCAGGGTGTGCCCATGGAAGGCGTACACGCGACGTGCCGGCAGGCCGATGATCGAGTAACGACCAAAGCGCTCGCCGCCTTCGACGGATTCAAACAGGTAGGTATTGGGGCCGTCGGCGAGCTTCAGATAAACCGAAAGCGGCGTGTCCAGGTCGGACAGCACTTCGCGGACAACGGGAATATGGGTGTGGCCTTCAGCGGCCTGCTGCAGAAACTGAGCGTGCGAGTTCAAGACGACTTTCCTTCCGGGACACAGCGTTATGGGGACGGACGACGGCAACAGGCCACCATCGCCACCAACGGCGTGCGGAAGAAAGGGTATGCGGGGTCGTCAGGCTGGACACCCCCTGACTGTATCGCAGCTTGGGCGGGAGGGGAACCCTGTGGAACTGAACCACCAGAGGCCCGGGGCCGGCCACGGGGACCGATGGCGGGGACCGGTAGAGTCGACTCTACCCAGTCGACTCTACCCCTGCTGGCCCTGCAACACCTGGCCAGCCAGCAACGGGCAGTCGGCCGGCAGATGCATCCTCACCCTGCCCGGCACGCATTCGATGCGGAACTGGCGGGCCTGCACCGGCTCACCGTCCAGGTTGAGCGTCAAAGGACGCTCCGACTCGACCTGCAGCCACGGCAGGCGCGCGCGCGTCGCCAGCTGTTCCAGCGCGGCCTGGGTGCCGGACTTCAGCATCTGGCCAAGCGTGGCAGTGACTTCACCTTCCAGCTCCGGAAGCACCGTCACGTCCAGCTGCCCATCATCGATGAGTGCCTGCGGGCACAGTTGCTGGCCACCACCGGCCTGGCGGCCGTTGCCGATACCGAGTGCGATGAAGTCGCCTTCCCACGCGAAATCCGGGCCCGACAGCCGCGCATTGATCGGCTCGATCCGCCCCAGCTTGGCAATGCCGGTAATCACGTAGGCCAGCCCACCCAGCATCTTCTTCAAGCCGGCATCGGTCTCCACCGTCACCTGCGTGCCGAAGCCCCCGCTGGCAAGATTGGCGCACCACCAGGGCGTACCGTCTGCATCCACGCGCAACAGGTCGATGGCATGCGGCGTCGCTTGCCCGATCAACGCGAATGCCTCCTTCGGCGCGACAGGGATGCCGGCAGCAGTGGCGAAATCATTGGCGGTCCCCATCGGGATCAGTGCCAGCGATGGCAGCGCATCCGCCGGTTCCTCGCGATGCGCCAGCGTTTCTGCAACCGCGCTGAGCGTGCCATCGCCACCGGCGGCAACGATCACGTCCACGCCATGGTCGATGGCCTCGGCCACGTAGCGCTCGGCGTCGCCGTCCTCCCAGGTCACCCGCACGTCCAGCTGCACGCCCTGCCCGCGCCAATGGCCGACGGCGTCGCGCAGTTCGTCGTTGCCTGCGGATTTTCCGTTGAGGATCAGGCGCCAGCGCGGGGTGGTCATGCAGTACATCCAGTGAAAGGGCGCTCAGGCTAGCAACACGCCGTTTGCCAGTGGTGAATGTCACGCAGATGTCATTCAGCTGCCGGAGAATGGAAGGCCATAGCAGGGACGACGGATGGAGGCAGGATCAGCCTCCCACGCATGCAGCAAGGCCACGCCAACGTTTGGCGTGGCTTTTTTTTGTCTGCCAGAAGCATCCACCCATGGCGCGGATGCACGTCATCTCAACCGTTGGCGAAATCTTGCAATGCCTGGCCCTGCAGCCGGTACACGGTCCACTCGTCCTGCGGTTTCGCGCCAACGGCGGTGTAGAACTCGATGGCCGGGGTGTTCCAGTCCAGCACTGACCATTCGAAGCGACCACAACCTTCAGCTACCGCCTGGCGGGCGATGTACTTCAGCAGCGCTTTGCCCGCGCCGGAGCCGCGTTTTTCCGGGCTCACGTACAGGTCTTCCAGGTAGATGCCCTTGCGGCCCAGCCAGGTGGAATAGTTGTAGAAATACACCGCGTAGCCGATGGCTTCGCCGTTCGCCTCGCAGACCAGCGCTCGGGCGGTAGCGTCGGCGCCGAACAGGCTTTCGGCGATGCCGATCTCATCGGTCTGCACCGACTGCTCGGCCTTCTCGTAGATCGCCAGTTCGCGGATGAACCGAAGGATCAGACCGGCGTCGGCGACGGTGGCCGGGCGGATGTTCAACACGGCCACCGTGCTCATGGCTCAGCCCCGCGCTGCGGCGACGTTGGCGCGCATCTGCGCGATCACGTCCTGGTAGCTGGTCTTGGCGTTGAAGATGGCCGAGCCGGCGACGAACGTGTCGGCGCCAGCGGCGGCGATCTCGCCGATGTTGTCGGCCTTCACGCCACCGTCGATCTCCAGGCGGATGTCACGGCCGCTGGCATCGATCTTCTGGCGCACCACGCGCAGCTTGTCCAAGGCCGACGGAATGAAGGCCTGGCCGCCGAAGCCCGGGTTGACCGACATCAGCAGCACCAGGTCGAGGTCGTCCAGCACCCAGTCGAGGATGTCCACCGGGGTGGCCGGGTTGAGCACGATGCCCGGCTTGCAGCCCAGCGAGCGGATCAGCTGGATGGTGCGGTGCACGTGGCGGCTGGCCTCCGGGTGGAAGCTGATGTAGGTGGCACCGGCCTCGGCGAAGTCCGGGATGATGCGGTCCACCGGCTCGACCATCAGGTGCACGTCGATCGGCGCGGTCACACCGTGCTTGCGCAGGGCCTGGCAGACCATCGGGCCGATGGTCAGGTTCGGCACGTAGTGGTTGTCCATCACGTCGAAGTGGACCCAGTCCGCACCGGCGGCGAGGACGTTGTCGACTTCCTCGCCGAGGCGGGCGAAGTTGGCGGACAGGATGGAGGGGGCGATGAGGCAGTTGGACATGGCCGGGCCTTGCAACGATGGGAAAGAGGGTCAGCGCTTGCGCAGGGTCTTGATGCGGTCGTAGGCGGCATTGATCCGCCGCGACTTCTGCTCGGCCTGCTGCTGCAGCTCGGGGGCCGCGCCGCCGAGCTTGTCGGGGTGGTACTGGGAGATCAGCTTGCGGTAGGCACGCTCGACCTCGGCATCGGTGGCCTCGGAGGTCAGCCCCAGCTCCCGGTACGGGTTTTCCTTGTTCAGGCGGAACCAGTCCGAATCGAAGGCATGGCCGATCAGCAGGCCGATGACCGCACCGAACAGCGGATTGGGCCGGAACAGCAGGGCGCCGGCGATGAATCCGAGCAGTTTTCCGTACCAGCGCATGGCGCCCCAGGGTCGACCGGCGAAATGGACGCTCATTTTACGTCACAGCGGGCCCGGACCGCTTTACACTAGGCCGCCCGCTGGTCAGCGGGCCCGCCGGGTCCGTTGGGCAGCCGTATCGACGAAGCCCCAGGAGTGCCCGTGCCAACCACGCTGTTGCAATCCGATCTCCCCGGCCTGCCCTTGCGCCACCGCGGCAAGGTGCGTGACGTGTTCGATATCCCGCGCGAGCGGCTGCCAGCCGGGACCCCACCAGGCGACTACCTGCTGATGGTGGCCACCGATCGCCTGTCGGCCTTCGATGTGGTCCTGCCCGACCCGATCCCGGGCAAGGGCGAGATGCTCTGCCAGGTGTCCAACTTCTGGTTCGCCAAGACCGCGCACCTGATGCCCAACCACCTGACCGGCATCGATGTGGCCAGCGTGCTGCCCGAGGGCGTGGACGCGGCCCTGTACGCCAAGCGCGCGGTGGTCACCCGCAAGCTGAAGCCGGTACCGGTGGAAGCGATCGCCCGTGGCTACCTGATCGGCAGCGGCTGGAAGGACTACCAGCGCACCGGCAAGGTCAGCGGCATCGAGCTGCCCGACGGCCTGCGCCAGGCCGAGCAGCTGCCCGAGCCGATCTTCACCCCCTCGACCAAGGCCGCCGTCGGCGACCATGACGAGAACATCGACTTCGATGCGATGGTGAAGCAGGTCGGCGCCGAAATGGCCGAGCGCGTGCGCGATGCCACCCTGCGCATCTACAAGTTCGCCGCTGATTACGCCCGCGAGCGCGGCATCATCCTGGCCGATACCAAGTTCGAGTTCGGTACCGACGCCGATGGCCGCCTGTACATCATGGACGAGATGCTGACGCCGGATTCCTCGCGTTACTGGCCGGCCGACGAGTACGAAGTGGGTACCAGCCCGCCGAGCTACGACAAGCAGTTCGTACGTGATTACCTGGAGACGCTGGACTGGGGCAAGACCGCCCCGGGCCCGACCATTCCGGCCGAGATCATCGAGCGCACCCGCGCCAAGTACGCCGAGGCGCTGCAGCGTCTGGCCGGGATCAGCGTCGACTGATCCCCCTGCGCCCCCGGCCGGTCCGGCTGGGGGCGTTCTGAATGGGGTAGTGCCGGCCGCTGGCCGGCAATCTCGCGAACTCGGCTATGCTCTGGATTGTCGGCCAGCGGCCGGCACTACCGTTGTCCGAGGAAGCGACGCAGCATGCAGACATCCACCGAGCTTGCGCGGCCGATCGACCGCTATTTCGCCAGCTATTCCGACGACCACCGCAATGTCATCAACCAGCGCATCCACGTGGTGGCGGTGCCGGCGATCCTGTGGTCGGTGGTGGCCCTGCTGTGGTGCGTGCCGCCGCTGATCACCTGGTTCCAGTACGGGATCTGGTCGGCCTTCGCGATGTTCAGCGCCTGGTGCTTCTACAACAAGCTGTCGCGCCCGCTGGGCATCGGCATGCTCATCCAGTTCTTCGTGTTCGGCTGCCTGTGCCGGCTGCTGGAGGCGGAAATCGGCCTGCACAATCTGTTCTGGCTGGCGGTGGGCGTGTTCGTGGTGGCCTGGATCGCACAGTTCATCGGCCACAAGTTCGAGGGCCGCAAGCCCAGCTTCCTGACCGACCTGACCTACCTGCTGATCGGCCCGGCCTGGGTGATGGCCAAGGCCTATCGGAAGCTCGACTGGCGCTACTGACCCGACCACGACCGACAAAGGCTGTTGTTTCCTGAACGGGCAGATTCCGTCACCCGTAGTCCACGGCGGCCCTGCCAGCCTGCGCCGGTGACCCGCCCCCCACCTCCCGCCCGTCGACGGCAGCCCCTGTGCGACAGGGCCTGCGGTCTCCCTGCGTGGGCGTAGGGTGATCCCCGAGGGCAGCCAGGGAGCGACTGCAGGAACGTGATGTTGCGCCGCAGAAAAAATGAATCAGCGAACGTTACATGCAATTGATCGCTGTTCGATGGGTTTCGGCGACATTTCGCAGCCTGTTATCCTCCCTGACCTGCTCGTGAATCATGGATTCCCTGCATGCTCCCCAGCCTGCCCCTGCTGCTGGCCCTGCCGTTCCTGATGGCAGTGGCTGTTGCGGCCTTCCCCCGTAGTTCGCGCTCGACTGCTGCCTGGCTGGCGGCGCTGGCGCCGTTGGGCGGGCTGGCCATCCTCGCCTGGCTGACCCCATCGGTGCTCGACGGCCAGGTGGTGCGGACGATGGTCCCCTGGCTGCCGCAGATCGGCCTGGATTTCACCCTGCGCCTGGATGGGCTGGCCTGGATGTTCGCCGGGTTGGTGCTGGGCATCGGCGCGCTGGTGGTGCTGTATGCGCGCTATTACCTGAGCAGCCAGGACAACGCACACCGCTTCTACATCTACCTGCTGCTGTTCATGGGCGCCATGCTGGGCATGGTGGTGTCGGGCAACCTGCTGTTGCTGATGATTTTCTGGGAAATGACCAGCATCAGCTCGTTCCTGCTGATCGGCTTCTGGTCGCACCGCCAGGACGCCCGCGAGGGCGCGCGCATGGCGCTGGTGATCACTGGCGGCGGCGGCCTGGCGCTGCTGGCCGGCGTGCTGCTGATCGGCCGCATCGTCGGTAGTTTCGACCTGGACGTGGTGCTGGCCGCCGGCGAGCAGATCCGCGCCAGCGCGCTGTACCCGTACGCGCTGTTCCTGGTGCTGGCCGGCATCTTCACCAAGAGCGCGCAGTTCCCTTTCCACTTCTGGCTGCCGCACGCAATGGCCGCGCCGACCCCGGTCTCGGCCTACCTGCACTCGGCCACCATGGTGAAGGCCGGCGTGTTCCTGCTGGCACGCCTGCATCCGGCATTGGCCGGCAGCGATCTGTTCTTCTATACGGTCAGCGGCATCGGCGCGCTGACCCTGCTGGTCGGTGCCTGGAACGCGATCTTCCAGCATGACCTGAAGGGCCTGCTGGCCTACTCCACCATTTCCCATCTGGGTCTGATCACCCTGCTGTTCGGCCTGTCCACGCCGATGGCGGTGGTGGCCGGCGTGTTCCACATCCTCAACCACGCCACCTTCAAGGCCTCGCTGTTCATGGCCGCCGGCATCATCGACCACGAAACCGGCACCCGTGACATGCGCAAGCTGGGCGGGCTGCGCAGGCTGATGCCGTTCACCAGCGCGCTGGCGATCATCGCCTCGCTGGCAATGGCCGGCATTCCACTGCTCAACGGCTTCCTGTCCAAGGAAATGCTGTTCGCCGAGGCGATCAGCGCAGGCGGCCCCCAGGCCATGCGCACCGCGGTGTCGATCGCCGCGCTGCTGGCCGGCGTGTTCGGCGTGGCCTACAGCCTGCGCTTCGTGCATGACACCTTCTTCGGCCCCGGCCCGCACGATCTGGACCGCGTGCCGCACGAGCCGCCGCGCTGGATGAAGGTGCCGGTGGAGATCCTGGTAGTGATCTGCGTGGCGGTGGGCGTGGCCCCGGCATTGACCGTGGCGCCGGTGCTGCACGCCGCTGCGGCCTCGATCCTCGGCAATGCCATGCCCGAATACAGCCTGGCGGTGTGGCATGGCTTCAACCTGCCGCTGGCGATGAGCGCGATCGGCGTGGTCGGTGGCGTGGCGCTGTACTTCGGCCTGCGCAGGCTGATCAACCTGCACGGGGTGACCAATACCAGCCCCGGCCGCAACGTGTTCCACCACCAGCTGGACCTGCTCTCAGCCGCAGCACAGCGACTGACCAACGGCATCGCCAACGGCAGCCTGCAGCGCATGCTGCTGGGCCTGGTGCTGGTGGCGATCGTGGTCGCCGCCGCGCCGTTCGTGGCCAATCCGGCCTCGCCGAACTGGACCGCGCCGCAGCCGATCCCGCTGCTGGGCTGGGCGCTGTGGCTGGTGATGATGGCCTGCGCGGTCGCCACCCTGCGCGTCTACAAGCAGCGTCTGCTGGCGGTGCTGCTGGTCGGCGGCGTCGGCCTGATGGTGGCGCTGACCTTCGTGTTCCTGTCCGCGCCGGACCTGGCGCTGACCCAGCTGCTGGTGGAGATGGTGACCCTGGTGCTGATGCTGCTGGGCATGAACTACCTGCCCGCGCAGTCCGGGCCGGAGCGCCCGCGCTGGCGCAAGCGCCGCGATGCGGTGATCGCGATCATCGCCGGTGCCGGCCTTGGCGCGCTGGCCTACACCGCGATGACCCTGCCGCCGAACACCATGGCCGGCGAGCTGCTGGCCCGCGCCCTGCCCGAGGCCTACGGCCAGAACGTGGTCAACGTGATCCTGGTCGACTTCCGCGGCTTCGATACCTTCGGCGAGATCACCGTGTTCGGCATTGCCGCGCTGGTGGTACACGCACTGCTGCGACGCACGCGGATGGCACCGGAGCAGATCATGCCCGGCCCGCCGATCAAGCTGCCGGTGCCGGCCGACCTGGCCCAGATCATGTTCCCGCTGACCCTGACCGTGTCGATCTTCCTGTTCCTGCGCGGCCACAATGCGCCGGGCGGTGGCTTCATCGCCGGCCTGGTGCTGGCCGTGCCGCTGCTGATCCAGTACGTGATCCAGGGCACCGCATCGGTGGAATCGCGCTTCGGCTTCGACTACATCCGTTGCATCGGCATGGGCCTGCTGATCGCCATCCTCAGCGGCAGTGCGTCGATGCTGTTCGGCGTGCCGTTCCTGACCAGCGGCCACCTCGACCTGCACCTGCCGCTGATCGGCGAGGTACCGCTGGCCAGCGCGATCGGCTTCGATATAGGCGTGTACCTGGTGGTGTTCGGTGGCGCGATGCTGATGCTGTCGATGATGGCCACCGTGAAACCCTCTCGTACCCGCACCGCGCGAAAGGGCGAGATCGACCTGCAACGCCGCTCGGCACGTACCGGGGAGATGCACTGATGGAACTGGCCCTGGCCTCCGCGATCGGCGTGCTGACCGCCATCGGCATCTACCTGCTGCTGCGCGCGCGCAGCTTCGATGTGATCCTGGGCATGACCTTCCTGTCCTACGCCACCAACCTGCTGATCTTCGCCGGTGGCCGTGTGGTGCTGGGCAAGGCGCCGGTGCTGCAGGAAGGCGTGGACAGCAACCTCGGCAACTACACCGATCCACTGCCACAGGCGCTGGTGCTGACCGCCATCGTCATTGCCTTCGCGATGACCGCAGTGAGCATCGTGCTGGCCATGCGCAGCCGCAGCGACAACCACAGCGACCACGTGGACGCTCACGAGCCGGATGACGACCTGCAGGATGAGGGTGTGCCGCCGCGCCAGGGCGAGGACCGCGCATGAACCACCTGGTGATCCTGCCGATCCTGGTTCCCCTGCTCGGTGCCGCGCTGTCGCTGTTCGTCGAGCACCGCCGTTATGGCCCGAAGGTGCAGCGCGCGGTGGCCTGGACGTCGCTGTCGGCGCTGGCGCTGGTGGTGGGCCTGTTGTTCGCCACCACCGCCAGCGGCGATATCAGCGTCTACCTGCTCGGCGACTGGCCGTCGCGCCTGGGCATCGCGCTGGTCGCCGACCGGCTGTCGGCGTGGATGCTGCTGACCACCCTGCTGCTGGCCATTCCCTGCCTGCTGCATGCCTGCTCGGGCTGGGACCGCCGCGCACCGCACTTCCATGCGCTGTTCCAGTTCCAGCTGGTCGGCCTCAACGGTGCGTTCCTGACCGGCGACATCTTCAACCTGTTCGTGTTCTTCGAGGTGATGCTGATCGCCTCCTACGGCCTGCTGCTCAGTGGCGGCCGCGGCCTGCGCATGCGCATCGGCCTGCACTACGTGGTGTTCAACGTCACCGCCTCGACGTTGTTCCTGATCGCGCTGGGCCTGCTGTACGCCTCGCTGGGCTCATTGAACATGGCCGAGCTGTCGCAGCGCATCGCCGAGGTGCCGCCGGCACAGCTGACCCTGGTGAAGGCGACGATGGGCCTGTTGCTGCTGGTGTTCTGCGCCAAGGCCGCACTGATGCCGCTGTACCTGTGGCTGCCTGAAGCCTATTCGCGCGCGCCGGCCGCAGTGGCCGCACTGTTTGCGATCATGACCAAGGTCGGCCTGTATGCGGTGCTGCGCATCCAGATGCTGTGGTTCGGCGACGATGCCGGTGCGATGGCCGGCTATGGCCGCGACTGGCTCCTGTGGGCCGGCGTGGCGACACTGGTGCTCGGTGGCCTCGGTGCGCTGGCCGCGACCCGCCTGCGCGTGCTGATCTCCTACCTGGTGATCGTCTCGGCCGCCACGCTGTTCATCGCCTTCTCGGTGGGCACGCCGCAAGTACTTTCGGCCGGCCTGTACTACCTGCCGCACAGCAGCTTCGTCGCCGCCGCGCTGTTCCTGATCGCCGACCTGATCCGCCGCCGCCGTGGTGGCGCCAGCGACCGCAAGGAAGTGGTGGCGCCGATGCCGGGCAAGGAGACGCCGGCGGTGCTGTTCCTGATCGCCGCGGTGTCGGTGGCTGGCCTGCCGCCGCTGTCCGGCTTCCTGGCCAAGGCCGCGCTGCTGGCCGGCATGCCGGCGCAGTACACCGGCCCGGTCTGGACCGCCGTTCTTGTCAGCAGCCTGCTGGTGATCATGGGCCTGACCCGCGGTGGCATCCGCCTGTTCTGGCGCGTGCCGCCGGTCGATCCGGAAGCGCCGCCGCCGCGCAAGGCACGGCTGCGCCGGGTCGAGCTGTACGCCGCCTGCAACCTGCTGGCCTATGGCATCGGCATGACCCTGGCCGCCGCGCCGCTGATGCGCTACACCGACGCCACCGCCGCACAGCTGCTGCAGCCCGGCGAGTACGTGCAGCAGCTGCGCGCGACCGCACCGGAGATCCGCCAGCCATGACCGCCCAGCGCTCACTGTTCCGCCGCATCATTCCCTCACCGATGCTCAGCATCATGGTGGTGGCGTTCTGGCTGCTGATGTCCGACAGCTTCACCGTCGGCCAGACCGTGCTCGGCCTGGTGCTGGGCGTGGTGGTGCCACTGTTCGCCGCGCGCCTGGACCGCGAGTTCGCCCGCATCGGTACCCTGCGCCCGCTGCCCAAGCTGCTGTGCGTGACCCTGTGGGACATCCTGATGTCCAACATCCGCGTCGCCCTGCAGGTGCTGGGCCCGGAGAAGAACATCCATCCGGGCTTCATCTGGCTGCCGTTGGACATCGCCAACATCCACGGCATCGCCGCGCTGACCAGCATGATCACGCTGACCCCGGGCACGGTCTCGGCCGCGCTCAGCGAAGACCGCAGGTTCCTGCTGGTGCATGTGCTGCACCTGGAGGATCCGCAGGCGCTGATCGATACGATCAAACGACGTTACGAAGCCCCGTTGATGGAGATTTTCCCATGACTGGATTCCAGATCATCCAGACCACGCTGGTGGTGTGCATGCACGTGGTCGGCCTGGCCATGCTGCTGGCCACCTGGCGCCTGCTGCGCGGACCGACCGTGCCCGACCGCATCCTTGCGCTGGATACGCTGTCGGTGACCGCCATCGCCGAGCTGATGCTGTTCGGCATGTACCTGAACTCCGCGATCTACTTCGAGGCTGCCCTGGTCATCGCCATGCTCGGCTTCGGCAGCACCGTGGTGCTGAGCAAGTTCGTGCTGCGCCGGGACATCGTCGAATGATCACCGCGATCCAGATCGGCCTGTCGATCCTGCTGCTGTTCGGCTGCTTCTTCATCCTGGTCGGTGCGCTGGGCCTGGTGAAGCTGTCCACGTTCTTCAAGCGCCTGCACGCGCCGACCAAGGCCAGCACGCTGGGCGTGGGCTGCGTGCTGGTGTGCTCGGTGTGCTACCACATCTTCCTCGGCCAGGACCCGCAGCCGCGCGAGCTGCTGATCACCGTGTTCCTGTTCATCACCGCACCGATCAGCGCGCACATGATGGCCAAGGCCGCGCTGTCGCTGCTGATGGAAACCCGCCCCAGCCTGCCCGGCAACGAACCGGCTGCCGAAGAGCAGCTGCCGCCGCCGGAGCCGGTGCGGGAAGAAGAGCACGCGCAGAACCGGTAACCCCGGTAGATGCCGACCTTGGTCGGCGCTTTGTTGCTGCGAGTGCCAACCAAGGTTGGCAGCTACCGCATCATTGGCGGGGTGACCGGTAGGTGCCGACCTTGGTCGGCACGGAACCAACCGCATCCACGCATGGTGTGGCTCTACAACCCGGGTGCACCCACCAGCAGCAGCTCCAGCACGAACCAGCCAACAAACGCGACCAGCAGGATCACGCCTTCGCCACGGCTGATCTTCAGGTCGCCACGCAGCATCGGGTACAGCACCAGCGCGAAGGCCAGCAGCGCCGGCAGCTCCAGGCGCACGAACGAGGCCGGCAGCGCCAGCGGCTGCAGGACCGCCATCGCACCGATCACCAGCAGCAGGTTGACCACGCTGGAGCCCAGCACGTGGCCCATCACCATGTCGCCATGGCCACGGCGTGCCGCAGCGATCGCGGTTGCCACCTCCGGCAGCGCGGTACCGATCGCGACCGGCAGCAGACCGACCAGCAGCGGCGTCCACCCCAGTGCAACACCGAAGTCCGCCGCCGCACCGACCACCAGGCGGGCGCCCCAGTACAGCGCCAGCGCCGCGATCACCACGCGCAGCACGTTCAACGGCAGGCTGGTACGGCTCAACGCGGACTCGGCGATCACCGCCTGCACCTCGGCGCTCTCGCTGCGGCCACGACGCAGCAGCACCACCTGCACGATGATGAAACCGGCCACCAGCACGCCGCCTTCCCAGCGCGCCAGGCCACCATCAAGACCGAACAGGATCAGCACCACGCCCGCCGCCAGCAGCGACCACCACAGTACCGTCTGCAATCGCGCGCGCAGCAGCAGCGGCGCAGCCATCGCAGCGACGGCCAGGGTCAGGCCCAGGTTGACGATGCTGCTGCCCACCGCGTTGCCCAGCGCCAGCTCCGGCTGGCCGACCGCCAGCGCGCGTGCGTTGACCGCCAGTTCCGGCAGCGAAGTGGTCACCCCGAGCAGCAACAGGCCAGCCGTGAACGGACTGGCGCCGAAGCGTTGCGCCAGGCCGGACACGGCCTTGACGATGGAGTCCCCGCCCAGCGCCAGCAGCAGCAGGCCGAGCAGGAACCAGGCAATTGCAATGGCGATCATCGAGCACTCCCCCAGCGGTCGTGGCGCGATTCTACGCTTGGCCCGCGCGCAAGGCTGGGCCGTGGATCAAGGATCAGCCACAGCCTTCCACATAATCGACCTGCGGGGTCTGGCCCACCCGCCACGCGCCGACCCGGCCGTCCGCACCGAGTGCGAAGTCGACCACCGCACCGCCCTCCTGCGCCGGCCGCACGCGCAGGTGCTGGGCCTTCTCGTCGTACTTGTCGGGGACGACGTCACCGCGCTCGGGATACAGCACCTGCAACTCGCCCAGGGTCATGCCGACCTTGCCGCCGCCCGGTGCGATGACCGCAGCATTGTGCACGTCATAGCGCACCAGCTTGCGGCCTTCGATCATCAGGCGCGGATCTTCGGCATTCTGCGGACGCAGGAAATAGCAGCCATCGTTGTTGTCGTCGACCGGCAGCGGTTTGCCGGCAGCATCGCTGCCCACGCCCCGCAGCGGCGTGCCGAAGCCGCTGCGGACCTCGGCGATGGCTGCACCGAGCTTCGCGCCGGCGTAGCCGTCCAGGTGTGCTGGGCTGTCGCTGCGGAGATCATTGGCCGGGCGCGCGGCCAGATCGGGATCGGCGGACTGTGCGGGCCCGGTCGCCGACGCGGTTTCGGCTGGGGTGTCGCTGCCACTGCCGGCCGCCCCCTGTTTGTCCTGGCCGCCGCAGGCGGTGAGCGAAAGCAGCAACAGACCAGCAATCGGGAGATGCTTCATTGGTGCGGTTCCCTGGCACGAAGGTGGCTGCACGCTAGCGCAGCACATGTGCAGGTGCTGCATTGTCATCGCCGTTTCATGGCCTTCGTTCAGGCTCGGCGTGCACCGACTTGGCCGTCCCCTCCATGCAACCGCGTAAGACCGATCTCGCCCGAACCGCGCTGCAGGCCCACCGCGCGCCGCTGGACATGCGCCAGAGGCGGCTGCTGATCCTGTGCGACGGCCAGCGCAGCATCGCCGACTTGACCGGCCTGCTTGGCCCGGAGGCTCCGGCGATGGTCATCCAGCTGGTGCAGGCGGGCTATCTGAGCACAGGGCCGGCCGCAGCGACGCCCGCCCCCTCCCCCGAAGCCGCTGCCATCTTGCCAGCGCAGGCTGCGGTGCCTGCGACACCGGTCGAACGCCGCCGCTCGCTGGTGGCCGCGCGCATCTACGTGCTGGGCATCCTGGAGATGCAGCGCCACCCGCAGGCCGCTGCGGTGTTCCGCGACCTGCAGCAGGCGCGTGCGGAAGACGAAGTGCTGCAGCGGCTGCAGTCAGCGCTGCAGGTGCTGCCCGCGCTGACCTCGGACGGCTACTGCCAGCGCGTACGCCAGCGCCTGCTGGAAGCGCTGCCGCTGGAGCATTGCGACGCGTTCGCCGAGATGGCGTAACCGCAGGTTCCGACGGCAATCATCCACGCATGGCGTGGATGCGATCAGGATCCGTGCCGACCAAGGTCGGCACCCACCAAGCTAGCGGGACGACCGGAAGTTGTTGCGCAGGCCGTTCCAGCACTGCTGGTAATCACCCTGCCGATGGCCGGCAGCCAAGGCCTGCGCGGTCGGGCGGATCACCGCGCGGGTCTCGAACATGAAGGCCATGGTGTCCTTGATCACGTCCGGCTTGGACAGGTCTGCGTTGGAGGCCTTGTCGAAGGTCGGCGCATCCGGGCCATGGCCGCTCATGCAGTTGTGCAGCGACGCGCCGCCGGGCACGAAGCCTTCGGCCTTGGCGTCGTAGGCGCCATGCACCAGGCCCATGAACTCGCTGGCGATGTTGCGGTGGAACCACGGCGGGCGGAACGTGTTCTGCGCCACCAGCCAGCGCGGCGGGAAGATCGCGAAGTCCATGTTGCTGGTCCCCGGTGTGTCGCTGGGCGAATGCAGCACCAGGAAGATCGACGGGTCCGGATGGTCATGGCTGATCGAGCCGATGGTGTTGAAGCGGCGCAGGTCGTAGCGGTACGGCGCGTAATTGCCGTGCCAGGCCACCACGTCCAGCGGCGAATGGTCGATCGGCGCGCGCCACAGGCGGCCTTCGAACTTGGCGATCAGTTCGAAATCACCATCGATATCCTCGAACGCCGCGTGCGGGGTCTCGAAGTCGCGCGGGTTGGCCAGGCCGTTGGAGCCGATCGGGCCGAGGTCAGGCAGCTTCAGCAGCGCACCGTAGTTCTCGCAGATGTAGCCGCGGCTCGGGCCATCGGGCAGTTCGACGCGGAACCGCACGCCACGCGGAATCACCGCGATCTGCTGCGGTTCGATCTCGATCACGCCCAGTTCGGTCAGCAGGCGCAGCGCTCCCAGCTGCGGCACGATCAGCAGTTCGCCATCGGCATCGTAGAAGTAGCGGCCAACCATGTCGCGGTTGGCGGCGTAGAGGTGGATGCCCACACCGGCATGCGCGTCGGGCGAGCCGTTGCCACCCATCGTGTACAGGCCTTCCACAAAGTCGGTCGGCAGTTCCGGCAGCGGCAGCGGGCTCCAGCGCAGCTGGTTCGGCGACGCCGGCTGCGCAGCGAAATCGCACTGCAGCTGGGACTGCGCGAACGGGGTGAACTCACCATGGGTGACCGCCGGGCGGATCCGGTACAGCCAGCTGCGGCGGTTGCTGCCGCGCGGCGCGGTGAAGGCGGTGCCGGTCAACTGTTCGGCGTACAGGCCGTGGGCCACCTTCTGCGGCGAGTTCTGCCCGACCGGCAGCGCGCCGGCGACGGCCTCGGTGGCGAATTCGTTGCCGAAGCCGGACTGGTAGCCGCGGGCGGTGATGGCGGGGGACATGGTGGCTCCTGGAACGGCGATGCCGGAACGGATAGCAGCCGAGCATGGCTCGGCTCTACAGATGAGCAGCCGCCGGGCGTGGCCCGGCGCTACCGATGAACGTTACAGCACGCCGCGGCGGATCTGGTCGCGCTCGATGCTTTCGAACAGCGCGGTGAAGTTGCCTTCGCCAAAGCCTTCGTTGCCCTTGCGCTGGATGATCTCGAAGAAGATCGGGCCGATGCAGTTCTGGGTGAAGATCTGCAGCAGCTTGCGCTGGTGGGTTTCCGGATCGGCATCGATCAGGATTTTGTTCTTCGCCAGGCGCGCCACGTCTTCACCGTGGTTCGGCACGCGCTGGTCGATCACGTCGAAGTAGGTCTCCGGCGTATCGAGGAAGTCCACGCCCTGCGCGCGCATCGCTTCGACGGTCTCGTAGATGTTCTCGGTGAAGCAGGCGATGTGCTGGATGCCCTCTCCCTTGTACGCGTCCAGGTACTCGTTGATCTGGCTCTTCGGGTCGGACGATTCGTTCAGCGGGATGCGCACGATGCCGTCCGGCGCGGTCATCGCCTTGGACACCAGGCCGGTCTTCAAGCCCTTGATGTCGAAGTAGCGGATCTCGCGGAAATTGAACAGACGCTCGTAGTAGTCCGACCACTGCTGCATGTTGCCGAAGTACAGGTTGTGGGTCAGGTGGTCGATGAAGGTCAGGCCGAAGCCCACCGGGTGCAGGTCGGCACCGGCGATCAACTCATAGTCGCCGTCGAAGATGCTGCCGGCGCTGCCATAGCGGTCGACCAGGTACAGCATGCAGTCGCCGATGCCCTTGATGACCGGGGCATTGACCGCCTTGCTGTCCGGCTTGAAGGCGATGGCTTCGGCGCCGTTGCCCAGCGCGGTCTGGTAGACCTCCTGGCCCGGCTTCTTGAAGCGGATGGCGAAGCCGCAGGCGCACGGACCGTGCTTTTCGGCGAAGTCGGCGGCGAACGAATCGGGGTCTTCATTGACCAGGAAGTTGACGTCGCCCTGGCGATAGACGGTAATCGGACGCTGCTTGTGCTTGAGCACCGCGCTGAAGCCCATCTTCCGGAAGTACTCGTGCAGCTCCTGGCCACGGCCGGCCGGGGCGGCGAATTCGACGAACTCGAAGCCGTCGATGCCCATCGGGTTCTCGAAGGTGGTGACCTGCATGCCGGGGTTGGGATGCGAGGCGGTCGGGACTGCGGTATTCATGGCGTGGCTCCGAATCGGTACCGCATCGGTACAAACCAGGTGCGGGCAGGTAGGGACCCGGCGAGAATGCAGGGTCTGGACCTACCCCTTATAGTTACACTTGAAACCACCAGCAAGGTGCACCGCAACATGAGCCCCGCCGATCCCGTTTCGACCCGCCTGCGTTCCTCGCACGTCCTGCTCGACCTGGAACAGTTCCTGCCTTACCGGCTGAGCGTGCTGTCCAACCGGGTCAGCGGCAACATCGCCAAGCTATACGGCGATCGTTACGGTCTGGCGATCCCCGAATGGCGGGTGATCACCATCCTGGCGCTGTACCCGGGTTCCTCGGCCAGCGAGGTCTCCGACCGCACGGCGATGGACAAGGTGGCGGTCAGCCGCGCCGTGGCCCGCCTGCTGGAGCGTGGCTTCATCAAGCGCGAGACCCATGGCGACGACCGCCGTCGCTCGGTGCTGGCGCTGTCGGCAGCCGGCTTCGAGGTGTACGAGACCATTGCGCCGATGGTGATCGAGATCACCCGCAAGCTGATGTCGGTGCTGAGCGAGGAGGAGGAGCAGGTGCTGGAGAAGCTGATCCTGCGCCTGGCCGGCGACGGCCTGGAGCGGATGGGCGAAGGGGTCTGAAAGAAAAAGGGGACGGAGGGGATCAAGTCGTTTTTGGGCACAACTGTGCTGATTGCGGCTTTATCCCCTCTGTCCCTTTTTTCCGCGCCTCAGCTCAGATGCTTGCGGCGTGCATGGATCCACGGCACGGCCAGCGCGGCGATGGCACCACCTGCAAAACCGAGTGACGCAGCAACCGTGGCCGCTTCGACCGCCCCTGGCAGCGCCAGTGCCGCAGCCACCAAGAGCAGCGACGGCAGGCCGACGAAGGTGCCGAGGAAGAAGTGCCAGCGCGGCGACCAGGTGTTGAGCTGCAGCAGGCTGACCGGCTGCCAGGCGTCGGATGCGGCGTCCTCGGCGATCTTCGCTACCGCCTTGCCCAGGTCTACTTCCGGCAGCGCGCGCCCCTGCCGTGCGGTCGCCAGCAGCTCGGCCACGGCCTCCACCGGCGGAAAGCTGGACGGCCACGCCACCGGCGCCGGCACGCCGTAGGCGGTCATCAGCGGCACGCTCAGCCACGGCGCCACCAACGGGCGCATGCGGCGTCGGCCATGCACGCACCAGATCTGTGGCTGGCCATGGGCGGTGACGCTGTACAGCGCCAGCTCACCCGCTGGCGGGTAGCCAAGCATGGTCACCCGCGCCGCCAGGCTGTCCTGGCCCATCGCGCGCAGGAATCCAGGACGGCTGCGTCCCTCCTGCATCCACGCCAGGCCGAGTGCACCCACCAGATACGCCTCGGCCACGTCCTTGCTGCCGGCAGTGGCGCGCTCATCACTGGCCAGGTACCAGGCCAGCGATTTCGGTTCGGAGACATCGTCCAGGCCCCAGCGGCTGTCATCGCCCAGCACGTGGCGCACCGGCAGGCGCGCCGGCGCGGTTTCGCCACGTTCGCCCGGCTGCAGGAACGGCAGTACGCCCTGGATGAAGGTGGACAGTTCGATGGCCCGCGCGCCATGGCCCTGCCATTCCGGCGGCAGCAACCCGGCCAGCTGGCCTTCGGCAGCCAGCGCATCCAGCCGCGCTTTCTGCTCGACCAGCCTTTGCACCGCCCCCTTCAGCACCACGTTGTCGGGCAGCGCGATCTGCGGCAGGCGGTGGCGCGGTGGTGTCAGTTCAACGGTGTTCTCGCCGGTACCATCGTCATCGAGCAGCACTTCCTGCGCCGGCAGGCTCACGCCCTCATCTGCTCCGCTCTCGGCCAATGCGCTGGCAGGTTCGGGCAATCGTTCGGCGTGGTCGCTGTGCATGGGCGTTCCGGTAGGTTGCATCGACGGGGCGTCGACTGAAGTCCTTGCCGGTAACGGCGTGCACGCAGTGAAATTGAGACACCGATTCGGAGAGTGTGACGGCGCGCGCAATAGATCCACGCCATGCGTGGATGCACGTCTGTGCCGACCAACGGTTGGCACCCACCAGAGCCTGCTGACCAGCAGGCGGCACCCAGCCAGGTTGCCGGCCAGCGGCCGGCACTACCGGTCAGGTGCCCACTGCTTGAGGAAGGCGCTCACTCGGGCAGGCTGGAAAGCTTCGCCCCTGCGCAGCTCACCAGTCGCCTGCGATACCAGCAGTCCACCATCAGCATCGAGCACCAGCAGGTACGGGTAGTCGCGTTCCATCATCGGGAACTGGGCAAAAAAGGCGGTGTTGGGCTGTTCGTCACTGGCGTTGATCTTCACCCACACGTAGTGGGCGTCGCGGAAGCGGCGCAGGTCGCCGTTGCCTTCCACCAGTTCGTCCAGCGCATGGCAGCGCTCGCAGGCGGCGTTGCCGACCTCGAGCAGGATGCGCTTCTTGCCGCGCTGGGCTTCCACCTTGGCGGTGGCCAGGTCATTGGCCGGGTCGCGGGCCGGGTCGAACTGTGCACCGAGCCCGGCGATGGCGGCGATGTCCGCCGCCACCGGGGTGTTGCCCGAGGCCACCGGTTCGCTGGGGTCAGCGACCGGTGGCTCGGTGGGTCGGGTATCCAGGGGCTGCGTAGGCTCGGCGGCTGCAGGCGGTTGCGGTTGGGAACAGGCGCCGATCAGCGCCGCACAGACCACCACTACCGCAGTACCGAGCTTGCTACGCATGCCTTCTACCCTCTCATCATTACTTGACGCCGTGCATCAGCTTGTTGATCAGCGGGGCGACCAGGAACAGCACCACGCCAGAGCCGATCAGAGCCCAGAACCCGAAGGTATACCCCTTCAGTGCCGACTCGACCGTCATGCCGCCTTCACCACTGACAACGCCGGCGAAGATGCCCGACAGGTTGTTGCCGATGCCGGTGGACAGGAACCAGCCACCCATGCCGAAGCCGACCAGGCGCACCGGAGCCAGCTTGGTCACCATCGACAGGCCGATCGGCGACAGGCACAGCTCACCGACGGACTGGATGACGTAGACCATGAACAGGGTCCAGAACGGGATCTTGCCGTCCACCACCATCTGCGACAGGGCGTACATCAGCAGGGCGAAGGCGGCGCCGTTGAACAGCAGGCCCAGGCCGAACTTGCGCGGAATCGACGGATTGGCGCGGCCCAGGGCCACCCAGATCCAGGCGATGATCGGCGCCAGGGTGATGATGGCCACCGAGTTGACCGACTGGAACCAGGCGGTCGGGAAGGTCCAGTCGCCCATCTGGCGGTTGACGATGTTCTCGGCCAGGAAGGTGAACGAGCTGCCGGCCTGTTCGAAGAACATCCAGAACATCACGTTGAAGGCGAAGATGATCAGCATGGCGATCACGCGGTCGCGCTGCACCTTGCCCTCGCGGATGCCCTCGACCAGCAGCAGCACGGCCAGTGCGGCGAACATCACGCCCAGGATCCAGGCCAGCGCGGTGGCGCCGGTGGCCAGCAGGAAGTAGGCCACCGGAATGGCGAACAGCGAGCCCACCAGCACCATGACGACACGGCCGAAGCCTTCAGCGCCAGCCGGCGGAGCACCGATGCCCTTCAGGCCGGCGCGCCCGATGTAGAACCACACCAGCGAGATCAGCATGCCCACGCCCGAGGCGATGAACACGACCTTGTAGGACGGCATTTCCGAGGTGCCGAAGACCTTGCGGGCCAGGTACTCGGTCAGCACCGGGGCGATCATCGCGCCGATGTTGATGCCCATGTAGAAGATGGTGAAGCCCGAATCGCGACGCTCATCCTTCAGGCCGTACAGCTTGCCGACCATGGTCGAGATGTTCGGCTTGAACATGCCGTTGCCGACGATGATGGTGGCCAGGCCGAGCTTGAACAGATGCTCTTCCGGCAACGAGATCATGAACAGGCCGGCGGCCATGATCACCGCACCGGTCAGGATCGAGCGCTGGTACCCCAGCACCCGGTCGGCCACGTAGCCACCGAAGATCGCTGCGGCGTACACCAGCGCCAGGTAGGCACCGTAGATGCGGCTGGCGTCGGCTTCACCGGCGGCACTGCCATCACGGAACTGGGCGACGATGTACAGCACCAAGGCCCAGCGGATGCCGTAGAACGCAAAGCGTTCCCAGAACTCGGTCATGAACAGCATCCACAACGGGCGCGGGTGGCCCATCATGGTCTTGAAGTCCGGCACGGCCGGCTCTGGGGTGTTCGCAGTGGCGTTCAAGCTCATGCGGATTTCCTGGTTCGGTGGATGACGAGCACGTCCGATGTGCAGTGGAGCAACGCGCGAGGATCACCGACTTCTGGCGTTCACGTCAAATACACGCCGTTTGAGGCAGGTGCCAGCCTGCTCGCTGAACTTGCATCTGAAACGATCCAGCCGCCGGCCGGGAACCAAGCTGAATGGGAGTCAGGCCAGATCGGCCGGGGGTGCGGCCTGCAGGCTGGTGCGCACCTGGAACAGTTCGGGGAAAAAGGTCAGTTCCAGCGCCTTGGCCAGGAAACCGACACCGGACGAGCCGCCCGTGCCGCGCTTGAAGCCGATCACCCGCATCACCGTACGCATGTGGCGGAAGCGCCAGAGCTGGAAGGCGGTCTCCAGGTCCACCAGGTCCTCGCACAGCGAATACTCGCGCCAGTAGCGATCGGTGTCCTGGTAGATGCGTTCGAAGACCGGCTGCAGTGCGTCATCGGCCACATGCGGCTGGGTCCAGTCGTGGGCCTCGTACACCGCCGGGACGGCGTGGCCGAAACGGGTCAGGTACTTGAGGAATTCCTCGTACAGGCTCGGCGCTTCCAGCGCGGTGCGCAGCTGCGCTTGGCCGGCCGGGTCGTGCTCGAACACCTGCAGCATCTGCGTGTTCTTGTTGCCCAGCAGGAACTCGATGTAGCGGTACTGCAGCGACTGGAAGCCCGACGACGGGCCCAGAACGTCGCGGAAGCCCATGTACTCGGACGGGGTCAGCGTTTCCAGTACCGACCACTGCTCGGTCAGCTGGCGCAGCACCTGCTTGCTGCGCGCCAGCACCTTGCGGCACTGCCAGACTTCATCACGCTGCAGGAAGCCGATCGCGGCACGCAGTTCGTGGCCGAGCAGCTTCAGCCACAGCTCCGAGGTCTGGTGCTGGATGATGAAGAGCATCTCGTCGTGGTGCGGCGGGTTGGACAACGGCTGCTGCGCGCTGAGCAGCTGGTCCAGCCGCAGGTAGCCGCCATAGGTCAGCCGCCCCTGCAGATCGGTGTGGATGCCAGCTTCGAGATCGCGTTGGTTGTTGTCGACGGACATGGGCGGGACCAGATCGGGGGCGGCAAGGGTAGCGCGTTGCCGCCATGCTGGCAGCCGCCGCGTCCATACCGGGGCGTCCGGGCGCCCGTGGAGCATCCCCCGATATGGGGGCTGCGCGTGGAACCGTTCGGGCCGTTGCACGGGCAGTCAGCCAGAGGCGTATTCTGATGCTTTGCAGCAACGACTGAATACGTTGTTGTTATTGGCCCCCCACCCGCCGGCAGGGGTAAAACAGGGCATCGCCGTGTTGCGGCGCAGGAAGGCTATTCCGTACGCGTTCCTTAACATGGCGATTCATATCATTTGTAACTTCTCTGTCGAAGGTGCAGTACGCAATGACGGTTGCCGCTGAATTCAAGATCGAATACCTGCAGTACCTGGACACGGACGGCACGCTCGTCCGCAATGACCTGCCCGCGTCGCTGCGCGACCCCAAGGTCCTGGTGCCGCTGTTCAAGCAGATGCTGTTCGTACGTACGTTCGACAGCAAATCCATCGCGCTGCAGCGCACCGGCAAGCTCGGCACCTATGCCGCCTGCCTGGGCCATGAAGCCGCGCATGTGGGTATCGGCGCTGCGATGCAGAAGGACGACGTGTTCGCGCCTTCGTACCGCGAGTATGGCGCGATGTTCATGCGTGGCGTGCGCCCGCACGATGTGCTGATGTACTGGGGCGGCGACGAACGCGGCAACGACTACGGCGGCAACGCGGCCAAGGACTTCCCGTTCTGCGTGCCGATTTCCACCCAGTGCCTGCATGCCGCAGGCGCCGCGCTGAAGTTCAAGCTCAACAAGGAACCGCAGATCGCGGTGGCCGTGTGTGGCGACGGCGGCAGCTCCAAGACCGACTTCTACGCGGCACTGAATTCGGCGGGCGCTTACAAGCTGCCGCTGATCCTGTGCATCGTCAACAACGGCTGGGCCATCTCGGTCCCGCGTTCGGCCCAGACCGGTGCCGAAACGCTGGCGCAGAAGGGCCTGGCCGGCGGCCTGCATTGCCTGCAGGTGGACGGCAACGACCTGATCGCGGTGCTGGCGGCAATGGAGCAGGCGCGCGAACGTGCGCTGGCCGGCGACGGTGGCACTGTGCTGGAACTGATGACCTACCGCCTGTCCGACCACACCACCGCCGATGACGCGCGCCGCTACCGCGACGACGCCGAAGTGAAGGATGCCTGGCAGCGCGAACCGATGCTGCGCCTGCGCAAGTACCTGATCAACGCCGGCGTCTGGAGCGAGGAAGAGGAAACCGCTTGGGTCGCCGAGTGCGGCACGCGCGTGGACGAGGAAGTGAACCTGTACCTCAACACGCCGGTGCAGCCGGTCGAGGCGATGTTCGATTTCCTCTACGCCGATCCGCCGCAGGACCTGCTGGCCCAGCGTGCCCAGGCGATCGCCCTGGAGAAGCGCCATGGATGAGATCAAGAACGGCGCGCCCGGCGCGCACACCAACGCCGCCGACAGCGCCGCCGTCGCGCGCGGAGAACAGAGCATGACCACCACCCCCATCACCCTGATCGAAGCCATCACCCAGGCACTGGCCTGGGAGCTGGAGCACGACCCGTCGGTGCTGGTGCTGGGCGAGGACGTGGGCGTCAACGGCGGCGTGTTCCGCGCCACCGCCGGCCTGCAGCAGCGCTTCGGCTCCGAGCGCATCCTCGACACCCCGCTGGATGAAACCACCATCGCCGGCCTGACCATCGGTCTGGCGGCACAGGGCATGAAGCCGGTGGCCGAAGCGCAGTTCGACGGTTTCATGTACCCGATGGTCGACCATATCGTCTGCCACGCCGCACGCCTGCGTTACCGCACGCGTGGCCGCCTGCACTGCCCGATGGTGCTGCGCGTGCCGTGGGGCGGTGGTATCCGCGCACCGGAACATCACAGCGAAGCCAACGAGGCGATCTTCACCAACGTGCCGGGCCTGCGCGTGGTGCTGCCGTCGTCGCCGCAGCGTGCCTATGGCCTGTTGCTGGCCGCGATCCGCGAGCCGGATCCGGTGATCTACATGGAGCCCAAGCGCATCTACCGCCAGTACAAGGAAGTGGTCGTCAACGACGGCGAAGCCTTGCCGCTGGACGTCTGCTTCGTGCTGCGCGATGGCACCGACGTGACCCTGGTGACCTGGGGCGCGCAGGTGAAGGAAGCGCTGGAAGCGGCCGACAAGCTGGCCGGCGAAGGTATCAGTGCCGAAGTCATCGACGTGACCACGCTGCGTCCGCTGGACTTCGCCACCATCGCCGAATCGGTGGCCAAGACCGGTCGCTGCGTGATCGTGCAGGAGGCCCCGAAGACCGCGGGCTTCGGCGCCGAGATCGCCGCGCGCCTGGCCGAGGAATCGATCTACGACCTGCTGGCCCCGGTCGAGCGCGTCACTGGCTACGACACCCACATTCCGCTGTTCCGCCTGGAAATGAAGTACCTGCCGAGCGTTGAGCGGATCGTGGCTGCGGCCAAGCGCGCGGTGGCGGCCGGCTGACATGCGGGCCCGCCTCCTGGGGGCTTACCGCAGCCAGTATCCCAACCCGCTCCGGTTCCGCACCGGCCAGATCGTCGAAGTAGGTGTCCGTGACGAGGAATGGCCGGCGTTTGCCTGGGTACGCACCAACGATGGGCGCGCTGGATGGGCGCCCATCGCTTGGTTGCAGCTGCTGGACGAGGGTCGCGCCGAAGCGCTGTGCGACTACGACGCCCGCGAGCTGGATGTGGAAAGCGGCGAGATGGTGAAGCTTCATCACGAACACGGCGGGTGGTGGTGGTCCGAGCGCGCCAATGGCGCGACGGGTTGGCTGCCGGCCCGCGAACTGGAACTGCTGGAAGAGAACTGCAAATGAGCCAGACCAAGAACTTCAACCTGCCCGACCTGGGCGAAGGCCTGCCGGACGCGACCATCGTCGAGTGGTTCGTCAAGGAAGGCGATGTGATCAAGCTGGACGAGCCGCTGGTCTCGATGGAGACCGCCAAGGCCGTCGTCGAAGTGCCCTCGCCGTTCTCCGGCAAGGTGCTGAAGCTGTCCGGCGCTGCCGGCGACATCATCCCGACCGGCTCGGTGCTGGCCAGCTTCGAGCTGGACCCCAACCTGCCGCAGCGCGCCGATGGCCAGGACACCGGCCACAGCCACGGTCATGCCGCACCTGCCGCAGCACCGACCCCGACCCCGCCACCGCTGCCGGCCGCTGCCGCACCGGTGGCCGCCGAAGCCGCCAAGCCCGCCGCCGCCGAGCGTGATGACGCCGGCACCGTGGTCGGCGCGATGCAGAGCTCCAACGCCGTGCACGCCGAGCAGGCGCTGGCCGTCGGTGGCGTCAAGGCCGTACCGGCCGTGCGTGCCACCGCGCGCAAGCTGGGCGTGGACCTGTCCCGCGTACGTGCCACCGGCGCCGATGGCGCGGTGACCATGGCCGACGTCAAGCAGGCAGCTGCGGATGGCAGCGCAAAGATCGGTGCCGCTCCGGCTCCAGCCGCTGCTGCCGCCTATGCCACGCCGGCCCCGGCGCAGGTGTCTGCCCCGGGGCAGAGCGAAGCGCGCACCCCGCTGTCTGCTGCCGGCAAGCCGATGCGTACCCAGCCGCCGGGCGTGGTCGCCAAGGGCCAGCCGGAACCGCTGAAGGGCGTGCGCCGCAACATGGCGCGCGTGATGGCCGATGCGCACAGCAAGGTCGTGCCGACCACGCTGAACGACGACGCCGACATCCACGCCTGGCTGCCGGGCAACGACGTCACCGCGCGCCTGGTGCGTTCGATCGTGGTCGCCGCACAGAAGGTGCCGGCGATGAACGCCTGGTTCGACGGTGAAGCGCTGACCCGCACCCTGCACGCCCAGGTCGACATCGGCATTGCCGTGGACACCGACGACGGCCTGTTCGTGCCGGCGCTGCGCAATGCCGACATGCTCGATGCACGCGGCATCCGTGAAGGCGTCAACCGCCTGCGCGAGCAGGTCGAATCGCGTTCGATCGCCGCCTCGGAACTGAGCGGCTACACCATCTCGCTGTCCAACTTCGGCATGTTCGCCGGCCGCTACGCCACCCCGGTCGTGGTGCCGCCGTGCGTGGCCATCGTCGGCGCCGGCCGTGCCCGCCACCAGATGACCCCGGTGATGGGCGGCGTGGAAGCGCACAAGGTGATCCCGCTGTCGGTCACCTTCGACCACCGCGCGGCCACGGGTGGTGAAGCGGCCCGCTTCCTGCGCGCGATGATGGACGATCTGGCACTGGCCAGCTGATCGGTAGGTGCCAACCTTGGTTGGCACATGTGTTGAAAGAACGCCGGGCACTGCCCGGCGTTTTTTTGTGCCTGCTGGATCGCGCGCCATCCACGCATGGCGTGGATCTACTGAACGACCTGTCGCTGCGGTGGGCTCGCCGTTGTTCTGCGTCAGGGGAGGATCAATCGCGCGCGACCATGCCCTCGGCGCGGCTGTAGACACGCAGCCGGTGACCATCGGGGTCGACCCCGACGAAGGTGTGGCCGAATTCCAGCGTCACCGGCGCCTGCGCGATCTGCACACCGAGTGCGCGCCAGGCATCGTGCAACTGCCGCACTTCATCAGGATTGGCCACCACCATCGCCAGTTCGGCGGCACCGGCCTGCGCAGACACAGGTGGCTGCACGTCATCGCGCTGCCACAGGCCGAGTGCGGCGCCATCGCCGAGCAGGAACAGGGCAAAGCCGGGTGACTGTTCGACCGGTGCCGTGCCGAGGATGCCGCTGTAGAAGGTGGCGCTGGTGGCAACGTCGCGCACGTACTGCAGCAGGGTGCTGGGCGTGAACATGGGAAAGCTCCGTTGTTGGGAGCGATCATGGTGGTACGGGCCTGCTGACAGATTCTGTCAGTAGATCAAGCAGATGAAATCGGCCAGGTAGAGTCGATCGTCGTTCGAACATCTCGCGTATTGCGGGCACTTCCGCCACCGGATGGAAAGGCAGGCGACCCACTGTGATCTCGCGATACATCGCAAAGCCAAGTCATGATGGGAGCTGTCGTCGGCGATGAACCTTCGCTCTTTTGGAGCCCCCCGGACCAATCAAAGGGAGACGCAGTTACCAGTTGCAACAGACAGAAGTGATTTAGAGTCAAATGCAGATGGAACGCCGCTTCACGTAATACACATGAAAAGGAAAGTTCATGACCACAATGCGCAGATATCTCCCGTTGTTGGCAGCCATCCTCACCGCCTCTCCCGCCCTTGCGGACGACGCCCCCAAGGATGTAGCAATACAGCACTACGCGGAAACCATGCACGTAGGTACGTTCGAAGCCGCGCAACGAATGGATGCGGAACGGGCCGCCGGTAAACTCAGCGCACGGCTTCAGAGGGAGAAGCCGGAGACGTTCGCCGGCCTTTACATCGAGCACTCCCCTGAATTCAGGATCGTGGTGAGGTTCACCGGCGATGCCTCACGCCAACTTTCTGCTTACACCAAGGACCGCCTCTACGTCGCAGAAGCCGCGCCACGTTCTCTCGAGCTTCTCCGCGCCACCCAAGAGGAGGTGTCCGATCAGCTCGTCAAGGCGGGCATTGAGTTTGCAGCCACGGTAGACATAAAGAGCTCTATCGTCGAGGTATATGTACGCGATCCCGATGCCGTACGCGCCAGACTTTCCAAACTTCTCTCTGTCGCCGACTTCATCCGCATAAAAGAGACCACAGGTTTCATAGAGCCAACAAACACTGTAGCGGGCGGGCGGCGACTGGAAGGCTACCAGCAGCAGCTCTGCACAGCCGGCTTCAACGTGGTCGAAACTGCAACTCGCGAACTAGGCTTGGCCACTGCGGGTCACTGTGACAATGACAACTATCAGCGCAATCCAACCGCTCGCATTCTGTTCAAGAGTGAACGCAACAAAGGATCTTACGACGTTCAGTGGGGTGCACAGCAGCGTGGCGGCGTCATCTTCTCCCAGTCGAACGAAATCATTGTCGATGGGGAAAAACTGGCGATAACCGATGAGGCATCACTGGCCGACATGACACCAGGCACAACGGTCTGCAAGTTCGGCGTAACGACCGGTCGCACATGCGGATCCATCAAAGACGCAGAGTTCGCAGCCAACTGGAATGGGGAAGCTGGCACCTACGTCCAAGTCGTCAGCCTTGATGGAACCGTGATGAACAAAGGCGGCGATAGTGGTGGGCCCGTCTATGCCGGCAACTCGGCCTACGGCCTTGTTCATGGCAGGGGAAACGATGGCTCTCCTTGGGAGAATGACCTTTTCTTCATGCCCATAGAGAGAATGTCCACCCTGGGCGTCGCTACCCTGACGAAGCCATTTCAGCTGGACAGCGTTCCGAACGTGTCTGGAACAGGCGCCAGTGTTACTGCCACGATGAACTTCAGTGGGTATCCGAGGTTTCCGGTATACATCAACCTCGAGATCGTGACGTGTCCCGCCAGATGGATCTGCTACGGGGGCCGCGCTAAAGTCGATAAGAACATCCCATCCCCCATCACCTTCACTTGGGGTTGTACACCCAGTAAACCTGGTGAACCTCAAGTTTCGAGAGTCAGGACATTCTTGGAAGATGCGTCGGGCCTCGTAACCCAGGCCATAGAGTCGACGATTACCTGTACCACCCCGGCCTCCCCCGGCACATAGCCCACCAGCTGTGTAAGCCCACCGCGTTGATGCACAGCGCCATTCCTCGTTGGGGTTACGAGCAGTCCAACCAATCCGGTGCGATGCCCTGCGCCTTCTGCCAGCGCCGCAGCAGGGTGGCGCGTGGCACGAGGTAGCGATCCTCCAGCACGCGCACCTGGCGGATGCGGTCCAAGCGGAAATGACGGAAGTCCTCGCGGCTTTCGCACCACGCCGCCAGCATTGGCACTTCATCGAAGTAGCCCAGCGCGAACGGCCAGACGATGCGCTCGGTACGTTGGCCCTGCGCATCCTGGTAGCCGAACTGCAGTCGTTGTTGCGCGCTCACCGCTTCGCGCACAGCCTGCAGGCGCGCAGCGGGTACCTTGGCTGCCGCACGCGAGGGACCCACGCGCAGGCCGCTGTCACGCAGCGCTTCGCGACGCGCGGCAGGCAACACATGCGCGATGCGCGCCAGGGCATCGCGTGCGGCCTCGGCCAGCGCGGGTTCGGTGCGGGCCGCAACCCAGCGCAGGCCCAGCACCAGCGCATCGATCTCGGCGGGCGGCAGGGTCATCGGCGGCAGGGTATCGCTCGGTGCCAGCTGGTAGCCGACGCCGGCCTCGCCGCGCAGGTCGGCACCCTGCTCGCGCAGGGTCTCGATATCGCGGTACAGCGTGCGCAGGCTGATGCCCAGGGCTTCGGCCAGAACCTGTCCGGCCACCGGCCGCCGATGGCGGCGCAGCAACTGTTGAAGCTGGGTCAGGCGCAGCGCACGCGACATCAGCCGGCCAGTGCGCTCGATGCCACTACGTGTTCACCCGGGTGCGGGGCGAGTGCGGCCTCGACCAGTGCCTTGGCAACTTCGCTGGCCGGATTGATCCGCCACGCCCGTGGCAGTACTGGCCCCAGTGCGCCGAGTACCGTCAATGCGAAACGCTCGCCGCGGCGCACCTCGTTACGCTCGCCACCAATCAACCCTGGACGTACCAGCGTCAGCGAAGCGAAGTCGAGCGCGCGCAGGTCATGCTCCAGCTCCCCCTTCACCCGGCTGTAGAAGATCGACGACTGCGGGTTGGCACCGGCTGCGGAGTTCAACACATAGGTCTGCGCTCCCTGCGCCCGCGCCAGCCGGGCGAACGCCAGCGGGTAGTCATGGTCGATGCGATGGAAGGCCTCGCGGCTGCCGGCCTGGGCAATGGTACTGCCGAGCGCGCAGATGACCGCGTCCACGCGGGCCCATTCGGCTACGGCGGGCAGTGCATCGAAGGCCAGGACCGGGTTCTCAAGCGTCCCGTGGGTCATGCCCAGCGGGCGGCGGGTGGGAGCGACCACGACACTGCAGCGCGGGTCGTCCAGCAGCTTGCGCAGGGTCAGCCCGCCCACCAGCCCGGTCGCCCCCAGCAACATCACGCGCATCACCACCTCCACTGCGGCATCCTGTCGCCCATCCTAGCCGTTCAAGCCGTCGGCGGCCGCGCCGATATGCTGGAACCAGTCCCTGCCAGCCCCCAGGATTTGCTCCATGACGGACCAGCCCGACCACCGCCCTGCCCCCGGTACCGCCCTTGGGCCGCCGGCACGCGTGCGCGCGGTGGTGGATGACGGGCTGGGAGACCGCGTGGTGCTGCAGGGCGGTGGCGGCGTGGCCCTGCAGCAACTGTTCGCCGGCGCCGATGCACCGGAACCACTGCTGGCCGCGTTCGCCAACGGCATGGCCACCCTGCCCGGTGAACTGGGCGACATGGGCGACCGCCTGCAGTCGGCGCAGGCCAGTGCCGACTGGCCGCGCTACGGGCGCGCGATGCGGCAGCTGATCGACAAGTACATCCGAACCATCGAACAGCATTCGCCGGATGGCCAGCCCGAAAGCCTGCGCCTGTCCGAGCAGCTGCGGTTGCTGCTGGGCGGCGCGGTGGTGGCCCTGCTGCAGCACGATCCGGACCTGCGCGAGCAGGCGCAGACGCTCGCCATGCAGCTGCGCCAGTGGCAACCGGGCACGGCGCTGGAACCGATCGAACAGGGCGTGCGCGAACTCGGCCACCAGGTCGGCGTGCGTGCCGAGAGCTGGCAGGAACAGCAGGCGCTGCTGCTTGAGCTGTTCGCGCTGCTGCTGGAGAACGTCAGCGAACTGCTGGACGACCGCAGCTGGCTGCAGGGCCAGATCGCCGCAGTGCGCCACCTGCTGGACGGACCGCTGGAAGCCGAAGCGGTGGAGCGCACCCGCGCCGAACTGCGCGAAGTGATCTACAAGCAGGGCCTGCTGCGCCAGGGCATCGACGATTCAAAGGCGGCGATGCGCGGGCTGATGGGTGAATTCATCGAGCGCATGGATGGCATGGCCACCAGCACCGGTGAGTACCACGATCGCATCGGCAGCTATGCACTGCAGCTGCGCGAGGCACGCAGCATCGCCGACCTCAACCAGCTGCTGCAGGAAGTGATGCGCGATACCGGCAAGGTGCAGCAGCAGGCCGCGCAGGCGCGCGATCATCTGGCCAGCGCGCGCCAGGAAGTGGAACGTGCCGAGCAGCGCATCGCCGAGCTTGAGCAGGAACTGCGCGCGGCCGGCGACCTGGCCCGCATCGATCCACTGACCCAGGCACTGAACCGCCGCGGCCTGGACGAACTGCTGCAGCGCGAGCTGGCCCGCGCCACGCGCAACAACTCACCGCTGGGCGTGGCGGTGATCGACCTGGATGATTTCCACCAGACCAACGATGCGCACGGCCATGCCGGTGGCGATGCGCTGCTGCAGCACCTGGTGTCTGTGTGCAAGCTGCTGCTGCGCGCCACCGACGGCATCGCGCGGCTGGGTGGCGACGAGTTCGTGCTGGTGCTGCCGGAAACCCAGGGTGCCGACAGCATGGCCACCGTGCAGCGCCTGCAGCGCTCGCTGGCGCACCGCGTGTTGACCGTACAGGATCGGCGCGTACCAGTGCATTTCAGTGCCGGACTGGCGCAATGGCAGCCCGGCGACGATATAGAAACCCTGCTGCGGCGCGCAGATGACGCGCTGTATGCGGCCAAGCGGCAGGGCAAGAACCGGGTGCAGGCAGGGTAGTTTCCCGGCACACCGGAAACTGCTTCGGTAGGTGCCAACCTTGGTTGGCACACGCGGGAAACAAAGCACCGACCAAGGTCGGCCTCTGCCGGACAAAGGGCCGTTGCTTACTTCCCGCGCAGCTTCTGGAACCCGGTCACCGCCGCCAGCACGATCGCACCGGCAATGATGCCGACCACCATGTTGGCCACGGCACTGATCAGCCAGCCCCACTGGCCTTCACCGCCCAGCGCCTGCACCGCGTGGTGCAGCGCCGGCACGTTGTGCACCAGGATGCCGCCACCGACCAGGAACATCGCCGCGGTACCGGCCACCGACAGGAACTTCATCAGCCACGGGGCCGACACCAGCAGGCCGCGGCCAACTGCCGCCAGCGCCGCGCCCTTGCGCGACAGATACAGGCCCAGGTCGTCCAGCTTGACGATGCCGGCGACCAGCCCGTAGACGAACACGGTCATCGCCAGCGCGATCACCACCAGGGTGCTGACCTGGTTGATGAACGACGCCGTCGCAACCACGCCCAGCGACAGCACGATGATTTCGGCCGAGAGGATGAAGTCGGTGCGGATGGCGCCCTTCACCTTGTCCTTTTCCCACGCGACCATGTCCACCTGCGCATCGGCCAGCGCCTTGCGCCGCTCGGCCTGGTGTTCGGCGTCCTCATCGGCGGAATGCAGGAACCGGTGCGCCAACTTCTCCACGCCCTCGAAGCACAGGAAGGCGCCGCCGATCATCATCAGCGGCACGATCAGCGGCACGTTCCAGCCGCGGCTGTGCAGCCAGGCTTCCAGCGCGCTGATCGCCAGCGCCGCTGGCACCAGGATCACCTTGTTCACCAGCGAGCCCTTGGCCACCGCCCACACCACCGGCAGTTCGCGGTTGGCGTTGACGCCGGTCACCTGCTGCGCGTTCAGTGCAAGGTCGTCGCCCAGCACGCCGGCGGTTTTCTTCGCCGCGACCTTGGTCAGGACCGAGACGTCGTCGAGCAGGGAGGCGATATCGTCGAGCAGGGCGAACAGGCTGGCACCGGCCATGGGGCGTCCAAGTGAGGGAATGAGCGGATTCTGACCGATACCGGGGCGACTGCGGAAGCGGTCGGATTCACTGCATGCCTACCGCCCCCCGGCGACACTGCGGAATCCGGTAGTGACGGCCGCTGGCCGGCAACCGCGCAGTTCCGGACATTGCCGGCCAGCGGCCGGCACTACCTGTATCCGTCGCATGGGAGTTCCGCTTGAGCAATCCGCCCACCACCAATGGCAACCCTCCGCTGGTCAAGGGCATGAACCGGCGCAGCCAGATCCTGCGCCTGCTGATGCGCTATCGCCATTCGGGCGTGTTCTCGGGCATGAACCTGGACGCCGCCAGCAACCAGGCCGACGTGCCCGCCGATGGCAACCCGGAACAGTTCGTCAGCGACCTGGAAGCCCTGGGGCCGACTTTCGTCAAGCTGGGCCAGATGCTGTCCACGCGACCGGACATGGTGCCGGTGGAGTTCGCGACGGCGCTGGAGCGCATGCAGGAAAAGGTGGCCGAGATTCCGGTCGCTCGCATCCATGCCATCGTCGAACAGGAGCTGGGCGCGCCGGTGAACAAGCTGTTCGCCGCGTTCGATCCCGAGCCACTGGGCTGTGCCTCGATCGCGCAGGTGCATCGCGCGGTGCTGCACGATGGCCGCCAGGTGGCGGTGAAGGTTCAGAAACCCGAGGTCGCTGCTCAGCTGCGCTCGGACCTGGAGGCACTGCGCAGCTTCGCGCTGGCCGCCGACCATCTGACCCAGGTCGGCCGTCGGGTGCGCCTGCGCGACTGGCTCAACGAGTTCGCCAAGACCCTGATGCAGGAGCTGGACTACCACGCCGAGGCCGAGAACCTGGCCCGTTTCGGCCGCCATCTCAAGCCGTTCCGCCGCCTGTGGATACCGCAGCCGCTGTGGGATTACAGCAGTCAGCGCGTGCTGACCATGGAACTGGCCACCGGCGTGCGCGTGGATGCGATTCCCGATGTCCGCCGCACCGAACAATCGATGGACCCGCTGGCGGCGGCGCTGATCCGCGGCTACCTGGACCAGATCTTCGTGCATGGCGAGATCCATGCCGACCCGCATCCCGGCAACCTGCGGGTGATGCCCGATGGACGGCTGGCGATCTTCGACCTGGGCATGGTCGCGCACATGCCGCCGCGCCTGCGCGAGCGGCTGCTGAAGATCCTGTTCGCCGCTGTCGATGGCCGTGGCGAAGAAGTGGCCGACGACCTGATCAGCATCAGCACGCGGTTGGAGGCATTCGACGAAGAGCGCTACCTGCGCGAGACCGGCCAGCTGATTGCGCGCTACGCCGCCAGTGGCAGCTTCTCGGAAGGCCGCGTGGTACTGGACCTGGTGCGCATCGCCACCGCCTGCGGCCTGCGCACGCCGCCGGAGCTGAGCCTGCTGGGCAAGGCCCTGCTCAATCTGGAAACCGTGTGCCGGTTGTTGGCACCGGACCTGGATACCCGCCGCATCGTCGAGCGCCAGCTGCAGCACGTGATGCGCGCACGCCTGAAGAAATCGCTGTCTGCCGCCAACCTCGCCAGCGAGGCGATGGAGCTGCAGCAGCTGCTGCGCGATGGGCCGCGCAAGCTGTCGGACATCATGGCGCTGCTGGCCGAGAACCGCCTGCAGATGAAGGTGACCGGCCTGGAAGAATCGCGGTTGATGGAAAACCTGCAGAAGATCGCCAACCGCGTGGCGGCCGGCATCATCAGCGCGGCATTGATCATGGCTGCGGCAATGATGATGAAGATCGACACCGGCTGGCATCTGTTCGGCTACCCGCTCATCGCCCTGATTCTGTTGTTCATCGGCGTGGTGCTCGGGCTGGGCATCGTTACCAGCGCGTTGTTGTTCGATCGTCGTGCGCGGGCGCGCGAAGAACGCGGGCATCGCTAGCGCATCAATGAAAACATCCGTATTCATGCGGTTTTTAATGCAATCCAACGAACCCTTTCACGCTCGTTTTACCTTCTGAACGCGATTGCGCGCGCGTCATTTCAACAAACATTTCAGTCAGGTTCGTGCATGCACTATCGGGTCATCGGCCTGTCATGTGTATGTGCTTGCGACAGCGCCGGTCGGATGGACACGCGTCGGTACGACGTCCATCAACATCCCGTCACTGCCGAAGCTGCCTATGCTCTGGATACTGTTGTTGTCGTTGCTGCTGCTGTGCTGGCTGTTCCTCGCGTCCGGCAAATGGGTGTGGTGGAAGGCCGGTTCACTCTCGCTGCTGCTGCTCATGCTCAGCGCATGGTGGCTGATCGACAAACTCTCCGGTGATGGGCTCAATGCCGCCACCCTGTACCACCTCGGCGCCGATATGGAAGGCGCCGGTGTCTCCGATTTCAAGGGCTATATCGCCGGCTTCATCGTGCTGGCGCTGGTCTCGCTGCTGCCGCTGTTCGCGACGCGGGTGAAGCGCTGGCGCCGGCCCGGCCACGGTGGCGCGTTGTTCGCCGGTTTCGCGGCCGTGTGGGTGGCCGCGATCATGATCAGCCCGCTGGCCCGCGACGGCCAGCGCCTTTACCAGCAGCTGCGTCCGGTCGACTTCGCCCGCATCGCCCCCGAGTACCAGGTGCCGACGCAGCCGCTGCAGCGTCCGCGCAACATCGTCTGGATCTACGGCGAAAGCCTGGAACGTACCTATCTGGACGAGAGCGCTTTCCCGGGCCTGATGCCCAACCTCAACCGCTTGGCATCTGAGTCGCTGGACGTGCGCGGCCTTGCCTCCGCTGAGGGCAGCGGTTGGACCATCGCCGGCCTGGTGTCATCGATGTGCGGCGTGCCGCTGACCACCTCGCAGGGTGATGAGAACAGCATGGACCGCATGGGCAGCTTCCTGCCCAAGGCCGTGTGCCTGGGCGATTACCTCAAGCAGCAGGGCTACACCAACCATTACCTGGGTGGTGCCAACGGCCAGTTCGCTGGCAAGGGCCAGTTCCTGGCCAGCCACGGCTTCGATGAAGTGCATGACCTGGCGTGGTTCAAGCAGCAGAAGAAGATCGGCCGCATCCACTACTCGGCGTGGGGCGTGCACGATGACGTGCTGCTGGATACCGCCTATCAGCGCTTCGAGCAGCTCTCGCGCGCCGGTTCACCGTTCATGCTGACCACGCTGACCATGGATACCCACCACCCGGCAGGTCATCTGCCGGTGTCGTGCAAGGGCGAGCGCTACCAGAGCCAGTACGGCAACATCAACATGCTCAACGCGCTCAAGTGCAGCGACCGCTTGATCTCGCAGCTGGTCGAACGCATCCAGGCCAGCCCGTACGGCAAGGACACACTGATCGTCATCGCTTCCGACCACCTGGCGATGCCCAACGATCTGACCCATATCCTGACCCGGCAGAAGCGCGAGAACCTGCTGCTGTTCCTGGGTGATGGCATTGCCCCGCAGCAGCTCAGCGCCGACGCCGGCACCACGCTGGATTCGGGTGCGACCCTGCTCAGCCTGCTGGACCCGAACCTGAAGACGATGGGCTTCGGCCGTTCACTGATCGATACCCAGCGCGCGCCCAGCGCCAGCGTGGCCACCCAGCGCGATGGCGGCCGCGATTACCCGCAGTACCTCGCCTTCGCCCGTTCACTGTGGCTGGGCGAACCGACCCGCGAGCTGAAGATCGATGGCGATGACCAAGTGGTGGTGGGCCTGCAGCACGTGCAGCCACCGGTATTGCTGGAGTACGACAAGGACTGGGGTTTGAAGTCGGTGTATCTGGAAAACACCTCGCGCCAGTTCGATGATGCCAACCCGGACAACACCCTGGCCTACGTCGACCGTTGCACCGCATTCGAGGATGGCTCGGCCGATGGTGACTGGTGCGCCCTGCTGGTCAACCGCGACAACGGCATCAAGCTGTACCGCGACAACGACCTGCGCGGGGGCATCGCGGTGGATGCACCGCTGGACGCATTCCAGGGCCCGCGCCCGAGCGTGCGCCAGGCGCACATGATCACCCAGAAGGGCCGCCGCACCCGTGCCGGCCAGTACATGCTGCAGCTGGTGGCGAGCACGCGCCCGGATCGCGGCTTCTGGATCGAGGCGGTGTCCTCGCAGCGCAAGGTGGTGCTGGCGCAGCAGTGGGTGCAGCCCGATGCCAACGGCAAGATCAACGTGTCGTTCGGGCTGGACCACGAAGTAGATGATCTGGAGATCCGCGCGTGGTTGAACCATGCGGAGAAGCTGGCGGTGGACACGTTCGCACTTGTGCCCTCGCGCAGCCGGCCACGAGGGTAGGGGTTTCTTTGCAGGGCTGCGCCCTGCACCCGCCGAAGCAACAGCCGAAGCAACAGCAACAGCAACAGCAACGGCAACAGCGTGCATTCCGTGGGATGGCGGGGTGGGTCCGGTTGCGGGAGACGCCGTAAACCCGTCCATGGGGGCTTGGCCGCGGCATCCATGCCGCGGACACTCCCGCAACCGGACCCACCCCGCCTTCGACAGTTTTCCGCGATCTGTCGGAAATACTCTTGGTGTCAGATCCGTTTTCCGAAGGAAAACGGATCTGACCCCAGATTGATTTCGATATCTGACAGACGTGTCGACCAAGGTCGACACCTACCGACAGCCGAAGGAATCTGTCAGAGGTGGGGCGGTGTCGGAGTGCGGGGTGTCAGCCGCATGGATGCGGCTGCCAAGCCTCCATGGACGGATTTACGGCGTCCCCGCACTCCGACACCGCCCCGCCAGACCACGGAATGCACGCTGTTGCCGTTGCTGTTGCTCCGGCTCGTAGCGGGTGCAGGGCGCAGCCCTGCAGAACAACCCCTACTCCTGCGGATCGCGGGTGATGTGGATGTCGGTCGGGGTCGACAGCGGAATGTTCCGCTCGGCCAGGATCTGCAGCAGGCTGAAGTACAGATCGCTGCGGGTCGCATACACCTGCCGCGGGCTGGCCACGTACGCGAAGCTGTTGATGGTGATCTGGCCACCGGCAATGCTGTCGATGTAGACCGTCGGCGCCGGCTGTTTCAGCACGTTGGTGTGCGCGGTGTACGCATCCAGCAACGCTTGGCGCAGGTTGCCGACATCGGTGCTGGTGGGCACCGCGAACTGGATCTGGATGCGGCCCTGGTTGTTGCCCATCGTCATGTTGCGGATGGTCTTGGTGATCAGTTCCGAGTTCGGCACGATCAGCGTCGACTTGTCGCTCACCTGGATCTCGGTCGAACGCACGTTGATGCGGCGGATGTCACCCTCCTGGTCACCCAGCTTCACCCAGTCGCCGATCTTCACCGGGCGCTCGGCCAGCAGGATCAGGCCCGAGACAAAGTTCTGGATGATCGCCTGCAGGCCGAAACCAATACCCACCGACAGCGCGCTGACCAGCAGCGCCAGGTTCTTCAGGTTCAGGCCCATGGCGGTCAACGCCCACAGCCCCACCAGGATGATGCCGACGTAACCGGCAATGGTGCTGATCGAGTTGCGCGCCCCCAGGTCCAGCTCGGTCTTGGGCAGATAGGTGTCGGTCAGCCAGCGTTGCAGCAGCCGGGTCACCGCCAGGCCGACCAGCATCACCAGCAGAGCAATGGCGATGCGGCCGGGTTGCAGCGTCAGGTCCTTGGTGATCGGGATGCCGTTGGCCAGCGAGGCCACGCGTTCAACGACCGAGCCGATGTTGCCGAACGGCGCTGCCAGTGCCAGCAGCGCGATCAGCACCACGAAGGTACGCAGAACCGCCGACAGCAGCACGCCAGCCTGCTCCAGCCGCGATACGCTCAGGCCGGTGCTGAGCAGAATGGTCTGGCCAACCTTGCTGTCGGCATTGAGCATCCACGTGCTCAGGTCATCGACGAATTTGAACAGCAGCGTCGCCGCCAGCACCACGATGCTGCCGCCGATCAACTGCTGGTTCACGAACTTGGCGAAGTTCAGATAGCCCAGCAGGGTGGCGATGATGGCCGCTGCCACAGCGACGTTGCCCGCCACGCGTGCCAATACCAGCCAACTGCTGCGGCGCACCGGCGTGGCCGCACCCACGCCATCGGCCTGCGCCTCCAGCTTGGCCTCGGCCTCGGCGGTCTGCCGGCGATGCAGGCGCGCCAGGGTCACCAGCATGGCCATGATCAGGCCGAGGTAGGTCAGCGCAATCAGGCCATCCAGCGCCACCGTGGTGACGTCGCTGGTACGCGTGGCCTGATCGAGGGCGACCAGCACCGTGCTCAGCCAGGCCAGCGCCGCCGCACCCCAGGCGTATTTGCGCAGCTTCAGTGCGGCGGTGTCATCCAGATTCAGCAACCGCCACGACGGACGCTTGGGAACCAGCATGCAGGCGCTGAGCGCGGCGATGAAGGCGGCGCGGAAGGTAGCCGTCTCCAGGCCGTCGGCCACCACCTGCAGGCGCGGCGCGATGGCATCGATGGCGTCCAGCGCCGCCATCAGTACCACCACGGCATAGCCGGGTAGCAGTGTCCCCACCAGCAGCAGCCACATGGCCAGGCCAGAACGCCGCAGGCGGCCATCGGGTGCACGCTCGGACGCAGCAAAGTGACGACCCAGCCGGCGCAGCCACAACCGCAGCGGGAACATCATGACCAGTGCAGCCACCAGGCTCAGCAACGGCGTGCCCCAGCCATTGGCCCGGATGCCGGCGACGAAGGTATCGCGCCCCTGCTCGGCCAACGGCGCAACGCGTGCGATATCGATCGGCAGGCGCTCGGCAACTTTGCTCCACAGCGCGGGAGACAACGGCGAGGCAACCTCCTGCCCTAGTTCTTCAGTACGTTGCGCGACGCGTTGCTGGTCGATGTCGGTCGCCAGCTGCTGGGCACGCACGGCACTGGTCTTGGCCTGCGCTACCGACGCGGCCAGCCCGTCCCGCTGCTTGGTGATGCTGCGCCGTTGCGCCGCCAGTTCCGGCGGCTCGGTAGTGCCCTCGGCAGGCGTACCCAACTGCGCCAGTTGTTCGTCGAGGCGAACCAACTGTGGCTGCAGCTCCTTTTCCAGCGCCTCAGCGTCTCGCCGTGCCTGCGAGGCACTCTCGGACAACATGGCCAGTGTCTCGATGGCCGAAGCATCACCGCGCTTGCGGTCGATCTCCTTCAGGCTGGATTCGATCTGCGCCAACTGCTGCTTTGGCGTGAGGTCCTCATCCTGTGCCAGCACCGGCGCGGACAGCAGGAGGGCGGAGCACAGCATCAGGACCCACCAGGGCCCTCGTGCACGGATCGATCGCAGGAAAGAAGACAAGCCAGCCACACCGGTTCGCGCGGACCACCGCGCCTGCGCGCGACTATACGGCAGAGCCGGTAAAGGGCGGATGGGCGGCCCCAGCAGCGTCGAGCATCAGTACTTCAGGCGCAGCTCTTCCACCGTGGGCTGCTGCAGCGCGTACCAGTCCTGGAACTCTTCCTCGGTGATCTCATCGGGCGCATACACCGCCACCGGGTGCCAGTCGTGGTCGGTCGGCAGCGGCTGGCGCGGGCCGGCACGCAGGCTGTAGGCCACGCCTTCGTAGTCCACCAGGTCATCGACCTGCGGCCACTGTTCGCGTGCGAACGCGGATTCACTCTTCAACAGGATCACCTGGTACATCGGCACCTCCACCTCGTCTGGATCAGGAAAACACGGCGCTGGCTGCAGGATACCGCCGCGCCGGTGACAACGGGCGCTCCGTCGGGGCGACGGAACGTTCTGGACACGGCCATCGCCCCGGCTTCACCCGCCCATGGCAAGGCCATCGGCATCGTGGAGGCCCACCCCTGCAACGACCGCCAATGACCGATCACCCGCCGCTGAAGACCGTTGCCGACCTCAAGCTGCCGCGCTACCTGGGCACCTGGTACGAGATCGCGCGCCTGCCTATGCGCCATGAACCGGAGGGCTGCACCGACGTGTCGGCGCACTACACGCTGCTCGACAACGGCAACGTCGGCGTCACCAACCGCTGCCGTATGGACGGCGAGGTCGAGGAAGCCACCGGCGAGGCCTGTGCCGTCGACAACGACAGCGCGCGGCTGGAGGTGAGCTTCCTGCCCAAGGGCCTGCGCTGGTTGCCGTTCGCCAAGGGCGACTACTGGGTAATCCAGGTTGCTCCGGACTACAGCGTGGCGCTGGTCGGCAGCCCGGACCGCAAATACCTGTGGCTGCTGGCGCGCGAGCCACGCCTGGACGCGACCGTGCAGGACCATTATCTGGCGGCGGCCCGCCTGCAGGGCTTCGATCTGTCCGAACTGATCCAGACCCCGCACACCGGCCGCCCCACCGCCTGAGCAACGCACGACCATGGATCTCAAGAGTGGCTACCCGTGGTGGGCGGTACGCAACGGCCTGATCCACGCCTTTCCCCCGCTGCAGCAGGACCTGCGCTGCGACGTGCTGGTGGTCGGCGGCGGCATCACCGGCGCGCTGATTGCCGACGAACTGTCCCGGCATGGCCACGACGTGGCGGTGATCGAGCAGCGCGACATCGGCTGGGGCAGTACCGCCGCCAGCACAGCGCTGCTGCAGTACGAGATAGATACCCATCTGCTGGAACTGGCCCAAAGCTATGGCCAGGACGCCGCCGCGCTGGCCTACCGGGCCTGTGCCGAGGCGATTCCGGCGCTTGGCGAGGTCGCTCGCGGTCTGAAAGACGTTGATTTCCAGCGCATGGACAGCCTGTACCTGGCCAGCCGCCACCGTGACGTCCCCACCCTGATGGCCGAGGGTGAGGCCCGGCGCAGCATTGGCCTGGATGCCCGCTGGCTCGGCCCGGAGGCACTGCAGGAACGCTTCGACGTGGACGCCGGTGGTGCCCTGCTCACACGCCAGGCGGCACGGGTCGATCCCTATCGCCTGACCTATGGGTTGCTGCAGCGCGTGCGCCGGCGCGGCGGCAATGTGCATGACCGTACGGTGCTGCACACGCTCACGCCCAGCGCGCGGGGGGTGACCGCACTCACCGAGGGCGGCGCCACGATTCACGCCCGCCATGTGGTGCTGGCAATGGGCTACGCCAACCAGACGTGGCTGCAGCAGCGCGTCGCACGTAACCGCAGCAGCTATGCCTTCATTACCGACCCGATCGATGCAGACGTGCTGAGCCGGCTGCGGAACACGATGGTGTGGGAGAGTGCACGTCCCTACCTGTACCTGCGCGCCACCGGCGATCGCCGCCTGCTGGTGGGCGGCCTGGACGACGCCATCGACATTCCCGCCCGCCGTGATCGGCGCGTAGAACGCAAGGCCGACAAGCTGATGAAACAGCTGCTGCATTGGTTCCCACGGCTGGACCCGGTGCCGGCGTTTTCCTGGGCCGGCACCTTTGCCGAAACGGCGGACGGCCTGCCGTTCTTCGGCCCGCACGATCAATGGGGGCCACGGGTGCACTTCGCCATGGCCTACGGCGGCAACGGCATCACCTATTCGATGATCGGCGCGCAGCTGCTGCGGGTCCGGATCGAGCGGCGCAAGCACCCGCTGCAGGGGCTGTTCGGGTTCGGGCGGTTGTAGCGCGCAACCAGGCATGGCCTGGCTCTACCCCAATCCGGCGCCGACAGGCATCATTCAAGCAGCCCCTGCTAGCGTCGGCCTGTATCGCCGCGTGTTGCGTGGCCACCTGTCCGCTGGAGCGCCGTCATGATCCGCCCCCTGACCCTGCTGCTGTGCCTGGCCCTGCCGGGAACCGTGCTGGCCCAGTCCGCTGCTGGCGCGACCGCGCCGCAGGCGACCGGGCTGGATCTGTCGCTGCCGCAGGCACCGATGCGCTATCTGAACGATGCGAGCCTGAAGCAGGACCCGCCGGGCACGTTCTACGGCGACAAGAGCGGCCCGCGCGTGCACGACGACGCGAAGATCGCCGACGTGACCGACGACAAGGTCAAGGTGTCTGGCAGCTTCACCACCGGCATCGGTTATTCCAAGAACGGCGGCAACAGCCACTACAACGCCGCCACCCTGAACCTCAGCAAGAACTACACCACCGATGAAGGCAAGACCCATGGGGTCAACGTCAACATCCACGTGAGCGAAGGCAAGGGCCCAGGCTTCTACGGCCCGTACGGCGGCTACTACGGCCGCGGCCCGGGCTATTGGGATTACCCGCCGCCGTTTGGTTGGTAAGCCCCGCGTCGGGCCTGGGCCGACCAAGGTCGGCCACTACCGGTGCACGTGTCCGGTAGGTGTCGACCTTGCATGTGCCGGTGGGTGTCGACCTTGGTCGACACGCTCTGCTTTCCGTGCCGACCAAGGTCGGCACCTACCGGCACGCGGATCAATCCAGCCAGCCATCGCGCTCGCTGTGCAGGATGCGGCCGTCATAACCGCTCAGGCGCACGTCCACCTTCTGGTTGCGGGCATTGCGCGCTTCCAGCGACCACGTCGCACCATCGCGTTCCAGCGAATGGATCTCGCGCAGGCCATGCGCCTGTGCCCGTGCCAGCACCTGCTCGGTGGTCAACAGTGCGCGGCTGCTGTGCTCATCGAAGATCTCGCCGGTCTTGGGGTCAACGTAGACCTCGCTGAAGCGACCGTCGGCGCGGCTCACGTCGGCTTCCCACAGGCCGTCATCGCGTTCGATCTCGTGGATCTGGGTGTAGCCGGCCTTGCGCAGGGTCTGTTCGACCTGGGCCATGCCCAGCGGCGCGGCCTGTACAGCCGGTGCCATGGCCAGCAGCGCAACAGTGGCGAGGGTGAGCGACTTCAACATGGGGGTTCTCCTGTTCGTGTTCGTGACCGGACCATCCCGGCAACGCCACGATGCACCCCGTGGTTAACAGCGTCTTAGCCGCCCCTGTTAGCCAACGGTTAGTCGCCACCGGCACACTCACGCCCGTTCCCCTTACCTTTCCGCATCCGCCATGCTTGCGACCCTGCCCCTGCTGCTGGCCCTGGCCAGCGCCCCGACCGCCGCCGCGCCCGCACAGGATCCGGCGCAGCAGGTCGCGCGCCGCGCCGTGCAGCAGGGCCGTTACGTGCCATTGGAAAGCGTGGTGCGCGATGCCCTCAAGCGCTACCCGGGCCAGCTGCTGGAAGTGGAGCTGGACGATGGCGTCTACGAGGTGGAGATCCTGCGCGGCGACGGCGTGGTGGTGGAGCTGGACTATGATGCGCGCAGCGGAAAGCTGCTGAAGACGGAGCTGGACGATTGATGCGCATCCTGTTGGCCGAAGACGATGCTGCGCTGGCACAGCGCCTGCTGCCCCTGCTGGAACAGGCCGGCTACGTGGTGCACGTGGTTGCCGACGGGCGCGAGGCCGAGGAAATCGGCCAGATCGAAGACCTGCAGGCCGCCATCGTCGACCTCGGCCTGCCCGGGCTGGACGGATTGAGCGTGATCGAGCGCTGGCGCGGCAATGGCCGCAGCTTTCCGGTGCTGGTGCTGACCGCGCGCGGGCGCTGGCACGACAAGCTGGCCGGCTTCGATGCCGGCGCCGACGACTACCTGACCAAACCGTTCCAGGCCGACGAACTGGTGCTGCGCTTGCGCGCACTGATCCGCCGCAGCCATGGCCATGCCAGCCCGCTCCTGCACTGCGGCCCGCTGCAACTGGACGTCAATGCAGGCCGCTTCGAACTGGATGGGCAGGCGCTGTCGCTGAGCCCGCAGGAGTTCCGCCTGCTCAGTTACTTCATCCACCACAGCGGCCAGGTGATCGGCCGCGACCGTCTGGGCGAACAGGTGTTCGATGGCGGCCACGATCCGGACTCGAACGCGCTGGACGTGCTGCTGGGGCGGGTGCGTCGCAAGCTCGGCACCGAGCTGATCCAGACCGTGCGCGGCCAGGGTTGGCGGCTGGCCGCGCCATGACGCGGCACCCATCGCTGCGACGGCGCCTGCTGCTGGCCGGCGGCGTCGGCCTGCTGCTGGTCTCGCTGCTGGCCAGTTCACTGCTGGGCGAACTGTTCAAGCGCAGCGCGCGTGACCGGCTCGACCACGAACTGCAGCAGGACATGCTGACCCTGCTGGCACAGGCCGAAGTGGATCCGGAAGGACAGCTGCGCCTGCGCCAGGAACCTAACGACGCGCGCTTCCAGCGGGTGTTTTCCGGTGCGTACTGGCAGATCGCCGGTGCCGATGGCCGTGTGCTGCTGCAGTCGCGCTCGCTGTGGGATGAAACCCTGCCGGCCACAGCCAGCGGGCCGGCCACGCGCAATCTGAGCGGGCCGCTGCAGCAATCCCTGCGTGCACGCGTGCAGCAGGTGCGGTTGCCGCGCGCCAGCGAGCCGTTCGTGGTCGTGGTCGCCACCGACCGCAGTGCGCTGGATGCGGATGTGGCCGCATTCCGTCAGCGCACGGCCATCGCCCTGGCCGTGCTGGTAGCCGCGTGGCTGGCAGTGCTGGCCAGCCAGGTGCACTTCGGCCTGCGTCCGCTGCATCGCCTCGGTGCACAGCTGGAACGGGTGCGGCGCGGCGACGCGCAGCGCATCGATACACAGGGGCTGGGTGCGGAGGTCGCACCGCTGGGCGAAGAACTCAACGCGCTGTTGGAGCACCAGCAACGCATGGTGGCGCGCGCGCGTACCAGCGCACAGGATCTGGCGCATGCGCTGAAAACCCCGCTGAGCGTGCTGGCCACCGAAGCCGACGGCGAAGGCACGCACTGGCGCACCACCGTGCGCGAGCAAAGCGCACGCATGCAGGCCAGTGTTGACCGTTACCTGGCTGCCGGGCTGGCCGCCGACCATCGCCAGCGCACCGACGTGGCCGCTGTCGCGCAAGCACTGTGCAGGCTGATGGCACGCGTGCATGGCGAACACGGCATTGCGTTCACGGCGGAAGGCATCGATCCGGCGCTGCAGTTCGCCGGTGCCAGTGCCGATCTGGAAGAAATGCTGGGCAACCTGCTGGATAACGCCGGGCGGTGGGCGCAACAGCAGGTGGACGTCACCGCAGACAGCAGTGACGGGCAGCTACGCATCGAAGTACGTGATGACGGCCCGGGCCTGGCCGCGGAGTCACTGTCACAGGTCACGCAGCGTGGCGTGCGGCTGGATGAGCGCGAGGGCAGCAGTGGGCTGGGCCTGGCGATTGTGGGGGATATCGCCGCCAGTTATGGCGGGCGCTTGGCGCTTGAGAATGCGCAGCCGGGATTGCGTGCGACGTTGTGGTTGCCGTTGGGGTGAAGCGGCCAACCTGACGGCCGGCTCTACCAAGCGTCAATTCGACTGGTCGCCGTGCACCCGGTAGGTGTCGACCTTGGTCGACACGCATCAAAAGCGCCGACCAAGGTCGGCATCCACCCATGCATCAACGGTGATGCATCCACCAGCAGTCAATCGCGTCCAGCACGATGTGGATGATCAAACCGATGCCGAACAATCGCGTTTTCTTCGGCACGCACAGCCCGGCATAGACCGCAATCGCCGGTGCGGTGTGCAGCGGGTGGAAACCGATGCTGCAGCGGTTCGGTGCGTAGATCGGATCGGCCAGCAGATGGTCCAGATCGATGATCCAGCCCAGCAGCATCAGCAGCCAGGCCGAGGCGAAGCGCTTGTGCCAGAACAGCCATGCCAGCAACGCTGGCACGGCGGCATGCAGGAACAGGTGGAAGATTGCGCGGGCGCTCATCAGGGCCGGTAGCGCCGGGCCATGCCCGGCGTTCCCGTTTACCTCAGACCAGCGGTTCGTCGGACAGGTAGGTGTAACCGGTCAGGCCCGCTTCCAGCGCTTCAGACAGCTCCTGCGCGCGCTCCGGCGACAGGTCCGCCGATGCCACGCGTTCGGCGTAGGCCGCACGCAGGTCATCCAGCTTGTAGCCCACGTAGTCCAGCATCACGTCGGTGGTATCGCCGCGACGCTGCTGGGTGATGGCGTAGCCATCGGCATCGGCCAGCACTTCCACCGCGTCGGTATCGCCGAACAGGTTGTGGATGTCGCCCAGGATCTCCTGGTAGGCGCCCACCATGAAGAAGCCGATGCGGTAGCTCTCGCCATGCTTCATCGCGTGCAGCGGCAGCGAGCTGTCCAGGCTTTCGTTCTCGACATAGGTCTTGACCATGCCATCGGAATCGCAGGTCATGTCGGCGATGATGCCGCGACGGTCCGGCGTCTCGTTCAGGCGCTCGATCGGCACGATCGGAAACACCTGGTCGATCGCCCACGCATCGGGAATCGATTCGAACACGCTGAAGTTGACGAAGTACTTGTCGACCAGGCGCTCGTTCAGTTCGTCCAGCGCCGGGCGATGGCTCTTTTCGTCATAGCTCAGGCGCGCACGCACACCATGGGCGATGGCGTAGAACAGATCGTCGATGCGCGCGCGCTGCGGCAGGTCGATCTGGCCCAGCGCATACGCGCTCAAACCTTCGGCATGGAAATGCTGGGCTTCCTGGAACAGCTCCACCGCCGGGCGCACATCGAGCTCGTCATGGATCTCGCGCAGGTGGCGGATCGCGGCCGGCTCATCGTCGTGCGCATCCGGCACGCGGCCTTCAGGCGCCTGCTCCACTTCCGACACGTTGGCGATCAGCACCGCATGGTGCGCCGTCATTGCGCGCCCGCACTCGGTGACGATGCGCGGCGGAGCCAGGCCATGCTCTTCGCAGGCGCTGGCCAACGGCTGCACGATGTTGCTGGCGTACGAGTGCAGGCCGTAGTTGATCGAGCAATAGCTGCGCGAGCGCGTGCCTTCGTAATCGATGCCCAGGCCGCCGCCCACGTCCACATGGCTGATCTTTGCGCCCAGGCGCGAGAGCTCCACGAAATAGCGCGTGGCCTCGCGCATGCCGTTGGCGATGTCGCGCACGTTGGAAATCTGCGAGCCCATATGGAAATGGAGCAGGTTCAGGCTGTCGGCGTACTCGGTGTCGCGCAGGGTCTTCCACAGGTCCAGCACCTGGCGCGGCGAGAGACCGAACTTGGCCTTGTCGCCACCGCTGTTCTGCCACTTGCCCGCGCCCAGCGAGGCCAGGCGCATGCGCACGCCCAGGCCCGGCTTCACATCCAGCGCCTTGGACTCTTCCAGCACCAGCTTCAGCTCGGACGGCTTCTCGATAACGATGAAGGTCTGCAGGCCCAGCTTGCGGCCGATCAGG
>JAAIGE0100478922.1_pt1 | contig 58008 bp, 47 predicted proteins | sample 6487951 | NCBI WGS metagenome assembly JAAIGE01 (sample SAMN13974128, study PRJNA590717) | phyllosphere metagenome | biome: tomato field; feature: multiple bacterial spot infested tomato fields; material: tomato leaves; isolation source: leaves from tomato fields | host: Solanum lycopersicum ...
ATGGCGCGGGGCGGCTAAACCGGCATCCCTGCCGGTTTACCCCCCAAATCCCTGTCGAATTCCGGCCAGCGTGGTTTAACGGGGCGCCTAAGATCAAGATCAAAAGCAGATCAAGAGCGGCTCGCTTCGCATCGTGGTTACCGTTTGCTGCGACAGCCTACAAAGTTGTGTAGATACCTATGGCTATGGCAGGCAAGCCAACTCCCACAGTTGATAGCGTCGAAGACTAAAACAGAAGGCAAAAAAAATCCCCGAACCAGTCGGGGATTTTTTATGTGCGATCAATCAGCCCAAGGGCGGATCAATCTTCGCGATAGCGACGCAGCTTGAGCTGCTTACCGGCAACGCGAGTGTCTTTGAGCTTGGTCAGCAGTTTTTCCAGGCCGTCTTCCGGCAGCTCCACCAGGGAGAAGCTGTCACGCACCTGGATGCGACCAATGGCTTCACGCGCCAGGCCACCCTCGTTGAGGATAGCGCCCAGCAGGTTCTTGGCAGCGATACCGTCACGCGCACCCAGCGCGGTACGGCAACGAGCACGGCCTTCAGCCAATGGCACTGGAGCACGACGCTCACGGTCGCCACGGTCTGGACGGTCACCGGAACGCTCTGGACGATCACCGCGTGGCGCGCTGTTCGGAACCAGTGGACGTTCTTTTTCGATGGCTGCCAGGGTCAGGGCCTGACCGTTGGTGGCTTTGCGCAGCAGAGCTGCAGCCAGGGCACGCGGGGTGCAACCGATATCGGCGGTCAGGCGGTCCAGCAGGTCGCCGTGGGTCGATTCAGCGTCAGCCACCAGTGGCGCCAGGCTGTTGGTCAGTTTCTTGATGCGCGCATCGAGAACGGCCTGGGCATCCGGCAGGCGGACTTCGGCAACTTTCTGACCGGTAACACGCTCGATCACTTGCAGCATGCGGCGCTCACGTGGAGTCACCAGCAGCAATGCACGACCTTCGCGACCGGCACGGCCAGTACGGCCGATACGGTGAACGTAGGACTCTGGATCGTAAGGCATGTCAACGTTGAACACGTGGGTGATACGTGGAACGTCGAGGCCACGGGCGGCAACGTCGGTCGCCACAACGATGTCCAGACGGCCATCCTTGAGGGAGTCGATCACGCGCTCACGCTGGTTCTGGGCAATGTCACCGTTCAGCGCAGCGGCTTTGTAGCCTTTGGCTTCCAGGGCGCTGGCCAGGTCCAGGGTCGCTTGCTTGGTGCGCACGAACATGATCAGGGCGTCGAAGTCTTCGACTTCCAGCAGGCTCAATACAGCCGAGGTCTTCTGGTCAGCGTGAACCAACAGGTGAGCCTGTTCGATCGCGGTAACGGTCTGGGTCTTGGTCTGGATCTTCACGTGCTCCGGATCGCGCAGGTGGCGTTCGGCAATGGCACGGATGGACTGCGGCAGGGTAGCCGAGAACAACACGGTCTGACGGGTCGCTGGCAGTGCCTTGAAGATGACTTCCAGGTCATCCATGAAGCCCAGCTTCAACATTTCGTCAGCTTCGTCCAGAACCAGGTGGTTCACGGTCGACAGGACTTTTTCGTCACGACGCAGGTGGTCGCACAGACGGCCCGGAGTGGCGACAACGATCTGTGCGCCATTACGGATTGCCTTGAGTTGTGGGCCCATAGGCGCGCCGCCGTAAACGGCCACAACAGTTACACCCGGCATTTGCTTGGCGTAGGTTTCAAAGGCGGTTGCTACTTGCAGCGCCAACTCACGGGTTGGCGCCAGGATCAGGGCTTGCGGCTCGCGCTTGGCAGGATCGATGCAATGCAGAATAGGCAGGGCGAACGCGGCGGTTTTACCGGTACCGGTTTGCGCCTGGCCAATCATGTCCTTACCGGCCATGATGATCGGGATCGATTGCTGCTGAATCGCCGAAGGTTCTTCGTAGCCAGTCGCTGCGACGGCTGCAAGAATATTCGGGTTAAGATTAAAAGCGGCGAAGCCGCCGGTTTCCTGGGTCATGGGTCTGCCTCTAAGTGCATCCGCAAAGACCCATGCTCCAAAGCTGCGCATGCCGTGTTGAGACTCAAGAGTCGCCCTGGCTGCTTTGTCGGCGGGGATTTGCGAAAACGAATGAATGAAAAAGATTCGTCAAGGGAGAGTCCGCTGTGCGGACGTGCAGCCGAAGCTGACTTCGGGGAATTGCGCTACCTAAACGCGGCCCGGTTAAAGGCCGGCGCGCACTATACCGGAAATAGCTGAAAAAGGGAGCTTTTTTTATCGCCAGGCACCGATAAAGCGCACTGCGTCACGGGTTTTGCAGATCCGTGCGCCAGGGTCTATTTTTCAGAGGCCCGGCCCTGTTGGTCATCACGCTTAAACGGTTCACCCAACCATTGAGACCCTTTGGTCTGAAACCTTACCCGCGCCCCGAGGGCACACCCCATGAATCAAGCCAGCAGTAGCCGTGTCAGCCGCGCACTTGAGGGCCATGTTCTATTGCTGGGCCTGGACCGTGTGGCCAAACGCAACGCCTTCGACCTGGATTTGCTCAATGAACTGAGCCTGGCCTATGGCGAATTTGATCGAAACGATGACGCACGGGTGGCCGTGGTGTTTGCCCATGGCGATCACTTCACGGCCGGGCTGGACCTGGCCAATGTCAGCAGCGTGATGGCGGGCGGCTGGCAACCGCCGCTGGGAGGGTGCGACCCGTGGGGGGTGTTTGCCGGCCCGCGCGTGAGCAAGCCGGTAATTGTCGCCGCCCAAGGCTACTGCCTGACTATAGGTATCGAGTTGATGCTGGCGGCGGATATCAACCTCTGCGCCAGCAATACCCGCTTTGCCCAGATGGAAGTTCAACGTGGGATCTTTCCATTTGGCGGTGCGACATTGCGCTTTCATCAGATTGCCGGCTGGGGCAATGCGATGCGCTGGCTGCTCACTGGCGACGAATTCGACGCCCATGAAGCCCTGCGCCTGGGGTTGGTGCAGGAAGTGATGGCCAGTGAGGACCTGCTGCCCCGCGCCATTGAGCTGGCCAACCGCATTGCGCGCCAGGCGCCGCTGGGGGTACAGGCCACGTTGATGTCGGCGCGGATGGCGCGGATGGAGGGTGAGGCCGTCGCCGCCGCCGCTCTGCCGCCCATGGTGGATAAACTGCTCAATAGCGAAGATGCCAAGGAAGGGGTGCGGGCGATGGTCGAGAAGCGGCCGGGGGTGTTCAAGGGGATTTGAACGAACTGAATTAGCGGTCGGCAGTGAGGGCTTCTTCGCGGGCAAGCCCGCTCCCACAAGGGATGCATTTCAACAGAGAATGCAATTCAACTGTGGGAGCGGGCTTGCCCGCGAAAGCGTCCGAACCGGCAACTAAGTTGCTGGCCGAATCGCCTTGATCAACGGCTGCAACGAATACCCCAACCGCGGCGCCAAGGCTTCGGCGCGGGCTGACAGCGCATCCAGCTCCAGTTCCTGATCCAGCTCCGAAGGCACCAACAGAATCACATTGCCCTCCTTCACCGGCAGCTCCCAGTAATGCCGGTGGTACAACCCACGCAGCAACGCCGCCCCCAGCGGTTTGCCGTCATCGGTGGCCCACTGGTTGATCACCAGCCAGCCGCCGGGGTTGAGTTTCTTCTGGCAGTTTTCCAGGAAGGTCCAGGCCAGATGCCCCACGCCTGGGCCGACATCGGTGTAGAGGTCGACGAAAATCAGATCGGCCGATTCGGCACTGTCGAGCAATTGCAGCGCGTCACCAATGCGGATGTACAAGCGCGGATCGTCATCCAGCCCCAGATATTCAATCGCCAGACGCGGTACATCGGGGCGCAGCTCAATGGCTTCGACATCGTCCAGCGCCAGGAACTTGAGGCACGCCTGGGTCAACGTGCCCGCGCCCAGGCCGAGAAACAACGCACTCTCCGGCTGCTCATGACACAACGCACCAATCAGCATCGCGCGGGTGTAGTCGTACTCAAGCCAGCTCGGGTCAGCGGTGAATACACAGCTTTGCTCAATGGCATCGCCGAATTCGAGAAAGCGGTAATCCGCCACTTCAAGCACACGGATCATGCCGAATTCATCATGGACTTCGGCCAGCAGGCGCTCGACACGCTCCTCGCTCATCACTACTCCTAAAGGGTCTACCGCACGACAAAGGCGCGATTGTCGGCCAAGCGGCCGCCACAGGTCACGCACTAATTGCTGCTAACATTGACGCCCCGACATCCACCCGCAAACGAGTTCATGATGAGCCAACCCTGGAGCCCCGATAGCTGGCGAGCCCTGCCGATCCAGCAGCAACCCCGATACCCGGACGCTGCCCACTTGCTGCAAGTGGAACAAAGCCTGGCGAGCTACCCGCCCCTGGTGTTTGCCGGGGAAGCCCGCGAATTGCGCCGTCAGTTTGCCGAAGTGACCCAGGGCCGTGCCTTCCTGCTGCAAGGTGGCGATTGCGCCGAGAGCTTTGCCGAGTTTTCCGCCGCGAAGATCCGCGACACCTTCAAGGTGCTGCTGCAGATGGCTATTGTCATGACCTTCGCCGCCGGTTGCCCGGTGGTGAAAGTCGGGCGCATGGCCGGCCAGTTCGCCAAACCACGCTCGGCCAACGATGAAACCATCGACGGCATCACCCTGCCCGCCTACCGTGGCGATATCGTCAACGGCATCGGCTTCGACGAAAAAAGCCGCGTGCCAGACCCGGACCGCCTGCTGCAGTCCTACCACCAGTCCACCGCCACCCTCAACCTGCTGCGCGCCTTTGCCCAGGGCGGTTTCGCTGACCTGCACCAGGTGCACAAGTGGAACCTGGATTTCATCGCCAACTCAGCCCTGGCTGAAAAGTACAGCCAACTGGCCGACCGCATCGACGAAACCCTGGCCTTCATGCGCGCCTGTGGCATGGACAGCTCGCCGCAATTGCGCGAAACCAGCTTCTTCACCGCCCACGAAGCGTTGCTGCTCAACTATGAACAAGCCTTCGTACGCCGTGACAGCCTGACCAACGACTACTACGACTGCTCGGCGCACATGCTGTGGATCGGCGACCGTACCCGTCAGTTGGACGGCGCCCATGTCGAGTTCCTGCGTGGGGTGAACAACCCGATCGGCGTGAAAGTCGGACCGAGCATGAACCCCGACGACCTGATCCGCCTGATCGACATCCTCAACCCGGATAACGACCCTGGCCGCCTCAACCTCATTGCCCGCATGGGCGCAGGCAAGGTCGGCGACCACCTGCCCAACCTGATCCGCGCCGTGCAGCGCGAGGGCAAGCAAGTGCTGTGGAGCAGCGACCCGATGCACGGCAACACCATCAAGGCCAGCAGTGGTTACAAGACCCGCGACTTTGCGCAGATCCTTGGCGAAGTGAAGGATTTCTTCCAGGTGCACCAGGCAGAAGGCACCTATGCCGGCGGGATCCATATCGAGATGACCGGACAGAACGTCACCGAATGCATCGGCGGCGCACGGCCGATCACCGAAGATGGCCTGTCGGACCGTTATCACACCCATTGCGACCCACGGATGAATGCCGATCAGTCGCTGGAGTTGGCGTTTCTGATTGCCGAGACCTTGAAACAGGTTAAACGCTGACGTTTTATCGACCGGGATGACGCCATCGCGGGCAAGCCCGGCTCCCACATTTGAACACGTTTCTCTGTGGGAGCCGGGCTTGCCCGCGATAGAGGTTTAAAGGTTGGTATCCCGGTTCAGCATCGCTGCCCTTAACCGGGCAGCACTGGGCCGCTGGCAATTGAGCTGGACCTGTTCCAGCCCTAGCCAGTCGGCCATTTTGCGCAGGTTCATCGCCAGCGCCAGCATGCCTTCCTCATCCAGCCCCGGCTCTTCCTCATGCACGGCATGCACGGCCAGGCGCCCATGGGCACGCTCGGCCCGCAGGTCGACGCGTGCGGCAATGCGCTCGTTGTGCAGAAACGGCAGCACGTAATAGCCATACACGCGCTTTTCTTGCGGGGTGTAGATCTCCAGCCGATAGCGAAAGTCGAACAGGCGCTCGGTGCGGCTGCGCTCCCATATCAGCGAATCGAACGGTGACAACAATGCACTGGCCGGTACGTTGCGCGGCAGTTTCGGCTGCGCCAGGCAATACGCGGGTTGCTTCCAACCCCGCACCTGGCACGCCAGCAGTTGCCCATCCTCGACCAGTTCGGCCAAGCGGTTGCGGCTGTCGGCGGGGTCGAGGCGAAAATAATCGCGCAGGTCTTTTTCGGTGGCGACACCCAATGCCGTCGCACTGTGCAACAGCAAGCCGCGCTGCGCTTGAGCCTCCCCCATGGAGACATTGAGCACCTCGGTGGGGATAACACGCTCGGGTAAATCATAGAGCCGCTCGAACCCTCGACGACCGGCAACCGTGACCAAGCCTGCGGCGAACAGCCATTCCAGCGCATGCTTTTCATCACTCCAGTCCCACCAGGGCCCGGCACGCTCCTCGCGGGTCGACAAGCTGCCGGCCCCCAAGGCGCCCTGCTGTTCGACGATGCGTAACACGCGCTGGATCGTCGCTTGCTGTTCGCGGCCAAAGCGCGCCATCTGCGCATAGATCCCCTGCCCTTGCCGGGCCCGATCCATGCGCCACCCCATCAGCGGGTACAGCGCCATGGGCAGCAGCGACGCCTCGTGCCCCCAGTATTCGAACAACGAGCGCCGCCGCCCCTGGCTCCAGGCGGCTTGCTCAAGAATTGACGGGGAATAATGGCCGAGGCGGGAAAACACGGGCAGGTAGTGGGAACGCACCAGCGCATTGACCGAGTCGATCTGCAGGACGCCCAGGCGTTCAACCAGGCGGTTGAGGTGCGCAGCCTTTATCTGTGCAGGCGCCTGGCGCCCGGAAAATCCCTGGGCTGCCAGCGCCATGCGTCGAGCTTGCTTGAGTGAAAAACACAGGTCGGCGGGCATGGCAATCTCCATAGAAGCTCGCCCCCTACCCTACTGCAACCGGACTTATTTTCGCAGCGGGTCTTCCCAGAAATGCCGATGGCTCTCCTGTGCGACGTCGGCGCGATTGAGCCCGATGTCCTTGAGTGCGTCATCGCTCAGGGTCGCCAGCATCTGGCACTCCTGATGCAGTAGCTGCCAACGCGCAAATGTGTGAAACAGCCCGGCAAACGGCCATTTATCCGTCGATATGAAACCTTTTTGACCTTTCATCTTCTCGCCCTCCAGTGGGGATGACGACAGTGTGTGCCTGGCATTATGATCAATCCAACGAATGTTTCTTATGCAATACATCTCGGAGATTGATCAATTGTCCGCCTATCCCAGCATCGACACAGACGTGCTGCGCACCTTCGTCGCGATTGCCGACCAGGGCGGTTTCACCCGCGCCGGCGAGCAGGTCAACCGCACTCAATCGGCGGTAAGCATGCAGATGAAGCGCCTGGAAGAAGACGTGTTGCAGCGCAAACTGTTCGAGCGTGATGGCAGGCAGGTACGGCTCACGCCCGAAGGCCAGGTGCTGCTGGGTTATGCGCGACGCATCCTGAAATTGCACAGCGAGGTGTTCAATACCCTGCGCGAGCCGCATATGGTGGGGTTGGTGCGCATCGGCACACCGGATGACTACGTGATGCGCTTTCTGCCAGGGATCCTCAAGCAGTTTTCCAAAGCCTACCCACTGATTCAGATCGAAATGCACTGTGAAGCATCGACCGTGTTGATGCAGCGACGGGACCTGGCGTTGACCGTGATCAGCCGCGAGCCCGGTAATGATCTGGGTGAGTTATTGCGTACCGAACGCATGGTGTGGGCAGCATCGCCGTGCTTTTGTGTGGAGGAGCACGATGCCCTGCCCCTGGCGGTGTCCGGCGACGAGTGCCTGTACACCCATTGGGCACGTGCCGCACTGGACGCGGCTGGGCGAGATTATCGCCTGGCCTATCACAGCTCTAACGGAGCAGCGATCCTGGCGGTGGTCAGTGCGGGCCTGGCGGCGATGGTCAGCATGGAAAGCCTGGTCACCGACGACCTGCGCGTGCTCGGCAGTGACGTAGGCTTCCCGCCTTTGCCGTCGATGAACCTGCGCTTGCTGCGTAACCCGCAGATGACGTCGCCGATCACCGAATGCCTGGCAGACTACATCGTCGAAGGCTTCAAACTTTGAAGGTCAGCATCACCGCGCACACCACCAAAAAGCCACAGAACAGGCCGCGCAACAGACGCTCCGGCAAGGCATGGGCCACTTTCACACCCCAACTGATACTCAGCAGGCCACCTATCGCCAGCGGCAGGCCGATCATCCAGTCCACCTCGTGGTGCCAGGCATAAGTGACCAGGGTCACACCGGTGCTAGGCAACGCCAAGGCCAACGACAAGCCTTGGGCGACCACCTGAGTAGTGCCGAAGACACTGGTGAGTACCGGCGTAGCGACCACCGCGCCGCCGACCCCGAACAGCCCGCCCATGGAACCGGATGCCGCGCCCAAGACGCCAAGCCAAGGCCAGGAATAACGCATTTGCGCGGTGGGCGGCGCGTTGCGAGTGAACATGCGCACCAGGTTGTAGGCCGATAGCGCGACCAAAAAAGCAATGAAGCCGATACGCATGGCGCCCGCATCCAGCCCCACCGCCCAGATCGACCCCAGCCAGGCAAAGCAAAAGCCGGTCACACCCAGGGGTAAGGCGTGACGCAACTCGATGCGGTTACGCTGGTGATAGCGCCACAGGGCGAGCATCACATTAGGTACCACCATGACCAAGGCGGTGCCTTGTGCGATCTGCTGATCCAGGCCGAACAACACGCCCAGTACCGGGATAGCAATCAACCCGCCGCCAATGCCAAACAGCCCACCCACGGTGCCCAACGCCGCGCCCAATGCCAAGTACATCACTAAATCCCACACCGCTCGCTACTCCGCCATTTCATGCTTGGCATGCTACGCAGTCGGCCCTGGCGCGGAAACGCACAGCAACGCACAATGGCTGTGCCAATCTCGCATAAGCGTTGAGCCATGAACCCCAACACCTTGACCGACCAACTGAGCCTGTTTCTGGATGTATTGGAAACCGGCAGTTTTTCCGCCGCCGCGCGCCGCCATCCGCTGACGCCTTCCGCCGTGGCGCGGCGCATCGACAGCCTGGAGAACTCAGTGGGCAGCCGCCTGTTCCAGCGCAGCACCCATGCGGTGGTGCCCACCTCAGCGGGCTTGGCCTTTGCCGAGCGGGCGCGACGGATTGTCAGCGAGTTGCAATTGGCGCGGGCCGAAGCCGTCTCGCTGAGCCATGCGCCGGAAGGGTTGATCCGGGTCGATGCGCCCGCAGCGTTTGGCCGCCGGCACCTGGCGCCGGTCATTGCGGACTTTTTGAGCCTGTATCCCGGCCTGGACGTGCACCTGCACTTGATCGACAGCTTTGTCGATATGCAGGGCGCGCATTTGGGCAAGGTCGACCTGGTATTGCGCGCCGGGCATATCGTCGACTCCCGGCTGATCGCTACGCCGTTGGCGAGTATCGTGCGTATCGCCTGTGCCAGCCCCGCGTACCTGAAAAGCCGCGGCACGCCGGCCCATCCTCGGGATCTGAGCGAACATGATGGCCTGGACTGGGACGGGCTGGCGCCGATGTTCGCCTGGCGCTTCGAACTGGACGGGCGCCGCACCACCTATCGCCCGCGGCGCATCCGCATGAGCGCCAACAATGCCGAAGCCCTGCTTTCGGGTGCATTGGCCGGGCTGGGCATCGCTCACCTGCCGACCTGGTTGGCCAGTGAATACCTGGTGCGCGGCGAACTGTTGCCGCTGTTTTGTGAAGACGGGTTGCCCAGCCCGGAAACCGCCGGCATTTATGCGCTGCGCCTGGAACAGCAGCCCAATGCGCGCAGCCGGTTGCTGCTCGAATACCTCAAATCCCGTTTCAGCCCGGTGCCGCCTTGGGATCTGGCATTGCAAAGTGGCTTGGTCTGACGCCGAGGACAATAATTATCTGGCGCATTAAAGATTTGCCCGCTAGATTCCAGCCCATACATGCTTTTTCGAGGCGCCTCCATGAGCAAAAACCCTGATCCCTGCGAATCGCTGTTGCTGGACAACCAGCTGTGCTTCGCCCTGCACTCCACTTCACTGCTGATGACCAAGGTCTACAAGCCGCTGCTCCAAGCCATCGGCCTGACTTACCCGCAATACTTGGCCATGATGGTGCTGTGGGAAGAGGATGAGTTGACTGTCAGCGAAATCAGCAGCCGCCTGCTGACGGACCCGGGCTCCATGACGCCACTGCTCAAGCGCCTGGAAGCCGAGGGCCTGCTCAGCCGCACCCGCAGCCGTGAAGATGAACGGGTGGTGGTGGTGGAGCTGACCGAGGCTGGGCGTGCCTTGCAGGAGAAGGCCAAGGATGTTCCGCAATGCATCCTGGGCGCCAGCGGGATGGCGCTGGAGCAATTGCGCAAGCTGCAAGGCGACCTGATCGCGTTGCGCACTAATTTGCAGACCAGCCTCTGACACCCCCAGCATTACCCACACTCAGAAGTGGGAGCTGGCTTGCCTGCGATGGCGCCCTCACAGCCGATACCTATCTACCTGACACCCCAACGATCCAACTGTGGGAGCGGGCTTGCTCGCGAAGGCGGCCTGGCAGTCAACACAGTTGGATTGTGTACATATCCATTGCTGCGGTAACGGCCACTTAGGGTTCCGCCTGACGGCGGGTCACTTTGGAAAAGAGTCCCAAAGTAACCAAAGGGCTCTTGCCCCACCACTCGGCACCTCGCTTAGGCTCGGTGTGCCCGGAATCCGCCAGTGATTTGGGGGGCCGCCGCCACGCGCCATCCATGGCGCGGGGCGGCTAAACCGGCATCCCTGCCGGTTTACCCCCCAAATCACTGTCGAATTCCGGCCAGCGTGGTTTGACGGGGCGCCTAAGATCAAGATCAAAAGCAGATCAAGAGCAAAAGCGGCTCGCTTCGCATTGTGGTTACCGTCTGCGGCTACAGCCCACAAAGTTATGTAGATACCTATGGTGATCGCAGGCAAGCCAGCTCCCACAATGGGTCCGCTTCTGCCTGCATTCCCTGTAAACTGCGCCTCTTTGGCCCCAGCACGGAGAGCCCGGCATGTCCGCTTCGATCCTGTATATCCACGGTTTCAACAGTGCGCCGGCTTCCAACAAGGCCAGCCAGTTGACCACTGTGATGGATGCCCTTGGCCTGTCCGACCAGTTGCGTGTGCCGGCGCTGCATCACCACCCTCGTCAGGCAATTCTTCAATTGGAGCAAGCGATTGCGCAACTGGGCCGGCCACTGCTGGTCGGCAGCTCACTCGGCGGCTACTATGCAACCCATCTTGCCGAACGCCATGGCCTCAAGGCGCTGCTGGTCAACCCGGCGGTCAGCCCCCATCGGATGTTTGACGGTTATCTGGGCACCCAGAAGAACCTCTACACCGATGAGACCTGGGAATTGACACAGGACCACGTCACGGCGCTGGCCGAGCTGGAAGTACTGGCGCCCCAGGATGCCGGGCGTTATCAGGTGTGGTTGCAGACCGGGGACGAAACCCTGGATTATCGCCTGGCCCAACAGTATTACCGGGCCTGTGCCTTGCGCATCCAGGCCGGTGGCGACCATGGTTACCAAGGGTTCGCCCAGCAATTGCCGGCACTGTTGTGCTTTGCCGGTATTGGCGCAGATCAGTTTCAATCCTTCGATTTTTCGTCACTGTAGAAAATCGCAGGTCACTTTTTAATCGAACGACTCACGACGAGACCCCATGGCCACTCCCAGCGCTAGCTCTTATAACGCCGACGCCATCGAAGTCCTCTCGGGCCTCGACCCGGTGCGCAAACGCCCCGGCATGTATACCGACACCAGTCGGCCGAACCACCTTGCCCAGGAAGTCATCGACAACAGCGTCGACGAAGCCTTGGCCGGGCACGCCAAGTCGGTGCAAGTCATCCTTCACGCCGACCATTCCCTGGAAGTGTCCGACGACGGTCGTGGCATGCCGGTGGACATTCACCCCGAAGAGGGGGTGCCGGGCGTTGAGCTGATCCTCACCAAGCTGCACGCCGGCGGCAAGTTCTCCAACAAGAACTACCAGTTCTCCGGCGGTTTGCACGGCGTGGGTATTTCCGTGGTCAACGCGCTGTCGACCCTGGTGCGGGTTAAGGTCAAGCGCGACGGCAACGAGTATCAGATGACCTTCGCCGATGGCTACAAAGCCACCGACCTGGAAGTGATCGGTACCGTGGGCAAGCGCAACACCGGCACCAGCGTGTACTTTGCGCCGGACCCCAAGTATTTCGATTCGCCCAAATTCTCCATCAGCCGCCTCAAGCACGTGCTCAAGGCCAAGGCTGTGCTGTGCCCGGGGCTGCTGGTCAGCTTTGAAGACAAAGGCACCGGCGAGAAGGTCGAGTGGCACTACGAAGACGGCCTGCGCTCTTATCTGGAAGACTCGGTCAGCGACTTCGAACGCCTGCCCAACGAGCCGTTCTGCGGCAGCCTGTCGGGTAATAAAGAAGCGGTGGACTGGGCGCTGCTGTGGTTGCCCGAAGGTGGCGACAGCGTCCAGGAAAGCTACGTCAACCTGATTCCTACGGCCCAGGGCGGTACCCACGTCAACGGTTTGCGCCAAGGCTTGCTGGATGCCATGCGTGAATTCTGCGAATACCGCAGCCTGTTGCCGCGCGGCGTGAAGCTGGCGCCGGAAGACGTGTGGGAGCGCATCGCGTTCGTGCTGTCGATGAAGATGCAGGAACCGCAATTCTCCGGCCAGACCAAAGAGCGCCTGTCGTCCCGCGAGGCGGCGGCGTTTGTCTCTGGCGTGGTCAAGGACGCTTTCAGCCTGTGGCTCAACGAGCACCCCGAGCTGGGCCTGGCCCTGGCGGAGCTGGCGATCAACAACGCCGGCCGTCGCTTGAAAGCCAGCAAGAAGGTCGAGCGCAAGCGCATCACCCAGGGCCCGGCATTGCCCGGCAAACTGGCCGATTGCGCCGGGCAAGACCCGATGCGTTCCGAGCTGTTCCTGGTGGAGGGTGACTCCGCAGGCGGTTCCGCCAAACAAGCGCGGGACAAGGAGTTCCAAGCGATCCTGCCGTTGCGCGGCAAGATCCTCAACACCTGGGAAGTCGATGGCAGCGAAGTGCTCGCCAGCCAGGAAGTGCACAACATCGCCGTGGCCATTGGCGTCGACCCAGGCGCGGCGGACATGAGCCAGTTGCGCTACGGCAAGATCTGCATCCTCGCCGACGCCGACTCCGACGGCCTGCACATCGCCACCTTGCTGTGCGCGTTGTTCGTCCAGCATTTCCGCCCGTTGGTGGACGCCGGCCACGTCTATGTCGCCATGCCGCCGCTGTACCGCATCGACTTGGGCAAGGAAATTTTCTATGCCCTGGACGAAGCCGAGCGCGATGGCATCCTCGACCGCCTGGTGGCCGAGAAGAAACGTGGCAAGCCACAGGTCACGCGATTCAAGGGCCTGGGTGAAATGAACCCGCCGCAACTGCGCGAAACCACCATGGACCCGAACACCCGGCGCCTGGTGCAGTTGACCCTGGAAGACTTCGCCGCCACCTCGGAAATGATGGACATGTTGCTGGCGAAGAAGCGCGCTGGCGACCGCAAGACCTGGCTTGAATCCAAAGGCAACCTGGCCGAGGTGCTGGGCTGATGCGCACAGGCTTCGCCCTGGCGATCCTGATGTTGAGTGGGCTGGCGGTCACCCAGGTGGCCGCCGCCAGCGTGGCAGAGCTCAAGCTGGTCTCGGAACACCCGGTGGACGGCCTGCGCGGTGGGAACCTGTCGGGCCTGGCGTTGTGTGGCAACGAGCTGTGGACGGTTTCGGACCGCGATGACGACCAGATCTACCGCCTGGATACCCGTGCGCCGACCTGGAGCGCCGAGGCGCTGAAGATCGACGTGCCGCCCGTGCCCGAGTCCGGCCTGCCTTGGGGCTTGCGTTCGCGTACCAAGGCCGCTTCGTTCATACGCGGCGGTGACCTGGACTTTGAAGGCATCAGCTGTGATGCCGCAGGCAACCGCTACATTGTCAGCGAAGCCCATGCCGCGGTGTTGCAGGTGCCGGCGGCGGGCGCGCCCGAATGGTTGAAAATCGCGCCGGGCATGGTGCGTGAAGCCAGGGCCAGTGGCATGTTGCTGCACTTTAATGCCTTGTTCGAAGGCCTGGCGGTAAACCCGGAAGGCAATCAGATCTGGCTGGCTGCCGAGCGCGAACGTCGTGGCCTGGTCTCGATCAAGCGTGGGCAGAGCGTATGGGATTGCGATGGCCGTTGTGTGTTGTTGAGCGAGGCCGGCCAGGAAGTGCAACCGGCGCAGTTCCCCAACGCCAAGGCCGTGTCCAAGGACTTTGCCGACTTGTCGCTGTTCAACGGCAAGCTGTTTACCTTGGAGCGCAATGCGTTTCAGATCTGCCGACGCGACCCGCTCACGGCCAAGGTTGAGCTGTGCTGGTCGTTTGCCGACGAAGCCCTGACGCCGCAGCGACGTTACCCACAGTCGTATGGCCTGGCTGAAGCCCTGTTGGTGGATGCCGACGGTGCCTGGGTCGGCATCGACAACAATTTCGGCCCGCGTGCCGATGGTGAAAAGCGTCCGATGGTCTATCGTTTTGCCGCCCCGGACGGCGGCTGGAGTGCCCAGCCATGAGTCGAGATTTTTTTGAATTGAATCAGCGCAGCGGCAGTTCCGCTGCGCCTTACCCCATGATGAGGCCCGCATGAGTGACATCCTCGCAGACAGTTTAGATGGCGTAGAACGCCGGTCGCTGGCTGAATTCACCGAAAATGCCTACCTCAACTACTCCATGTACGTGATCATGGACCGTGCCTTGCCGCATATCGGCGACGGCCTGAAGCCCGTGCAACGGCGCATCATCTACGCCATGAGTGAGTTGGGCCTGGACGCCGATTCCAAGCACAAGAAGTCGGCGCGTACCGTCGGTGACGTGCTGGGTAAATTCCACCCCCACGGCGATTCGGCGTGCTATGAAGCCATGGTGCTGATGGCCCAGCCGTTCAGCTACCGCTACACCCTGGTGGACGGCCAGGGTAACTGGGGTGCCCCGGATGACCCCAAATCCTTCGCCGCCATGCGTTACACCGAGGCGCGGCTGTCGCGTTATTCCGAAGTGCTGCTCAGCGAGCTGGGCCAGGGCACGGCCGACTGGGGGCCGAACTTTGACGGCACCCTCGACGAACCCCTGGTGTTGCCGGCACGTTTGCCGAATATCCTGCTCAATGGCACCACCGGTATTGCGGTCGGCATGGCCACTGACGTGCCGCCGCATAACCTGCGCGAAGTCGCCACCGCCTGCGTGCGCTTGCTCGATGAGCCCAAGGCTACGGTCGAGCAGCTGTGCGAGCATATCCAGGGCCCGGATTACCCGACCGAAGCAGAAATCATCACGCCGCGCGCTGACCTGCTGAAGATGTACGAAACCGGCAAGGGCTCGGTGCGTATGCGCGCCGTGTACCACATCGAAGACGGCGACATTATTGTGACCGCGCTGCCGCACCAGGTATCAGGTGCCAAGGTGCTGGAGCAAATCGCCGCGTTGATGCAGGCCAAGCCGTCAAAGTTGCCGCAAGTGGCCGACCTGCGTGACGAGTCCGACCACGAGAACCCGTGCCGCATCGTGATCATCCCGACCAACAGCCGGGTGGATCATGAAGTGCTGATGCAGCACTTGTTTGCCAGCACCGACCTGGAGTCCAGCTACCGGGTCAACGTCAACATCATCGGCCTGGACGGCAAGCCGCAGCTCAAGAACCTGCGCAACCTGCTGGTGGAATGGCTGGAGTTCCGCGTACAGACCGTGCGCCGCCGCCTGCAATTTCGCCTCGACAAGGTTGAGCGCCGCTTGCACCTGTTGGATGGCTTGCTGATCGCCTACCTCAACCTGGATGAAGTGATCCATATCATCCGTACTGCCGAGCATCCGAAGGCCGAGCTGATCGCGCGTTTCGAGCTGAGCGAGATCCAGGCGGACTACATCCTCGACACCCGCTTGCGCCAGTTGGCACGCCTGGAAGAAATGAAGCTGCGCGACGAGCAGGATGCGCTGCTCAAGGAACAAGCCAAGCTGCAAGCCCTGCTGGGCAGCGAAGCCAAGCTCAAGAAGCTGGTGCGCAGCGAACTGATCAAAGACGCCGAAACCTATGGCGATGACCGTCGCTCGCCTATCGTCGAGCGCGCTGAAGCCAAGGCTTTGACCGAAACCGAGCTGTTGCCCAACGAGAAAATTACCGTCGTTCTGTCGGAAAAGGGTTGGGTTCGCTCCGCCAAAGGGCATGATATTGACGCCACCGGCCTTTCGTACAAAGCCGGTGATGGCTTCAAGACCGCTGCCGCCGGGCGTTCCAATCAGTTTGCGGTGTTTATCGACTCGACCGGGCGCAGTTATTCGGTGCCGGCCCACACCCTGCCGTCTGCACGGGGGCAGGGCGAGCCGTTGACCGGGCGCCTTACGCCGCCACCGGGGGCTAACTTCGAGTGCGTGCTGTTGCCGGATGACGATTCGCTGTATGTCATCGCCTCCGACGCCGGTTACGGCTTCGTGGTCAAGGGTGAAGACCTGCAGGCCAAGAACAAGGCGGGCAAGGCGCTGTTGAGCCTGCCGAACAACGCCAAGGTGATTTTGCCAAGGCCGGTGGAGGATCGTGAAAGCAACTGGCTGGCGTCGGTGACCACCGAAGGGCGCTTGCTGGTGTTCAAGATCAGCGACTTGCCGCAGTTGGGCAAGGGCAAAGGCAACAAGATTATCGGGATTCCCGGTGACCGGGTGGCCAGTCGCGAGGAGTATGTGACTGACATCGCCGTGGTCCCGGAAGGCTCTACCCTGGTGCTCCAGGCCGGCAAGCGCACGTTGTCATTGCGTCCTGACGACCTTGAACACTACAAGGGTGAGCGTGGCCGGCGGGGTAACAAACTGCCGCGAGGCTTCCAGCGAGTGGATGCCTTGCTGGTCGAAACGCCGGTTTAAGCGGTACTAGAGGCCTCGATCTACGATTTAACGCGTAGATCGATGCTTTCGCGCTGGAGTCATGGCGCATATTCACGGATGATATGGCCTTTCCAGCGCCGGCGTGGCCGAGCGTGTTCAGGTTATTTTTAGTATTACATTGTGGTTCGCCTTGTGGCAGCCACTTGGATGGGATGATGACTGCTCCACGCCTTCCTCTATTTTTGATGCTCGCTGGCCTTTTGGGGTTGGCGGGTTGCAGCACACACCAACCGGTGTCGCTGTACCAGCTGGACAGCGGAAGTCCGGCTCAGCCAGCTCAAACCGCTGGCATGGCAGTATTGCTGGGGCCGGTAGTCGTTGCCGACTACCTGCAACGCGAAACCCTGCTTCAACGTCAGAACGACGGTAGCCTGCAAGGTTCCACTGATGGTCGTTGGGCGGGTAGCCTGTCGTCGGATATCAACCAGTTGATGTTGCGTCAGGTCGCCGGCCAGCTAGACAGCCAGCGTGTGGTCCTGGCACCGGGACCGTCCGGGTTCACCCCGGATGTACAGGTGTTGCTGACTATCACGCGGTTGGACTCCGGCAAGTCGCAACCGGCGATCCTGGACGCACAGTGGCGCCTGATCGACCGTCGCGGGCAAGTGCGGGACAACCGCATTGTGCACCTGCAGGAAGAACATGCCGGCACCACCGCGTCCCAGGTCCAGGCCCAGGGTGTGCTGTTGCAGCACCTGGCACAGCAGTTGTCGGTGGCGCTCAAGCCATTGGCCAACCAGCCGCCGATTGCCGAAGCGCAGCCGCGTAAGCAAGCCCCGGCCCAGGCCAAGCCTGCGGCCCCGGAAAAACCGAAGATGCCGATGGCCACGCCGATTCGCACGGACTTGGAAGTGTTCAGGTTCTGATCTGAATAGCGCACAAACAAAAGGCCCGCTGAATAAGCGGGCCTTTTTATTGGGCTGTTCTGTAGGAGCGAGCTTGCTCGCGAAAAGCGTCAACGATAACGCGTGCTTTCTGAATAAACGCGGCGTCTGTGAGTTTTTCGCGAGCAAGCTCGCTCCTACAAAAAGCCTTAGCCTTAGGGCTTGCGGGTCTCATGCATCCGCGCCAACTGCCGTTCCAGCATCGACGGATACGGCTCCATCAACCGCTCCACACAGCTGGCCCCTTCAGGGCTGGCAATCGGGCGGATACGTGCGCGTTGGCGGATCAGCGTGTCTTCACTGATCTTGCGCTCCACCAGCAGCAGGTTGCGGCTGTGCTGGGACAGGGCCAGGGCATCCTGGGCGGTTTCAGTGAGCAGCAGGTCGATCTGGCTCATGCCAAACAGGTCGTCACCCACGGTTAGGCCCAGCTGCAGTTGCAGGGTAATGCCGCTGTCGGCCACTTCGATCTGCAGGGCGTGGCCCAGGGCGCGCAACAGCTCGCCGCAGCAGATGGCATTGGTCAGGTAGTCTTCGCCGCTGTCTTCGCTGTGGAACAGCATCAACGTGCTGCCATCGTTCAGGGTATGCAGTTCGCTCTGGTAGAGCGAGGCGGCCTGGTCGAGGCAGTCGCGGTAGCGTTCGAGCAGTTCAGTCAGGCGGGCACGGGGCAGGCGGCGCAGTTGCTCTTGTGCGCCCAGTTGCACGGCCAGTACGGCGCTGTGCTGCGGCTCGGCGTTCTTGACCGCAACCGGTTTTGGTGCGGCGACCGGGGCGGCTGCAGAGGTGTCGCGCAGGTCGGCGAACGGGTCTTCGTCGTCCAGCTCGTCTTCCTCGGCCTTGATCACATGGCGCGGTGCAGGCTTGAGGCCGGCCACCGGGGCGCTGTCGTCGAAGCCTGGGTCGCGCAGGTCGCGCACTTCAAACTCAGGCTCGTCGGTGTAGTCCTCGGTGTCGTCGTACTCAGGCTCGGGCTCGACTTCAGGCGCTTTGGGCTCCGGGGCAAAGCTGGCGTGGAGCTGGCGCGCGAGGTCGCCGATTTCGTCCTGGCGATCGGTAGCCGGGGTGTGTTCGTCGATATCCCGCAGCCAAATGCGCAGTTGCATTAATGGCGTGGAGATATGCCGACCCAGGCGCAGGCTCAAGGCCAGGGCCAAAGCCAGCAGGATCGCGCTCAGGATGCCCATGCTTTGCAGGCTGATGGTCATCGGCTGCTGGAACTGTTGCATATCAAGGCTGATACGCAGTTGGCCGGCCTTCACGTCCTGGAACGTAATATTGCTCTGGTACAGGCCTTCGGCCTCACCGAGCAGGCCGTTTTTCGGGCGTTGCCCGGCTTCGGCCATGATCCGGTTGTCCACGCTATAGATAGCGGCGTGGGCCACCAGCGGGTTCTTGGTCAGGTTGTTGAGCAGCACGTTGAGGCTGAGGATGTCGTTGGACACCAGCAACTCAGTCGCCGAAGTGGCGGTCTGGGTTGTCAGGCTCGCGCCCAGGGCATCAGCTTGCTCGTGCATGGCCTGCTTGAACTGCAAACCCATCACGCAGGCGTAGATCACCAGGGCCAGAGCGACCAGGATCACGTTATGGCTGGCAATGCGCAATGCAATCGGTACACGGCGATGGCGCAGTGCCCGGAAGATCAGCAGGAAGAAGTTATCGGTTTTTACTGGCGTGGGCCGGTTCACTTGCGCTCGGCTCTTGGTCCGTGAAGTTGACGCGCAGTATAGCGACAGGCCCATGGCCGGCAAAGCGCTGGCTGTGCCCGATGGTCACTGAAAGTGGGTAGAATGCGGTTTTTTTCCAGCCTGGGGGTGCGCTTTGCGCGAAATTGTCCTGATCAACATCACGGGTGAAGACCGACCGGGTCTCACCGCAGCCATTACCGGCGTCCTGGCCCAGGGTGGTGTGAACATTCTCGACATCGGCCAGGCGGTGATCCACGACACCTTGTCGTTCGGCATCCTGGTGGAAATCCCCAGCACCGAACAGGCCTCCTCGGTACTCAAGGACATCCTGTTTACGGCGTATAAGCTCGATCAACAGGTACGTTTCACCCCGGTGTCCGAAGCCGATTACCAACATTGGGTCGAAGGCCAGGGCAAAAAGCGCCATATCGTCACCCTGTTGACCCGCAAGGTAACGGCTGAACAGTTGCAGCGCGTCAGCTCCATTACCGCGCAGTACGGATTGAATATCGACCATATCGACCGTCTGTCGGGTCGCATGCCATTAGACACTCCGGCCGACAAGGGCAAGGGCTGCATCGAGTTCTCCGTGCGCGGCGAACCGGCTGACGCGCAAGCGCTGCGCGCCGACTTCCTGAGCGTGGCCCAGGAACTGAATGTCGATATCGCCTTCCAGGAAGACTCCCTGTTCCGTCGCAACCGCCGCTTGGCGGTGTTCGACATGGACTCCACCTTGATCGAAGCCGAAGTCATCGACGAGCTGGCCAAGGCGGCCGGTGTGGGCGAGCAAGTGTCTGAGATTACCGAGCGGGCGATGGCCGGCGAGCTGGATTTTCGTGCCAGCTTCAAGGAACGTCTGGCGTTGCTCAAGGGCCTGGACGTGGGCGTGCTGGATTCGATCGGCGCGTCGCTGCGCCTGACTGAAGGCGCCGAAACCCTGTTCGCCGAACTCAAGCGCCTGGGCTACAAGACCGCCATCCTGTCCGGTGGCTTCACTTACTTCGCCAAGCAGTTGCAGGCCAAGCTGGGCATTGACTATGTGTTCGCCAACGAGCTGGAAGTGGTGGATGGCAAAGTGACCGGCGTGGCGGTGGAGCCGATTGTCGACGCGCAACGCAAGGCCGACCTGCTCAAGGAGTTGGCCCACAAGGAAGGCTTGCGCCTGGAGCAGACCATCGCGGTCGGCGACGGCGCCAATGACCTACCGATGCTGGCGATTGCCGGGTTGGGCGTGGCGTTCCGTGCCAAGCCGTTGGTCAAGCAATCGGCCAAGCAGGCGATTTCGACCTTGGGGTTGGATGGCGTGCTGTATCTGCTGGGCTTACGTGACCGCGACGGTCAGCTATAACCCCACAGCTGATCGTTCCCACGCTCCGCGTGGGAACGCCTCCAGTGATGCTCTGCGTCACGCTTTGGGCGCAGAGCGCCTCGGGCTGCATTCCCACGCGGAGCGTGGGAACGATCAACTGCAATATCAGGCTTTAGGCAAGGCGATACCCTGGCCCATCTGCACCGGTGTACCCGCTGCCAATTCTTCAGCCCACTTCACCTGGTCTGGCCCGAACAGCACGATGGCGGTGGAGCCCAGTTTGAAACGACCCAGTTCCGCACCTTTTTCCAGATGAATCGGCGCGCGGGCCGCTTCGTCGTAGCGGAAGGTTTTCAGCTCGCGCTTGGGCGGCGTTACCAAACCGGCCCACACGGTTTCAATCGACGCAACGATCATCGCACCCACCAACACCACGGCCATCGGGCCGCGTTCGGTGTCGAACAGGCAGACAGCGCGCTCGTTACGGGCGAACAACTCCGGCACGTTTTCGGCGGTGGTCTGGTTGACCGAGAAAATCCGACCCGGCACATACACCATCTCGCGCAGGGTACCGGCCAATGGCATGTGCACCCGGTGGTAGTCCTTGGGCGACAGGTAAATAGTCGCGAACTCGCCGCCCATGAACGGCGCAGCCATTGCCGCATCGCCACCGAGCAGTTCCAGTACGCTGAAACTGTGGCCCTTGGCCTGGAAGATACGACCATGTTCGATCGGGCCCAGTTGGCTGACCGCGCCATCGGCGGGGCTCAGTACTGCGCCTGGGGTTGGATCCAACGGGCGGGCGCCGTCTTTCAGCGCGCGGGTGAAGAAGGCGTTGAAGTGCTCGTAGGCGCTCAGGTCTTCCACCAGGGCCTGGGACATGTCCACCTGGTAGCGCTTGGCGAACCAGGCAGTGAAGGCGTTCTTGAACCAGCGCACGCGGCACTCGGCGATACAGCCGGCCAGGCGCGACAGCAAGTGGTGCGGCAGCAAGTACTGGCTGAGGATAAACAACTGCTTTTTCATAACTGTCCTTAAACCTTAAATCTCAACGGGGGTGTCGGGGTGGTTGCCCCATTCGCCCCAGGAACCGGCATAACCTTTGACTCGCGGATAACCGAGCGCCTTGGCCACCAGGTAGGTGAAGCCAGAGCGGTGGTGAGTCTGGCAGTGGGTGATGATTTCTTTGTCTTTGGTCAGCCCGAGGTCTTCGAGGATCTGCGGCATGTCACGGCGGATACGCAGGTTGCGCGCCTTGTCCATGCCGGCGGTCCATTCGAAGTTCACCGCGCCGGGAATGTGGCCGCCCTTGGCTGCGAGCACTTTCTCGCCGGAATACTCCAGCGGGCCACGGGCGTCCCAGATCCCCAGGTCGGCCGCGCCGAGACGGCTTTGCAGGTATTCGCGGGTGGCGGTAGGGCCATCGTGCAGCGTGAGGCTGACCGGGCCGCCGGCTGCTGGGGGTGCATCGGTGGAAAGCGGGCGCTTTTCCTCCAGCCATGCCAGCAGGCCGCCGTCGAGGTAGTGGTATTTCTGGTGGCCGATCACGTCGAGCATCCAGATAAAACGCCCAGCCCAACCGCCGCCTTCGTCGTCATAGACCACATAGGTAGCGTCCGGGGTGTGGCCCAGTTCGCCGAACAGTTTTTCCAGGTCGGCCTTGCTCGGCAGCAGGCCGGGTGCCGGAGGCTGGCCCAGTTGAGTGCGCTTGGGGTCAACGAAATGCGCGCCGGGGATATGCCCTTCGGCGTAGCGGGCAGCACTGGTGAGGTCCACCAGTATCAAGTGCTTGGAATCGAGGCGACTCGACAGGTCGGCGGATTCGATCACCAGCGGCAAGCCAGAGAAGTCAGGCATGTGAGGTCTCCTGGGCACAAATGTTGGCGATAAAGGCCGGTGATTGTAGCGCAAGCATCAGGCGCTGCGGTTGGTAAAGCTGTGCAGGGCTTTCTCGATGCATTGGGCGGTTTTGCCGAACGCTTGCACGGTGGTTTCCGAGAACGGCCCGCCGCCCTGGTCCGCCACGATCAGCATGACCACGCGGCCGTTGCAGCTCAGTGAGCGCAGCAGCAGGTGCTCGCCAATAAACAGACGACGCAGGATCGGTGGCAGCAAGGCGGAAAACTGCGCATGGTTGTCGGGGTTCAGGCGTACCTGGGCGGACTTTTCCAGCAGGCGTTGCAGCAACGTGCTGTTGACCACATCCAGGCTCAGGTGAGCCGCGTCCTTGGGCAGACCGTCGGCCTGGTGCACACGCAAGGTGCTCAAGGCGCGATCGGCCATGAATATCAGTACCCGCTGCATGCCACTGGCCACCAGGGCTTCCTTGGCGCAAGTGGTCAGGTGCATGGCGTTGGCAAAGCGGCTCGGTTCCACCAGCAACTCGGTGCAACGCGTGCGCCACACGGCCAAGGCTTCGGCAGTCGGAGGCGGTGCAGGCAGCAAACCGCGATGGACTTTCTGCACATGCCACGGCCAGATCAGTGACAGCGCCGGGTGCCAGAGGTCGGGCATCAAGGTGGTGCGAGCGCTGGTCACCGCTTGCTGGTGGGCTTGCTGTTGCACATCGCTCAATGGCGTTTGCAGGTACAGCGCCGTCAGGTATTGCCAGCGCTCGGTGTGCGGGCAGGTCCAGGATTCCTGGGCCGACATCGCCAGGCCATTGGCCAGCAGCACGGTGTTGGCCGGCTGGTTCAGCCAGCGCCGCAGGTTGGGCTCGGCATCGAGCAATTGCTGGTGGCGCAGGGCGTCGTCTTGACGGGCAATGTGCAGCGCCTTGACCAGCAGGCGTTGCTCGGCCAGCAGCAACTTGTAGCCCTGTGAAACCCAGATCGGCAAATGCCAGGCTTCGGTCAGGCCCAGGCACAGGTCGAGCAAGCGCACGCCGAACAGCTGTTGCTCGACCTGGCGCGCCGATTGGCCTTTATGGATCACCCGCAACTCCCATTCTTCCAGCAGCTTGGGGTAGGCGACGGCCATTGGCCACAGTGGCGACAGAAACAGCAGGCTGCCCCAGTGGATGTCCTGCCACAACCGCGCCAGGCGACTGCCGAACAAACCGTTGGCTTGCTGGGATGCGTGCTGGCTGATCAGCAGCAGTTGACGCAAGGCCACGGGGATTTCCCGGGCGGGTACCGAAGGCAGGCGCGCCAACAACTCTTCGGCACGTTTGAGGCCCAGGCGGTTAAGCGCGACTTCAAGGTTTTCCGCAGGTTCGGCCAGGCTGCCGTGGGCTTGGCTGTTGGCTTCGCGCATCACGCTCAACACCAGGGCCGGGCTGTTGTGCATCAGCTCAGCAATATCTCGCAATGAACTGCGGCTATCGCGAATGGCTTTGCACACGCGCTCATGACTGGCCTGTGGCACGGGCAGCAGCACATCGTCCAGGCACTTGATCCAAGCGGCGAGGGTAGTGGGGCGGTTCGTTGGGACTGTCGGTTCAATTGCCATGATTGGGGCGCGATCATCACTTGCGTTCAACACGCCCGGAACGGGCCTAATTGGCTTTTCGCCTTAACGGGCTATAGTCTGGCGCAGTTTTGCCGATAAGTAGAACAAGAGTTTTGTGCAACACCCCCCTATGTCCATGAACCCGACGGCGCAAGTACCCCTCTCCTATGGCTAAAATTATCGGCATCATTGTCGTCATCGCAAGTGTGCTCGGAGGGTACGTCCTCTCCCACGGTAAAATCGCCGCACTGATCCAGCCTTTCGAAGTGCTGATTATCGGCGGTGCCGCGTTCGGCGCATTTTTGCAGGCCAACCCAGGCTATATGACCATGCACGTGGTCAAGAAGTCCCTGGGCATGTTCAGCTCGCGCTTCTCCCACACGTTTTATCTGGAAGTGCTGGGGCTGATCTACGAGATCCTCAACAAGAGCCGCCGTGAAGGCATGATGGCGATCGAGGGTGATATCGAAGACGCCGCAGCCAGCCCGATTTTTGCCAAGTACCCGGCCGTGCTCAAAGACGAGCGCATGACGGCGTATATCTGCGATTACCTGCGCATCATGTCCTCCGGCAACATGGCACCCCACGAACTGGAAGGCCTGTTCGACATGGAATTGTTCAGCCTCAAGGAAGAGCTGGAGCATCCGTCCCACGCCGTGACCGGCATCGCCGACGGCATGCCCGGTTTCGGTATTGTCGCGGCGGTACTGGGCATCGTGGTGACCATGGCGTCCCTGGGCGAGGGCGATCAGGCGGCCATCGGCATGCACGTAGGTGCGGCGCTGGTGGGCACCTTCTTCGGTATTCTCGCCGCCTATGGTTTCTTCGGCCCGCTCGCCACTTCCCTGGCCCACGATGCCAAGGAAGAGATCAACCTCTACGAAGCGATCAAGGCGTGCCTGGTGGCATCGGCGTCGGGCATGCCGCCGTCGTTGGCCGTGGAGTTCGGGCGCAAGGTGCTGTACCCGAAACATCGCCCGAGTTTCTCCGAGCTGGAACAAGCGGTTCGCGGTCGCTAAGCCATGGAAAACAACCAGCCGATCATCATCAAGCGCGTCAAGCGCTTCGCTGCGGGGCACCATGGCGGTGCCTGGAAAATCGCCTTCGCCGACTTTGCCACGGCGATGATGGCGTTCTTTCTGGTGCTGTGGCTGATGTCCACCGCTACGCCAGAACAGAAGATCGCCATCGCCGGCTACTTCAAAGACCCGATTGGCTTTTCGGAAAGCGGCACGCCGTTTGTCATTGACCTGGGCGGCTCGCCGGAACTGGCGCCCGAGCGCACCATCAACCCGGAAGTGCAAACGGAGTCGCCCCAGGAAAAAATTCCGATTGAGCGCGACACTGTCGAGTCCATGGCCGAACAGGTCGAACAGGAGCGTCTGGAACTGTTGCTGCAGGAATTGCAGAACAAGGTGGAAGAAAACCCACAGTTGCTGAAGTTCAAGGACCAGATTTCCTTCGAAATCACCCCCGAAGGGCTGCGCATCCAGATTACCGATGCGGCCAACCGGCCGATGTTCGACTCTGGCAGTGCGCGCTTGAAGCCGTACTTTGAAGACATCCTGCTGGCCATGGCTGACACCATCAAGGCGGTGCCGAACAAGATCAGCATCAGCGGGCATACCGACGCCAAGCCCTACGCGGGCCAGGGCGATTTTGGCAACTGGGAACTCTCGGCCAACCGCGCCAACGCCGCCCGGCGTGCGCTGGTAGCCGGCAGCTACCCGGACCCGCAAGTGGCGCGCGTGGTGGGCTTTGCCTCCTCGCAACTGTTTGATCCCAAAGACCCGTTCGACCCGGTCAACCGCCGTATCGACATCGTGGTGCTGACCAAAAAAGCCCAGCGTGCGATTGAAGGCGATCAACCACCGCCATCGGCACCGACCCAGGGCGAGGGTGCGCCTGGCGAAGTGCCGGCCGACCCGAACGCGCTGCCGCCGGAGCAGGAACCGCTGCCAGCCCATGAGCTGCGCCAGAAGCTGAACCTGTTTGATGATGGGGGCGTCAAGGACCCTACGGCGCCTGCGCCGAAGCCGTAAGCTCCAGATACAACAAGGCCGCGATGATCGCGGCCTTGTTGTATCTGCATTGTAGGAGCGAGCTTGCTCGCGAAAAACGTCAACGATAACGCGTGTATCAAGGATGCCCGCGTTGCGCTTGAAGCCTTCGCGAGCAAGCTCGCTCCTACAGAGGTGGGGGCCGCTTAGTAGCTGCTCTCAGGCAAGCTCGCAATAATCGACCGATAGCTGTTCATCCGCTGCTGCTGCACGCGGCCATCTTCCAGTGCCTTGAGCAACGCACAACCCGGCTCGCGGTCGTGTTTGCAGTCACGGAAGCGGCAGGTGCCGATCAGGTCGTTGAACTCGATGAAGCCCGCTTCCACATCGCTGCGGCTGACGTGGCCCAAGCCGAATTCACGAATACCCGGCGAGTCGATCAACTCGCCGCCGCCCGGGAAGTGGAACAACCGCGCGGTGGTGGTGGTGTGGGTGCCCTGGCCGGACAGCTCCGACAGCGGGCCCACGCGGGTTTCGACTTCCGGCAACAGGCTGTTGACCAGCGACGACTTGCCCACGCCAGACTGGCCGACGAACACGCTGATCCGCCCGTCCAACTGCTGTTGCAGCTGTTCCATGCCGTTGCCGTGGTGAGCCGACACTTCCAGCACCGGGTAGCCCAGGGTGCGGTAGACCGCCAGCAACGCATTGAGCGCCGGGGCGTTCTGCTCATCGATCAGGTCGAATTTGTTCAGCAGCAGCAACGGGCGGATGCCGGCATGCTCAGCCGCGACCAGGTAACGGTCGATCAGGTTGGCATGGGGCTCGGGCAGCGGCGCGAACACGATCACGATCATGTCGACGTTGGCCGCCACCGGCTTGAGCTGCCCACGGCTGTCGGGGCGGCGCAGTTCGGTGCTGCGCGGCAACTGGGCGACGATGACGCCGATGCCCTGGTTGCCGGCACGCCACACCACCTTGTCGCCGGTGACCAGCGCAGGCAGGTTGGCGCGCAAGTGGCAACGGAACACCTGGCCTGCGAGTTCGCCTTCGAGCGCCTCGACTTCGACCTGCACACCAAAGTGCGCGATCACCAGGCCCGTTTGTTCGGGGCCTAGGTCGCCGCCTTCGAGCGCTTCCACGGCGGAGGATTCACGTTTGGCGGCGCGGGCGGCGCGTTCACCTTGAATCTTTTCGATGCGCCAGTTTTGGCGACGGTTGAGCTGGCGTTTGGCCATTGGTGTTCCGTGTCGATAATGCAAAAGTTGGGTAAAACGGTCGCGAGTCTAGCACGCCCCCGCCTGCTAAACTGCCCGGCTACGCCAAGGTGCCAAGAGAATCAAGCCATGCAAAACCCACAGAACCTGATTTGGATCGATCTGGAAATGACCGGTCTGAACCCCGACACCGACGTCATCATCGAGATGGCGACCATTGTCACCGACAGCAACCTCAACACCTTGGCCGAAGGCCCGGTGATCGCCATCCACCACAGCGACGCCGTACTCGCCACCATGGACGAGTGGAACACCCGCACCCACGGTAACTCCGGGCTGACCCAGCGCGTGCGCGACAGCCGCATCAGCATGGCCGAAGCCGAGGCCGAAACCATCGCCTTCCTGGAAAAATGGGTGCCCAAGGGCAAGTCGCCGATCTGCGGCAACAGCATCTGCCAGGACCGTCGCTTCCTTTATACGCACATGAAGGGGCTGGAAAGCTACTTCCACTACCGCAACCTCGACGTGTCGACCTTGAAAGAACTGGCTGCGCGCTGGGCGCCGGAAGTCAAAGACAGCTTCCATAAAGGCAGCACGCACCTGGCGCTGGATGATATTCGCGAGTCGATTGCCGAGTTGCAGCATTACCGCAAGCATTTCATCAAGGCTTGATTCTACGGCGCCAGTGAAGGTGCCATCGCAGGCAAGCCAGCTCCCACATTTGGCTGCATTCGTAAATCCAAAGTGTGGGAGCTGGCTTGCCTGCGATGCAGGCGACGCGGTTTATCGCCAAACGCCCCCTTTTGGTGCCCTCGGCAAATGATTAGACTGCCGGCCTCTCTGTCAGGATCGCCATCATGTTGCTGATGCTCTACCTCGTCGCCATCACCGCCGAAGCCATGACTGGCGCCCTGTCTGCAGGTCGGCGTGGCATGGACTGGTTTGGCGTGGTGCTGATCGCTTGCGTGACGGCCTTGGGTGGCGGTTCGGTGCGTGATGTGTTGCTCGGCCACTACCCGCTGACCTGGGTCAAACACCCCGAATACCTGGTGCTGACCTCCGTTGCGGCGTTGGTGACGATCTTTATCGCGCCCTTGATGCGCCACCTGCGCTCGCTGTTCCTGGCACTGGATGCGGTGGGGTTGGTGGCGTTCACCCTGATCGGCTGCATGACCGCCCTGGAAATGGGCCACGGCATGTTGGTGGCTTCGGTCAGCGGGGTCATCACCGGGGTATTCGGCGGCATCCTGCGGGATATCTTCTGTAATGACATCCCGCTGATCTTCCGCCGCGAGCTATATGCCAGCGTGTCTTTCCTGGCCGCGTGGTTCTACCTGCTGTGCCTGTACCTGGAGCTGCCCAGCGAGCAAGCGATTCTGTTGACGCTGTTCAGTGGCTTCCTGTTGCGTCTGCTGGCGATCCGTTTTCACTGGGAAATGCCCAAGTTCGTCTACAACGACGACGTTCACTAGCGCGCAGCGTGTTGCTCCAGCGCCCATTCCACGTGTTCGCGCACCAACTCAGACGGGTAGTCCCGCCGCGCCTTCAAGGCTTCCAACACTGGAATGCTGGAGGGCGCATTGCCCAGGCCCACCGCCAGGTTGCGTAACCAGCGCTCATAACCGGCGCGGCGCAGGGGCGAGCCCTCGGTGCTGCTGAGGAATTTATCCTCGTCCCACATAAACAATTCGGCCAGTTCAGCGTTATCCAGATTGTGCCGTGGCTTGAAATCGCTTTCGGCGGTGGGGCGGGCGAAACGATTCCACGGGCAAACGATCTGACAGTCATCGCAGCCAAATACCCGGTTGCCGATCAATGGGCGCAGGTCTTCGGGGATGGCGCTCTTGAGTTCGATGGTCAGGTACGAAATGCAGCGTCGCGCGTCCAGCACGTAAGGGCCGACGAAAGCGTTGGTGGGGCAGATGTCCAGGCACGCCGTGCAACGGCCGCAGTGTTCGGTGGTGTGAGGTGGGTCGACCGGCAACGGCAAATCCACAAACAGTTCGCTCAAGAAGAAGTAACTGCCGGCCTTGCGGTTGAGGACCAGGGTGTTTTTACCGATCCAGCCCAGGCCCGCTTGTTCGGCGATGGCTTTTTCCAGCACGGGCGCGCTGTCGACGAAGGCGCGAAAGCCGAACGGCCCGATCTGCGCCTGGATGCGGTCGGCCAGTTGCTGTACGCGTTTGCGGATCAGCTTGTGGTAATCGCGGCCCAGGGCGTAGCGCGAGATGTAGGCTTTTTCTGGCTGGGCCAGCAATTGCGCCATATGGGTGTCGCCGGGCAGGTAGTCCATGCGCAGTGACACCACGCGCAACGTACCGGGCACCAGCTCGTCCGGGTGCGAGCGTTTGCTGCCGTGGGCGCCCATGTATTCCATCTCGCCGTGGTAGCCCGCGTCGAGCCAGCGTTGCAGGTGCTGTTCATGCTCAGCCAGGTCGAGGCCGCTGATGCCCACTTGTTGAAAGCCCAGCTCGCGGCCCCAGTCTTTGATCGATTGGGCGAGGGCGGGCAGATCGGAGGTAATAGCAGGCATGAGACACGGGAAACCACAGGTTAGATGCGTATAATTCTGCCAGACATCGGAGCTTGAAGACGCATGCCTCAGACAAAACACCCAATTACCGACGTTCAGCTGTTGTTGCCCGGCCATTTGCCGCAACTGGCTGCGCGTTCCCCGGACGCCCATAAGGGCCAATTCGGCCACTTGCTGGTCATCGGTGGTGACCGTGGCTTTGGCGGCGCGGCGCTGCTGAGCAGCGAAAGTGCCCTGCGCAGCGGCGCCGGCATGGTCTCGCTGGCGACGCGGCCGGACCATGTGCCGGCCGCCCTGGCTCGGCTGCCGGAGGTCATGGCCGTTGGCGTGAGCTCGGCCAACCAGTTGATGGGCCTGCTGGAAAAAATCTCGGTGATCGTCATTGGCCCAGGCCTGGGCGATGCCGCCTGGGGCAAGAGCCTGTTGTCGGTCGCGGCCAATGCCAGCCAGCCGCAGGTGTGGGATGCCGATGCGCTCAATCAGCTCGCCACCGGCAGCGTCAGCCTTCCGGCCAATAGTGTGATTACCCCGCATCCGGGCGAAGCTGCGCGTTTGTTGGGGCTATCGACAGCCGAGGTTCAGGCAGATCGCCTTAAGGTGGCGCGCGCGTTGAGCTACAAATTCAATGCAGTGGCTATCCTCAAGGGTGCTGGCAGTTTGATTGCCAGCCCGGATGGGCGCGTGTCGCGGTGTGATCAAGGCCACCCGGCGATGGCAACAGCGGGGCTCGGTGATGTGCTGGCCGGTCTGGTCGGCGCACTATTGGCTCAGGGGATGCCCGCGTACGAAGCGAGCTGCCTGGCCGTGTGGTTGCACGCGACCGCCGGAGACCGCCAGGGCAGTTTTGGTCGCGGCTTGGCTGCCAGCGACCTGATCCCCGCCATTCGTCAATTGCTGGAGGAGCAGTCGCCGTGCCTGAAGTAATTCTTTTTTTGGCAGATGAAGAGGCCATGGTCGCGTTGGGTCAGCGTATTTCGCAGGTCACGCAAGGGGCCGGGTTGATCTTTCTCGAGGGCGACCTGGGCGCAGGTAAAACCACACTGTCCCGGGGGATTATTCGCGGCCTGGGCCATACTGGCGCGGTAAAAAGCCCGACGTTCACGCTGGTCGAGCCCTACGAGATCGGGGATGTGCGCGCCTTCCACTTCGACCTCTATCGCCTGGTTGATCCGGAAGAGCTGGAGTTCATGGGCATCCGTGATTACTTCGACGAGGATGCGTTATGTCTGATCGAGTGGCCAAATAAAGGCACAGGCTTTTTGCCAAAGCCGGACCTGACCATTACCATTACGCCGCATGAGCACGGACGTCAGCTGAAGTTGTTGCCCCAGAGCCCACGCGCTGAGTCGTGGTGTGCTGCTCTGGCATTGGAATTCAAATAATTGGTGGGGTTAGGTATGCGCTTTCGCGCGTTGGTTGCTGTCGTGGGGGTGTTGCTTGCGGCAATGACTGTCAATGCTCTGGCTGCTTCACAGGTGAAAAGTGTTCGCCTGTGGCGAGCGCCAGATAACACGCGACTGGTGTTCGACCTGTCTGGCCCGGTCCAGCACAGCGTCTTTACCTTGACGGCGCCTGATCGCCTGGTGATCGACATCAACGGTGCCAGCCTGGCCGCGCCGCTGAAAGTCTCCACCGCCAACACACCCATTACCGCCATGCGCTCGGCTCAACGTACGCCGACCGACCTGCGTGTGGTCATCGACCTGAAAAAGGCCGTGACCCCCAAAAGCTTCTCCCTGGCCCCCAACGCCCAGTACGGCAACCGCCTGGTGGTCGACCTGTTCGACAACCCCGCCGACGCCGCACCGCCGCCTGCGCCAACGCCGAGCGTGGCGACGGTGCCTGCGGTGCCGGTCAACCCTTCGCAGCCCCAGGTCAAGCTGCCACCGCCACCGCCCGCCCCGGCAGGCAAGCGCGACATCATCGTGGTGATCGACGCCGGCCACGGTGGCGAAGACCCAGGGGCTTCCGGCTCCCGCGGCCAGCATGAGAAAGACGTGGTGCTCGCCATTGCCCGTGAACTGCAGCGCCAGGTCAACGGTATGAAAGGCTACCGCGCCGAACTGACTCGCACCGGTGACTACTTCATTCCGTTGCGTGGCCGTACCGAAATTGCCCGCAAGAAGGGCGCGGACCTGTTCGTGTCCATTCACGCCGACGCCGCGCCTTCAACCGCTGCGTTTGGCGCCTCGGTATTTGCCCTGTCGGATCGCGGCGCTACCTCCGAGACCGCGCGCTGGCTGGCCGACAGCGAAAACCGTTCCGACTTGATCGGTGGCGCGGGCAACGTGTCTCTTGATGACAAGGACAAGATGCTCGCAGGCGTACTGCTCGACCTGTCGATGACCGCCTCGTTGACCTCCAGCCTCAACGTGGGCCAGAAAGTCCTGAGCAATATTGGCCGTGTGACCTCGCTGCACAAACAGCGCGTGGAACAAGCCGGGTTCATGGTGTTGAAGTCGCCGGATATTCCGTCGATCCTGGTGGAAACCGGGTTTATCTCCAACGCCAACGAAGCGTCGAAACTGGCCAGCGCCAGCCACCAGCAAGCGTTGGCGCGCTCGATCAGCGCCGGTGTGCGCCAGTTCTTCCAGCAGAACCCGCCGCCGGGCACCTATATCGCCTGGCTGCGCGACTCCGGCAAAATCGCCCAGGGCCCGCGTGACCATCGTGTGCAGCCCGGTGACACCGTTGCCATGCTGGCGGTACGTTTCCAGGTCACGCCTGCAGCGTTGCGCAGTGCCAATAACCTGAAGACCGATGAGTTGAAGATCGGCCAGGTGTTGACCATTCCCGGCACTTCATTGGCGGCGCAGTGATGAGCGAATCCACCTTGAACAGCGGCTCGCGCATTGAATTGCTCAGCCCGCGCCTTGCCAACCAGATCGCCGCGGGTGAGGTGGTTGAGCGCCCGGCGTCGGTGATCAAGGAGTTGCTGGAAAACAGCATCGACTCCGGTGCCAAGCGCATCGATGTCGACGTAGAGCAGGGCGGCGTCAAGCTGCTGCGGGTACGTGACGATGGCAGCGGCATCTCTTCGGATGACCTGCCCCTGGCCCTGGCCCGTCACGCCACCAGCAAAATCCGCGATCTGGAAGACCTGGAGCGGGTCATGAGCCTGGGCTTTCGCGGTGAGGCCCTGGCCTCCATCAGCTCCGTGGCCCGTCTGACCTTGACCTCCCGCACCCGTAGCGCCGAGCAAGCCTGGCAAGTGGAAACCGAAGGCCGCGACATGGCGCCTCGGGTCCAGCCTGCGGCCCATCCGGTGGGCACCTCGGTGGAAGTGCGCGACCTGTTTTTCAATACCCCGGCGCGGCGCAAGTTCCTCAAGGCCGAGAAAACCGAATTCGATCACCTGCAAGAAGTCATCAAACGCCTGGCCTTGGCGCGTTTCGATGTGGCCTTTCACCTGCGCCACAATGGCAAGACCATCCTCAGCCTGCACGAAGCCAACGACGACGCCGCGCGTGCTCGGCGGGTGGCGGCGGTGTGTGGCAGCGGGTTCCTGGAACAGGCGCTGCCGATTGAGATCGAGCGCAATGGCTTGAGGCTGTGGGGCTGGGTCGGGTTGCCGACGTTCTCCCGCAGCCAGGCCGACTTGCAGTATTTCTTTGTGAACGGCCGGGCGGTACGCGACAAGCTGGTGGCCCATGCGGTACGCCAGGCTTATCGCGATGTGCTGTTCAACGGGCGCCACCCCACCTTTGTGCTGTTCTTTGAGGTTGACCCTTCGGTGGTCGACGTCAACGTGCACCCGACCAAGCACGAAGTGCGCTTCCGTGACGGGCGCATGGTGCATGACTTCCTCTATGGCACACTGCACCGCGCCCTGGGCGACGTGCGTCCGGATGATCAACTGTCCGCGCCGATTGTCACAGCGGTGGTACGCCCGAGCGGTCCGGAAGCCGGCGAGTTCGGCCCCCAGGGTGAGATGAGCCTGGCGGCCAACCTGCTGCAATCGCCACAGGCACAGCCAGCCTACACCGCGCCAAACTCGGGTGCCGGTGCGGGTTATCAGTATCAATACACGCCGCGCCCGCAATCGACGGTGCCGGTGGCCGAGGCCCAAGCGGCGTACCGCGAGTTTTTTGCGCCGCTGCCGGGTGCCGAGCCGGGCGCTGCTGTGGCATTGCCCGAGGGCGGTGGTGATATTCCGCCGCTGGGCTATGCCCTGGCGCAGCTCAAAGGCATTTATATCCTCGCCGAAAACGCCCATGGCCTGGTGCTGGTGGACATGCACGCCGCCCATGAGCGGATCATGTACGAGCGCCTGAAGATCGCCATGGCCAGCGAAGGCCTCAGCGGCCAGCCGCTGCTGGTGCCTGAATCCCTGGCGGTGAGCCAGCGTGAAGCCGACTGCGCAGAAGAACATCACAGTGTGTTCCAGAAGCTGGGCTTCGAACTGCAACGCCTGGGCCCGGAAACCCTGGCGATCCGCCAGATTCCCGCGCTGCTCAAGCAGGCCGAGGCCAACCGCCTGGTGGCCGACGTGCTGGCAGACCTGATGGAGTACGGCACCAGTGACCGTATCCAGGCGCATATCAACGAATTGCTTGGCACCATGGCCTGCCACGGCGCCATCCGCGCCAACCGCCGCCTGGCCCTGCCGGAAATGAACGGCCTGCTGCGCGACATGGAAAACACCGAGCGCAGCGGTCAATGCAACCATGGCCGACCGACCTGGACCCAGATGGGCCTGGACGATCTGGACAAACTGTTCTTGCGCGGCCGCTGATGAGCGCCTTGCCCCCCGCCATCTTCCTGATGGGCCCTACGGCCGCCGGCAAGACCGACCTGGCCATCGAGCTGACCAAGGTGCTGCCCTGCGAGCTGATCAGTGTCGACTCTGCCCTGGTTTACCGGGACATGGATATCGGCACCGCCAAACCGTCGAAAGCACTATTGGCCCAATATCCGCACCGGTTGATCGACATCATCGACCCGGCGCAGAGCTATTCGGCGGCGGATTTTCGCACCGACGCCCTGGCGGCCATGGCCGAGATCACCGCACGCGGCAATATCCCGCTGCTGGTGGGCGGCACCATGCTTTATTACAAGGCGCTACAGGAAGGCCTGGCCGATATGCCGCCTGCCGATGCCCAGGTGCGTGCAGCGCTGGAGGAAGAGGCTGCGCGCCTTGGCTGGCAAGCCCTGCACGACCAGTTGGCGGCGGTAGACCCGGTGTCTGCGGCACGTATTCACCCCAATGACCCCCAGCGGCTCACCCGCGCGCTGGAAGTCTGGCGTGTCAGCGGCCAGACCATGACTGAACATCGGCTGAAACAAAGTGCGCAAAGTGCTGATGCAGGCGCATCTGGACAGTCACAATTGCCCTATACTGTGGCGAATCTGGCCATCGCTCCGGCAAACCGCCAGGTGTTGCATGAACGAATTGCACAAAGATTCACACTAATGTTGGAACAGGGGTTTGTGGACGAGGTCGTAGCATTGCGTTCAAGAGGTGACCTGCATGCAGGGCTGCCTTCGATACGTGCTGTAGGCTACCGCCAAGTCTGGGATCATCTGGATGGCAAGCTGACGTCAGCCGAAATGCAGGAGCGCGGCATCATTGCCACGCGCCAATTGGCGAAGCGCCAGTTCACCTGGTTGCGCAGCTGGAGCGAGTTGCACTGGTTGGACAGCCTGGACAGCGACAATCTGTCACGCGCCTTGAAATACTTGGGAACGGTCTCCATATTGAGCTGAGTCCTTGCAATTGCCGTCTATCCTTGGGGGTGTGACGGCCATAAGCTATCTATTTTCCGATTTTTTATTATTGATCCTTAAAGGAGTGCGGCACATGTCAAAAGGGCATTCGCTACAAGACCCTTACTTGAATACTTTACGTAAAGAGAAAGTTGGGGTTTCCATCTATCTGGTCAACGGCATCAAACTGCAAGGTACGATCGAGTCGTTTGACCAATTCGTTATCCTGCTGAAAAACACCGTCAGCCAGATGGTTTACAAGCACGCTATCTCGACAGTCGTTCCAGTTCGTCCAATCCGTCTGCCTAGCGCAGCAGGTGATGAACAGGGTGACGCTGAGCCAGGTAACGCCTGATAGGAGTCTCCTTTGTTCTTTGAGCGCCACGGTGGTGGTGAGCGAGTAATCCTCGTTCACTTGGATGGACAGGACCCTGAGGCGCGCGAAGATCCGCAGGAGTTTCAGGAGTTGGCAAATTCGGCCGGCGCCGAGACCGTTGCGTTTTTTAACGTACCGCGTCATCGGCCAACCGCCAAATACCTGATTGGCAGCGGCAAGGTCGAGGAACTGCGCGACCTGGTTCATGCCGAAGAAGCCGATCTGGTGATCTTCAATCACACCCTCACGCCCAGTCAGGAACGTAACCTCGAACGTGTTTTCGAGTGTCGCGTGATCGACCGTACCGGTCTGATTCTCGATATTTTCGCCCAACGCGCCCGCACCCATGAAGGCAAGCTCCAGGTTGAACTGGCCCAGCTTGACCACATGAGCACGCGCCTGGTTCGCGGCTGGACTCACCTTGAGCGTCAGGGTGGCGGTATCGGCATGCGTGGCCCGGGTGAAACCCAGTTGGAAACCGACCGGCGTCTGCTGCGGGTTCGCCTGCGCCAGATCAAGGGCCGCCTGGAAAAAGTACGCAGCCAGCGTGAACAGTCGCGACGTGGCCGTTCCCGTGCGGATATCCCGACGGTGTCGTTGGTGGGCTACACCAACGCCGGCAAATCCACATTGTTCAATAACGTGACCCAGTCGGACGTGTACGCGGCCGACCAACTGTTCGCCACCCTCGACCCGACCCTGCGCCGTCTGGACATCGACGACCTGGGGCCGATTGTGCTGGCCGATACCGTGGGTTTCATTCGCCACCTGCCCCACAAGCTGGTGGAGGCATTTCGGTCTACGCTCGAAGAGTCGAGCAATTCCGACCTGCTCTTGCACGTGATCGATGCGGCCGAACCGGATCGCATGCTGCAGATTGAACAGGTGATGGTGGTGCTGGGCGAGATTGGTGCCCAGGACTTGCCGATCCTCGAGGTCTATAACAAACTCGATTTGCTTGAGGGCGTTGAGCCACAGATCCAGCGCGACGAGAATGGCAAGCCCCAGCGGGTCTGGCTGTCGGCGCGAGATGGCAGCGGCCTGCAGCTGCTGGAACAAGCCATTGCCGAATTGCTCGGCAGCGATTTGTTCGTCGGCACCTTGCGCTTGCCGCAGCGTTTTGCTCGACTGCGTGCACAGTTTTTCGAGCTGGGCGCGGTACAGAAAGAAGAACACGACGAAGAAGGTGTCAGCTTGCTGGCTGTTCGATTGCCTCGCTCGGAACTCAATCGGCTGGTCAGCCGAGAGGGTGTTGTACCGGCAGAGTTCATCGAACAACACACTTTGCAATAAAAGCCTGAGAAAGCGGTTGTGCCGCAGTAGCAGGCATTCTGTAGCATTGGTCGGCGCGCCGTGGGTGCGTCTTTGCTTTATCAGATGGAGAGCGCTATGGCTTGGAATGAGCCGGGTGGCAACTCGAATAATCAGGATCCTTGGGGTGGTAAGCGCCGCAATAATGGCGACCGCAAGGGGCCACCGGATCTCGACGAGGCCTTCCGAAAGCTGCAGGAAAGCCTGAATGGGTTGTTCGGTGGTGGGAAAAAACGTGGTGGTGACGACGGCGGTCGCACAAGCAAGGGCGGTGGCTATGGCTTGCTGGGCCTGGGTCTTGTCGTGCTGGCGGCCGTATGGCTCTACAGCGCCGTGTACGTGGTGGACGAGCAGGAGCAAGCCGTGGTGCTGCGCTTCGGCAAGTACTACGAGACTGTCGGCCCGGGCCTGAATATCTATTTCCCGCCGATCGACAAGAAGTACATGGAGAACGTGACGCGTGAGCGTGCGTACACCAAGCAGGGCCAGATGCTGACCGAAGACGAGAACATCGTCGAAGTGCCGCTGACCGTGCAGTACAAGATCAGCAACCTGCAAGACTTCGTGCTGAACGTTGATCAGCCGGAAATCAGCCTGCAACACGCAACCGAAAGTGCCCTGCGCCACGTGGTGGGTTCCACCGCCATGGACCAGGTGCTCACCGAAGGTCGTGAGTTGATGGCCAGCGAAATCAAGGAGCGTCTGCAACGCTTCCTCGACACTTACCGTACCGGTATCACCGTTACCCAGGTGAACGTACAGAGCGCAGCGGCACCGCGTGAAGTGCAGGAAGCCTTTGACGACGTGATCCGTGCCCGTGAAGACGAGCAGCGTTCGCGCAACCAGGCTGAAACCTATGCCAACGGCGTTGTGCCGGAAGCCCGTGGTCAGGCCCAGCGCATCCTTGAAGATGCCAACGGTTACCGCGATGAAGTGGTCTCCCGCGCCAAGGGTGAGGCAGATCGTTTCACCAAGCTGGTCGCCGAGTACCGCAAGGCACCTGAAGTGACCCGCGAGCGTCTGTACCTGGACACCATGCAGGAAGTCTTCAGCAACACCAGCAAGGTTCTCGTGACCGGCAGCAAAGGTGGGCAGAACAACCTGCTGTACCTGCCGCTGGACAAGATGATCGAAGGTGGTCGTAGCGGCACTGGCGCACCGTCCACCGGTTCGAATGCCGCTGCCAACGAAGCGAGCGCCCGTGCGGCCGCTGACTTGCTGCAACAGCAAACACGTACCAGGGAGAGCCGTTGATGAGCAATAAATCGCTGACCGCCCTGATTGTGGGCGTCGTCGTGGTCATCGCTGCCTGGAACTGCTTCTACATCGTCGCTCAGACCGAGCGTGCGGTGCTGCTGCAATTCGGTCGCGTGGTCCAGGCGGATGTCCAGCCGGGCCTGCATGTGAAAGTCCCCTACGTCAACCAGGTGCGCAAGTTCGACGCCCGCCTGATGACCCTGGATGCACCGACACAGCGCTTCCTGACCCTGGAAAAGAAAGCTGTGATGGTTGACGCCTACGCCAAGTGGCGCGTCAAGGATGCCGAGCGCTTCTACACCGCGACTTCCGGCCTCAAGCAGATTGCCGACGAGCGTTTGTCCCGTCGTCTGGAATCGGGCCTGCGTGACCAGTTTGGTAAGCGCACCCTGCACGAGGTGGTATCCGGTGAACGTGATGCGCTGATGGCTGACATCACCCGTTCGCTGAACACCATGGCGGAAAAAGAGCTGGGTATTGAAGTGGTCGACGTTCGCGTCAAGGCCATTGACCTGCCCAAGGAAGTGAACCGCAGCGTGTTCGAGCGTATGAGCACCGAGCGTGAGCGTGAAGCGCGTGAGCACCGCGCCAAGGGTAACGAGTTGGCTGAAGGTATCCGTGCCGATGCCGACCGTCAGCGTCGTGTACTGCTGGCAGAAGCCTACCGTGAGTCTGAAGAGGCGCGTGGTGATGGCGATGCTCAAGCCGCGGCGATCTACGCCAAGGCCTACGGCCAGGACCAGGAGTTCTACGCGTTCTACCGTAGCCTGCGCGCCTACCGTGAAAGCTTCGCGAACAAAACCGACGTACTGGTGCTGGACCCAAGCAGCGACTTCTTCCGCTACCTGGAAAAGTCCAAGTAACCAGCCCGTGATTCTCTAAGGCGCACTCCGTCGGGCGGCTAAAATGCCTGGCGGGGTGATCCTTTCAGAAAACGGGTGTATGATGCGGCAGCCGGGAAATTCCCGGCTTTTTTGCGTCTGCATGTTTGATTCGGCAGGCGTGACAGGTTTTTCGAGGAAAGTGCCCGACGAGGCCGTTTGCAGGCCGTTCGTCACGTCGCTCTTGCGCGTGGTTTATGCAAGGGGCGGGTATTTTCTGCTTCACTCAAGGCTCGGCCGAGGGCTGGCCGCCCGGATCAAAGGGGAATGGCGTAATGGCAACGGTAGACCGCTGGCTGCTGCCAGATGGCATCGAAGAAGTACTGCCACCAGAAGCTGCGCGCATTGAAGTAGCGCGTCGCCAGGTGTTGGATCTGTTCCAGAGCTGGGGTTACGAGTTTGTCGTGACTCCCCATATCGAGTACCTGGAATCCCTGCTGACCGGCGCGGGCCAGGACCTGGATCTGCGCACCTTCAAGGTCATCGACCCGCAATCGGGCCGGCAAATGGGGTTCCGTGCCGACATCACGCCGCAAGTGGCGCGCATCGATGCGCACACCCTGCGCCGCGAAGGCCCGAGCCGCCTGTGCTACGCCGGCAGCGTACTGCATGCCCAGCCACGCGCTTTGTCGTCTTCACGTAGCCCGATCCAGTTGGGCGCCGAGTTGTACGGCGATGCCAGCCCGAGCAGCGATGTTGAAGTGATCAGCCTGATGCTGGCCATGCTGCAACTGGCAGATGTGCCGGATGTGCACATGGACCTGGGCCACGTCGGTATCTACCGTGGCCTGGCGCGCGCCGCCGGGTTGTCCGGTGAAGTGGAGCAACAGTTGTTCGATGCCCTGCAGCGCAAGGCGATCGATGAAGTGATCGCCCTCACCGAGGGTGTGCCTGCTGAGCTGGCTGGCATGCTGCGGGCGCTGGTAGACCTGTGCGGCGGTCGTGAAGTGCTGGTGGCTGCGCGTGAGCGCCTGGCCAATGCGCCGGCACCGGTATTGGCGGCACTGGATGACGTGCTGGCGATTGCCGAGCGCTTGTCGGCGCGGTTCCCGGAGCTGCCGCTGTATTTTGATCTGGGTGAATTGCGCGGCTACCACTACCACACCGGTGTGGTGTTCGCGGTGTTCGTTCCGGGTGTTGGCCAGGCCATCGCCCAAGGTGGTCGCTATGACGATATCGGCGCCGACTTCGGTCGTGCGCGTCCGGCCACTGGTTTTTCCACCGATTTGAAAACCCTGGTGACCCTGGGGCGTGCTGAGGTCGAGCTGCCGTCTGGTGGCATCTGGATGCCCGACAGTACGGACGCAGCGCTCTGGCAGCAGGTTTGCCAGTTACGCCGTGAGGGTCAGCGTGTAGTCCAGGCCTTGCCTGGGCAGCCATTGGCCGCCGCCCGTGAAGCGGACTGCGACCGGCAATTGATTCAGCAGAACGGGCTTTGGCAAGTATCGCCACTGGCTTCTTGAGTTTTCCTGCCGGCCATCGCCGGCACCAAGTTTGCGCGAATGAGGACAAGTGTTATGGGTAAGAATGTCGTAGTCCTGGGCACCCAATGGGGTGATGAGGGCAAAGGCAAGATCGTTGATCTGCTGACCGAACATGCTGCCGCCGTAGTGCGCTACCAAGGTGGCCACAACGCTGGCCACACCCTGGTCATCGATGGCGAAAAAACCGTCTTGCACCTGATCCCGTCGGGTGTCCTGCGCGAAGGCGTGCAGTGCCTGATCGGCAACGGCGTGGTGGTCGCACCTGACGCCCTGCTGCGCGAGATCACCAAGCTGGAAGAGAAAGGCGTACCGGTGCGCGAGCGCCTGCGTATCAGCCCGTCCTGCCCGCTGATCCTGTCCTTCCACGTTGCGCTGGACCAGGCCCGTGAAAAGGCGCGTGGCGAGCTGAAGATCGGCACCACCGGTCGCGGCATCGGCCCGGCCTACGAAGACAAGGTTGCACGTCGTGGCCTGCGTGTGGGCGACCTGCTCAACATGCCGCGCTTTGAAGACAAGCTGCGTGAACTGGTGGATTACCACAACTTCATGCTGGTGGGTTACTACAAAGAGCCGGCCATCGAGTTTGAAAAGACCCTGGCCGAGTGCAAGGAATACGCTGAACTGCTCAAGCCGCTGATGCTGGACGTGACGGCCGAGCTGCACGACCTGCGTCGCGCTGGCAAAGACATCATGTTCGAAGGCGCCCAGGGTTCGTTGCTGGACATCGACCACGGTACCTACCCGTACGTGACCAGCTCCAACACCACCGCTGGCGGCGTTGCCACCGGTTCTGGCGTTGGCCCGATGTTCCTGGACTACATCCTGGGTATCACCAAGGCCTACACCACTCGCGTAGGTTCGGGCCCGTTCCCGACTGAACTGTTCGACGACGTCGGCGCGCACCTGGCCAAGCAAGGTCACGAATTCGGCGCCACCACTGGCCGTGCTCGTCGTTGCGGCTGGTTCGATGCCGTTATCCTGCGTCGCGCTATCGATGTGAACAGCATCTCGGGCATCTGCCTGACCAAGCTGGACGTACTCGACGGCCTGGAAACCATCAACATCTGCACCGGCTACAAAGATGCTGAAGGTAACGACGTTGCCCCGACCGACGCTGACAGCTACGTGGGCCTGCAGCCTGTGTACGAAGAAGTGCCGGGCTGGACTGAATCGACCGTGGGCGCCAAGACCCTGGAAGAACTGCCAGCCAACGCTCGTGCTTACATCAAACGCGTCGAAGCGTTGATTGGCGCACCGATCGACATTATTTCGACGGGCCCGGACCGCAACGAGACCATCGTTCTGCGTCACCCGTTCGCGTAATAAGCTGTTGATGTAACAGGCAAAGGGCTCCTCAGGGAGCCCTTTGTCGTTTCTGCCTGGCAGGCGGCACGACCCTTGCTGTGTTTCCCTCTTTCGAGGTGCTATCAAATTAGTGGCACCCGTGGTGGAGGGATTTCCAGTGTCTGCCGTTCTCTCGTTGTTACAAAGCCGTCTGTTGCGGCCGGTGTTCGTTACCCTTGGTATCGCTCTTTTGGTGCAAGTGCTGGTGGCCGTCGCGCTGACGCGGAGCACGGTGACGGCGCTGGAGGCCGATTTGGGCAATCGCCTGGGCATTGATAGCCAGAAGTTGTCTGGCGAGCTGGCCCAGGCTGGCAAGGAAGTCACGTCGAGTTTGGACAGCCTGTCTGCCAGCACGCGCCAGCGTCTGACAGCCGGGCTTTCCACGCGCTTGCAGGAAGAGCAAAAGCAGTTGCGTGCGACGTTGGAAAAAGACCTGCAGGACTCCGCCAATGACATGGCGCAACTGCTGGCCTCGGTCGCGCCCCGTGCCATGTGGGACAGCGATGTTCCCACGCTGTCGGAGTTCGCCCGCCGGGCCCAGCGCAACCCCAATGTGCTGTTCGTGGTGTACGACGACGCCGCAGGCGAGCACCTGACCCGATACCTGAACCGCGAAAACCCGATCAACCAGGCCCTGCTGGCAAAGGGCGCGGGGGAGCGTGCCTTGGATAAGGTGCTGGACGCGGCCAAGACAGACCCGTCCGTGTATTACGTCGAAGCCTCTATCAGCCCCAACGGTGTGGAAATCGGCAAGGTGCGCATGGGTGTGTCGACCGCAGCGGTTGAGGCCGACCTGCAAGCCTTGGATAAGCGCTTTGCCGCGCTGATCGCCAGCGGTGACCAACTGGTGGGTGACAGCCTCAAGGGCGCCGCAGCTGACAGCGCCAGCGCCATGGGCGCCCGGCTGCAATCGGCGCAAGCCACTGCCACGCAAATGACAGCCAATACCGCCAGCGCCGTGCAAGACGCGGCGGGCACCCTGCGCTGGCGCATCGGCATGGGCCTGGCACTGGTGGGGCTTGGCGTATTGCTGCTGATCGCTATCGTGCTGGGCCGGCGCGTGGTCAATCGCCTGAAGCTGCTGATTGCCGCGATGGATGACCTGGCGGCCGGCGAGGGCGACCTCACCAAGCGCGTGCAGATCAACAGCAAGGACGAAATCGGCGATATGGCCTCGGCGGTCAATCGCTTTGTGGATAAGTTGCAGCCCATCGTGCGCGAGGCGGGCGACGTGGCCCAGCGTACCGGCGTGGAAATCGGCGCCATGACGTTGCGCAATGCCGGCGCCGATGCGGCGGCGGGCTTGCAGCGTGATGAAGTGGCCGAGAGTTTGCGCGCTTTGTCGCAAATGGCCGACGAGGCCCAGGCCGAAAGCCACGCCATGCAGGCGGCCTTGCAGCAGGTGGTGGATATTCGCCAGGCCACGGATGAAAACTCACGGACCTCGGCCGAAGTCGGCAGCTTGATCGAGGCGTTGGCGGGGCAAGTGCAGGCCGGTTCCCAGGTGATCGAACGGCTGGCACAGCAAAGCGAACAGATTGAAGTGGTGTTGACCGTGATCCACGGCATCGCCGAGCAAACCAACCTGCTCGCCCTCAACGCGGCTATCGAGGCGGCACGGGCTGGTGAGACTGGGCGCGGCTTTGCGGTGGTGGCCGATGAAGTGCGTGCGCTGGCCAGCAAGACTCAAAGCTCCACGGGCGATATCCAGGCGCATATCGTCGCGTTGCAGCAGGGCGCGCGTGAGGCGGTGGAAACCATCGGCAAGGCCGGACGTCAGGCCAATGAGGGGCTGCTGGTGCTGCGCGACAGCGTGCGCTTGCAGCAGACGGTACAGGCTTCGGTGGAGCAGGTGCATGCTGCCATCGGCCTGGCGACGCGTGCGGCTGAGCATCAGGCCCAGGGCGCGCATGCGGTGCGTGGGCGCGTGGAGGTGATCCATGCCCAGGCCGAGCGTGCGGCGCAGGCGGTGGTGGAGACGACGGCCAGTGGCAAGGTGCTGGATGGGTTGGCGGCGCAGTTGAAGGCGAGTTTGGGGCAGTTCAGGGCTTGAGGTTGTCTGGACTGGCCTCATCGCAGGCAAGCCAGCTCCCACATTCAACTGCGTTCCAAAGTTGGAACTCTGTCAACTGTGGGAGCTGGCTTGCCTGCGAAAGCGGTTTCAGCGACTCAGATACATCCGCGTCGTAAGCAGATACACCGGCAACCCCGACACCACTATCAACAACGCCGCATACGGCGCCGCCGCCGCAAATTCCACATTCGAGGTATGCGCCCAGACGGCCGTCGCCAAGGTATTCAACCCGGTCGGGCTCAGCAGCAGCGTGGCCGTCAGTTCCTTCATCGCATCCAGGAACACCAACGCAAACGCCGCACCCAATGCCGGGAATATGATCGGCAGGGTGACTCTGCAAAACGCACTGAACGAGGAGGCGCCTAATGTGCGCGCAGCCTCTTCCAGCTGTGGCGCCGCCTTGTTCAGCGCTGTACGAATCGGCGCCTGTGCCAACGGCAAAAACAGCAGCGCATAAGCAATCAGCAACAACGCCGAGGTTTGGTACAGCGCCGGCACGTAATGCAGGGCGAAATACACCAGGGTCAACGCAATCACTAGGCCGGGCAGGGCATGCAGTAGGTACGGCAAACGTTCGGCCCAGATCGCCAGTTGGCCTTTGTAGCGCACCACCAGCAACCCCACCGGCACGGCCAGTACCAGGCACAGTGCGGCGCCGCCCAGCGAGAGCGCCAGGGATGACAGCAGTGCCTCACCGATCTCGGCCATCGGAAACGCTGCCGACGAACCGACTGCCAACCAATACCCGAGCATCCCCAGCGGAATGCCGCTGCCAATGATCGCCAGCGCCAGGCAATACACCTGGCCCAATGGCGCCCACTTGCCCAGTCGAACCTGCTCGGCGTGTCGCGCCGCGCCCTGGCCGATGCGCACGTGCCGGCCTTTGCCGCGTACGCGCAGCTCCAGCCACAGCAGCGTCAGGCACATCAGCAGCAGCACTGCCGAGAGCATCGCCGCATTGGCATTGCTGAATTCCAGTTCGAACTGCTGATAGATCGCAGTGGTGAAGGTCTGTAAGCCGATGATCGACAGCGCGCCGAATTCCACCAGCATGTGCAGTGCGATCAATAGTGAGCCAGCCAGCAGCGATGGCCACAGCAGCGGCAAGGTGATGCGAAAGAACACACCCCAGCGGTTGAGCCCCAGCGTGCGGGCCGACTCTTCCAGGGAAGGGTCAAGATTGCGCAGCGTTGCCGCCACCGGTAGAAACACCAGCGGGTATTTGGACAGGCTCATCACCAGGATCGCGCCGCCGAGCCCCTCGAACTGGGCGCTCAACGACACCCAGGTAAAACTGCTGACAAACGCCGGCACCGCAAACGGCAGACAAAGAATCACGCCCCAGAGGCGCCGGCCTGGCAGGTTGCTGCGTTCCAGCAGCCAGGCCAGGGACAGGCCGATCACGCCGCAGGCCAGCGTCACGCCGATCATCAGCGCCAGGGTGTTGCGCAGCAGCCCGAACACATAAGGCCGCCACAGTAGATGCACCGCCTCCGTCCAGCCCGCCTGCCAGGCTTTGAGCCCGACATAGGCGAGCGGCAACAGGCTCAGGCCAACCAGCAACAGCACGGGCAGTAGCAGCCAGATCGACGGACGTTTGCGACGGGGGGTGAACCCCGCGACGGAAAGCGATGGGTTCATCAGTTCAGGCCAACGTCACGTTCCAGTTCCAGGGCTTCTTCGGCGTTACCCAGGTCTGCGGGGGTGACCTTTGGTGGCTGCAACTCGCTAAATGGCTTGAGGCCACGGTTCGATTCCATACCCTTGCGCAGCGGGTACTCGGCCGAGGTGTTGGTGATCACGCGCTGGCCTTCTTCGCTGGCCATGAATGCCAACAATTGCTGAGCTTCTTTGGGATGTTTGCTGGATTTGAGTGCGGCAGCGGAGGACACGGTGATCAGGCCGCCGGCATCACCGTCGGTGAAGTAATGCAGCTGGGAGTCCAGATTGGTTTTTTCCTTTTTCAGGGCAAACCAGTAGTAGTTGTTCACCAGCACGGTGGCCACTTCGCCGTTTTCCACGGCCTTGAGGGCGACCATATTGTTGCTGTACACCTTGCCGAAGGCGCGCAGGCCGGTCAGCCATTCTTCGGCGGCTTCGCGACCGTGCAGCTTGATGATCGCCACGGCTTGTTCCTGGAACGCGCCGCTGGTGGGCACGAAGCCGACCTTGCCTTGCCACTCGGGGCCAGCGAAATCCAACACCGATTTGGGCAAGTCTTTTTCAGCAACCAGTTTCGGGTTGAAGGCCACGACGCGGGTGCGTGCGGTCACGCCCATCCAATCGCCGTTTTTGCCCACGTAATCCTTGGGTAGAACATCGAGGGTGCTGGCATCGATTTTTGCCAACAGGCCTTGCTCGCCGAGTTTATTCAGGGGCGGTGATTCTTCGGTGTAGATGACGTCGGCAGGGGAGCGCTCACCTTCTTCGACGACCTGGCTGGCCAGCTGGTTGCTGCTGCCTTTGCGCACGTTGACGTGAATGCCGGTCTTGGCTTCGAAGGCCTTGGCGAGTTCATCGCCGACTTCTTTGTGTTGGCCGTTGTATAAGGTCAGGGAGACCTTGTCGGCAGAATGGGCGGCGGGCGAGAGCAGGGTCAGGCTGAGTAGGGTGAGGGTCAGGCCGCGCAGAAGGGATGTCTTGAGTCGGTTGTCACGGATCATCATCCGAAGGGTTCCTCGCTTATATGCAACAAATCATTGCAAGGATAAACGATAAATCTTCTCAAGTGCGGATGAGGGGGGAATCACTGGGGAAGTTTTCAAACCCCGGAAACGAAAAAACCCGCTTTCGCGGGTTTGATCTGAATTTGGTGCCCAGGAGAAGACTCGAACTTCCACGACCTTGCGATCACCAGCACCTGAAGCTGGCGTGTCTACCAATTTCACCACCTGGGCATTATCTAACAACGTTGCCGCTGTTGATGGGGCGAACTATACGGCGGGGCTTTTGATCTGTAAACCCCTGATTCGAAAAATATAAATCAATTTTTCCGTTAAAAATCAAAGGCCTGAAACGAAAAAACCCGCTTTCGCGGGTTTGATCTGAATTTGGTGCCCAGGAGAAGACTCGAACTTCCACGACCTTGCGATCACCAGCACCTGAAGCTGGCGTGTCTACCAATTTCACCACCTGGGCAGCATCAACAACGTTGCCGTCGTCGATGGCGCGCACTATACGGAGCGATATTTGAGCTGTAAACCCCTGCCATGAAAAAAGCCTGGAAAATTTCGCCAGTGGTCGTGCAAGGTGCACGCCGGGGGTCGCAAAGGGCTTTTAAACGCTTGTTGATACCTGAAATTTCCCGTTTCAATACGCGTATGCCAAACTAACCCGCATATAGACAAGGTGAAAACTCTCTAATGGCCGATTGGCAGTCCCTCGATCCCGAGGCCGCTCGTGAAGCGGAAAAATATGAAAACCCTATTCCTAGCCGCGAACTGATCCTGGCGCACCTCGCCGATCGTGGTTCGCCTGCTAGCCGCGAGCAGCTGGTCGAAGAATTCGGTCTGACCACCGAAGACCAGCTCGAAGCCCTGCGCCGCCGTCTGCGTGCGATGGAGCGCGATGCTCAGTTGATCTACACCCGTCGTGGCACTTACGCGCCGGTCGACAAGCTGGACCTGATCCTGGGCCGCATTGCCGGCCACCGTGATGGCTTCGGCTTCCTGATCCCGGACGACGGCAGCGACGACCTGTTCATGAGCCCGGCGCAAATGCGCCTGGTGTTCGATGGCGACCGTGCCCTGGCGCGGGTTTCTGGCCTGGACCGCCGTGGCCGCCGCGAAGGCGTGATCGTCGAAGTGGTGTCCCGCGCCCACGAGTCCATCGTCGGCCGTTACTTCGAAGAAGGCGGCATCGGCTTCGTTGTGCCGGATAACCCGAAGGTCCAGCAGGAAGTGCTGATCACCCCGGGCCGCAATGGCGCAGCCAAGGTCGGCCAGTTCGTCGAGGTGAAAATCACCCACTGGCCTACTGCGCGCTTCCAGCCCCAGGGCGATATCGTTGAAGTGGTCGGCAACTACATGGCGCCGGGCATGGAAATCGATGTTGCCTTGCGCACCTACGATATTCCTCACGTCTGGCCTGAGGCTGTGCTCAAAGAAGCCGCCAAGCTCAAGCCGGAAGTCGAAGAGAAAGACAAAGAAAAACGCATCGACCTGCGCCATCTGCCGTTCGTCACCATTGACGGCGAAGATGCACGCGACTTCGACGATGCGGTGTACTGCGAAGCCAAGCCAGGCAAGCTGCGCCTGTTCTCCGGCGGTTGGAAGTTGTACGTGGCGATTGCCGACGTCTCCAGCTACGTGAAGATCGGTTCGGCCCTGGATAACGAAGCCCAGGTGCGCGGCAACTCCGTGTATTTCCCTGAGCGCGTGATCCCGATGCTGCCTGAGCAGCTGTCCAACGGCCTGTGCTCCCTGAACCCGAAAGTCGACCGTTTGGCCATGGTGTGCGAGATGACCATCTCCAAAACCGGCGAAATGACCGACTACCAATTCTACGAAGCGGTGATCCACTCCCAGGCGCGCCTGACCTACAACAAGGTCAGCACCATCCTGGAAACGCCGAAGACCAGCGAAGCCAAGGCCCTGCGTACCGAATACGCTGGCGTGGTACCGCACCTCAAGCAGCTTTACTCGCTGTACAAGGTGTTGCTGGGCGCTCGCCATAACCGTGGCGCGATCGATTTCGAAACCCAGGAAACCCGGATTGTCTTCGGCTCCGAGCGCAAGATTGCGGCGATCACCCCGACCACTCGCAACGACGCGCACAAGCTGATCGAGGAATGCATGCTGGCGGCCAACGTGGCCACTGCCGAGTTCCTCAAGAAGCACGAAATTCCTGCGTTGTACCGTGTGCACGACGGCCCGCCGCCGGAGCGCCTGGAAAAACTGCGTGCTTTCCTCGGCGAACTCGGCCTGTCCCTGCACAAAGGCAAGGACGGCCCGACGCCGAAGGATTACCAGGCCCTGCTGGCCAGCATCAAAGACCGTCCGGATTACCACGTGATCCAGACCGTGATGCTGCGCTCGCTGAGCCAGGCGGTGTACAGCGCCGATAACCAGGGCCACTTCGGCCTGAATTACGAGGCGTACACCCACTTCACTTCGCCGATTCGTCGTTACCCGGACTTGCTCACGCACCGGGCGATCCGCAGCGTGATCCATTCCAAGCAGAACACCCCGCACGTCAAGCGCGCCGGTGCCATGACCATTCCGAAGGCACGGATCTACCCGTACGACGAAGCGGCCCTGGAACAGCTGGGCGAGCAGTGCTCCATGAGCGAGCGCCGCGCTGACGAAGCCACCCGCGACGTGGTGAACTGGCTCAAATGCGAGTTCATGAAGGATCGCGTGGGCGAGTCGTTCCCGGGTGTGATCACCGCCGTGACCGGTTTTGGCCTGTTCGTCGAGCTGACCGACATCTACGTCGAGGGCCTGGTGCACGTCACCGCATTGCCGGGTGACTACTACCACTTCGATCCTGTGCATCACCGCTTGGCGGGCGAGCGCACCGGTCGCAGCTTCCGCCTGGGCGATACCGTTGAAGTGCAGGTCATGCGTGTCGACCTCGACGAGCGCAAGATCGACTTCGGCATGCCTGACAAACCAGCTGAGCCTGCGGGTCGCAAAAAGCGTGGTGAAACCACAGCGCCTGCGTCCAAAGGCAAAACGGCTGCGGCGAAAACCACGGCTGAGCCTGCACCTGCCAAGGCCGGTCGTCGCTCTTCCGCCAAGGACAAGGCCCCTGAAGCCTACCGCCCAAGCGACGCCGCGGCGAAAAACGCCGAGCTGCGCAAGAGCCGCGAGTTGAAGCAGCAGTTGCTCAACGAAGCCAAAAGCGGTGGTAAAGCGGCGTCTGGGGGAAAGTCCCAAGGGGCGGAAAAACCGTCGAGCAAGCCAAGTAAACACCGTAAAGGCCCGCCAAAAGCGGGTTCGGCTCCCGCAAAAAGCGGCGGGTCGCGCAAACCTAAGGCCAAGTCATGAGTCTGGAAAAAATCTACGGCGTGCACGCCGTAGAAGCACTGCTGCGTCACCACCCCAAGCGCGTCAAGCAGGTGTGGTTGGCCGAAGGTCGCAGCGAGCCGCGCGTACAGGCGCTGGTCGAGTTGGCTACGCAAAACAAGGTTGCCATCGGCCAGGCCGAACGTCGTGAAATGGACGTGTGGGTCGAAGGCGTTCACCAGGGCGTGGTGGCCGACGTCAGCCCGAGCCAGGTGTGGGGCGAGGCGATGCTCGACGAGCTGCTCGACCGTACCGAAGGCGCACCGTTGCTCTTGGTGCTGGACGGCGTGACCGACCCGCACAACCTCGGCGCCTGCCTGCGCTCGGCGGATGCTGCCGGTGCGCTGGCCGTGATCGTGCCCAAGGACAAGTCCGCGACCCTGACGCCGGTAGTGCGCAAGGTCGCCTGCGGTGCGGCGGAAGTGATTCCGCTGGTGGCCGTGACCAACCTCGCGCGTACCCTGGAGAAGCTCCAGCAGCGCGGCCTGTGGGTCGTGGGCACGGCGGGGGAGGCCGAGGTCAGCATCTATGACCAGGACCTCACCGGCCCGACTATCCTGATCATGGGCGCCGAAGGCAAAGGCATGCGTCGTCTGACCCGTGAGCATTGCGATTACCTGGTACACCTGCCGATGGCCGGTAGCGTCAGCAGCCTGAACGTATCGGTGGCGACGGGTGTTTGCCTGTTCGAGGCCCAGCGTCAGCGTGGTGCGAAAGCCAAGGCCAAGCCCAAGAAGTAATTGCAGTGTGGGGGCTCGCCCCAGCCTAATGTAGGAGCGAGCTTGCTCGCGAAAAACGTCAACGATAACGCGGGCTTCCTGAATGAGCGCGGTGTCTGTGATTTTTTCGCGAGCAAGCTCGCTCCTACATTTGTTTTTGTGGTGCTTGGGGTTGTTCAAATAATCACCAATTACCTTGCGCCGCTTCTCCCCCTTCTCTACAATTGCGCCCCTTGCCTTCCTGGCAGGCACCGATGTGCCTCCCCTGCGGCAAGATCCATAAGTGTCATTCACTCCTTGTCTGACCGTTTTTGAGCGGCAGGCTACAACCCGTAAGGAGCATTCATGCGTCATTACGAAATCATCTTTTTGGTCCACCCGGATCAAAGCGAGCAAGTCGGCGGCATGGTTGAGCGTTACACCAAGCTGATCGAAGAAGACGGCGGCAAAATCCACCGTCTGGAAGATTGGGGCCGTCGTCAACTGGCCTATGCAATCAACAATGTTCACAAGGCTCACTACGTGATGCTGAACGTTGAGTGCACTGGCAAGGCCCTGGCCGAGCTGGAAGACAACTTCCGCTACAACGATGCAGTGATCCGTAACCTGGTCATCCGTCGCGAAGAAGCCGTTACCGGCCAATCCGAGATGCTCAAGGCTGAAGAAAACCGCAGTGAGCGCCGTGAGCGTCGCGATCGTCCTGAAGAAGGCGCTGATGATAGCGTTGAAGACAGTGACAGCAGCGATAACGCTGACGAGTAATCCACGGACCTTATTAAGGAGCCTATCAAATGGCACGTTTCTTCCGTCGTCGTAAATTTTGCCGCTTCACCGCTGAAGACGTGAAAGAGATCGATTACAAAGATCTCAACACTCTGAAAGCCTACGTATCCGAGACCGGCAAAATCGTTCCAAGCCGTATCACCGGTACCAAAGCACGTTATCAGCGTCAGCTGGCCACCGCTATCAAGCGCGCCCGCTTCCTGGCCCTGCTGGCCTACACCGACAGCCACGGCCGCTGAGACCGGGCAGTCGACAAGTAGTAAGGGATTGAATGCATGCGCGCCTTAGCTGAGTTCATCATGCGCGGTCGCGTGCAGGCCACTCTGGTAGTGGCTGGATGTGCGGCATTGCCGTTGCTTTATTGGTTGGGTGCTGCCGCAGGTTGCCTTGTGCTGCTGCGGCGCGGTTTGAAGGACGCCCTTGGCGTTCTTGCCCTGGGTTTGTTGCCGGCCTTGATCTGGTGGCTGCAAATGGGTGATCCACGGGTACTTCTGGTACTGCTGGGGTCATCGAGCCTTGCGTTGGTTTTGCGCGCAAGTGAGTCCTGGGTCCGCACGCTGCTGGTCAGCGTGGCATTGGGGTTGGTGTACTCAGTGATGCTTGGCGCGGCTTTCCGCCCGCAAATCGAGGCGCTGGCGCAGGAGATCGTCAAGATCCTGCCGTTGGCCCTCGGGGATCTCTACCAGCAGTTGTCGGTAGATGAGCGAGCGCGGTTTGCGTCACTGATTGCTCCGGTCCTGACCGGCCTGATTGCGGCTTTGTTGCAGGTCGTCAGCGTGCTGAGCCTGATTCTTGGGCGTTATTGGCAGGCGTTGTTGTACAACCCGGGTGGTTTTGGTCGCGAGTTTCGCAGTATCAGAATCCCAGCGGGGCCGGCGATGTTGCTGCTGGCGTGCATGGTTGTCGGGCCGAACTTCGGCCCACAGATGGCCTTGCTGGCGCCGATTTGCAGCGTACCGCTGGTGTTTGCCGGGCTGGCCCTGATTCATGGGCTTGCTGCGCAAAAGCGACTGGCCAAGTTTTGGCTGGTGGGGTTGTACGTCACGCTGGTGCTGTTCATGCAGCTGATCTATCCGTTACTCGTGGTCTTGGCCATTGTTGACAGCCTGATTGATTTTCGCGGTCGTCTGGCGTCGAAAGACGCCGATAACGCGAACGGTGAAGGTTAAAAGTTAGAGGATTTTCACATGCAACTGATCCTTCTGGAAAAAGTCGCCAACCTGGGCAACCTGGGCGACAAAGTGAACGTTAAGGCCGGCTACGGTCGTAACTACCTGCTGCCATACGGCAAAGCCACCGCTGCAACCGCTGCCAACCTGGCTGCGTTTGAAGAGCGTCGTGCTGAGCTGGAAAAAGCCGCAGCAGACAAAAAAGCGTCGGCCGAAACTCGCGCTGCCCAACTGGCTGAGCTGGAAGTGACTATCACTGCCACCGCTGGTGACGAAGGCAAGCTGTTCGGTTCGATCGGCACCCACGACATCGCTGATGCACTGACCGCCTCCGGCGTTGAAGTGCAGAAGAGCGAAGTTCGTCTGCCGAACGGCACCATCCGCAACGTAGGCGAATTCGACGTAGCCGTGCACCTGCACGCCGAAGTTGAAGCCACCGTACGCGTTGTCGTGGTAGCAGCTTAAGTCGCACCTAACTGACTGGCACCTCGCGTGTCAGCCGGTTAACATCGGGCACGATCCTGTTTACAGGTCGTGCCTTTTGTTTTTCTACACACCCCAAATTCCAAGTGGCCATGAACGAAATCTCCGCTCCTGAGCAATACGATCTGCAAACCGCTGCCCTGAAGGTGCCGCCGCATTCCATCGAGGCCGAACAGGCCGTGCTCGGTGGCTTGATGCTGGACAACAACGCCTGGGAACGCGTGCTGGATCAAGTCTCGGACGGTGATTTCTATCGCCATGACCACCGCCTGATCTTCCGCGCCATCGCCAAGCTGGCCGACCAGAACTCACCGATCGACGTGGTCACCCTGGCCGAGCAGTTGGACAAGGAAGGCCAGACCTCCCAAGTCGGCGGCCTGGGCTACCTCGGTGAGCTGGCGAAAAACACGCCGTCCGTCGCCAACATCAAGGCCTACGCCCAGATCGTCCGCGAGCGGGCCACGCTGCGCCAGTTGATCGGCATCAGCACCGAAATCGCCGACAGCGCCTTCAACCCCGAAGGCCGCACTGCCGCCGAGATCCTTGACGAAGCCGAGCGCCAGATCTTCCAGATCGCCGAAGCCCGCCCGAAAACCGGCGGGCCGGTCAGCGTCAACGACCTGCTGACCAAGGCCATCGACCGCATCGACACCTTGTTCAACACCGATGCCGCGATTACCGGTATTTCCACCGGTTACACCGACCTCGACGAAAAGACCAGCGGCCTGCAGCCGTCCGACTTGATCATCGTCGCCGGCCGTCCGTCCATGGGTAAGACCACCTTCGCGATGAATCTGGTGGAAAACGCCGTGTTGCGCAGCGACAAGGCGGTGCTGGTGTACTCCCTCGAGATGCCAGGCGAATCGCTGATCATGCGTATGCTTTCGTCCCTGGGCCGTATCGACCAGACCAAGGTGCGTTCTGGTCAGTTGGAAGACGACGACTGGCCGCGCCTGACCTCGGCAGTCAACCTGCTCAACGACCGCAAGCTGTTCATCGATGACACCGCGGGTATCAGCCCGTCCGAAATGCGCGCACGTACCCGCCGCCTGGTGCGTGAGCATGGCGACATCGCCCTGATCATGATCGACTACCTGCAGTTGATGCAGATCCCCGGTTCCAGCGGCGACAACCGTACCAACGAGATTTCTGAAATCTCCCGTTCCCTGAAGGCGCTGGCCAAGGAATTCAACTGCCCGGTGGTGGCGCTGTCCCAGCTCAACCGTTCCCTGGAACAACGTCCCAACAAGCGCCCGGTGAACTCCGACTTGCGGGAATCCGGAGCGATCGAGCAGGACGCCGACGTGATCATGTTCGTGTACCGCGACGAGGTGTACCACCCCGAGACGGAACACAAAGGCATTGCCGAAATCATCATCGGCAAGCAGCGGAACGGCCCGATCGGGTTTATCCGTTTGGCGTTCATCGGCAAGTACACGCGTTTCGAGAACCTGGCGCCGGGTAGCTACAACTTCGACGACGACGAGTAGTTTCAAGCACCTGTAAGGGCCTCATCGCAGGCAAGCCAGCTCCCACAGGGGAATGCATTCCAAAGGTGGGAGCTGGCTTGCCTGCGATGAGGCCACCACAATTCCGACTACTGCCGTCGGAATTGGTCAAATTTTGTGCTATATTCCGCGCCCGCGATTTTTCATCTTCACACCGGTCACCGTCATGCAAACAGCCAAGCCGTTATTTGACTATCCCAAGTACTGGGCCGAATGTTTCGGTCCTGCGCCATTCCTGCCGATGAGCAGGGAGGAGATGGATCAGCTTGGCTGGGATTCGTGCGACATCATCATCGTCACCGGTGATGCCTATGTTGACCACCCCTCGTTCGGCATGGCGATCATCGGCCGGCTGCTGGAGTCCCAGGGCTTTCGCGTCGGGATCATCGCGCAACCGAACTGGCAGTCCAAAGACGACTTCATGAAGCTCGGCGAGCCGAACCTGTTTTTCGGCGTCGCGGCCGGCAACATGGACTCGATGATCAACCGCTACACCGCCGACAAGAAAATCCGCTCCGACGACGCCTACACCCCCGGCGGCATGGCTGGCAAACGCCCAGACCGTGCGAGCCTGGTGTACAGCCAGCGTTGCAAGGAAGCCTACAAGAACGTGCCGATCGTACTCGGCGGCATCGAAGCTTCCCTGCGCCGCATCGCCCACTACGACTACTGGCAAGACCGCGTGCGCAACTCGATCCTGATCGACGCCACCGCCGATATCCTGCTGTACGGCAACGCCGAGCGGGCCATCGTCGAGGTTGCCCAGCGCCTGTCGTGGGGCCACAAGATCGAAGACATCACCGATGTGCGCGGCACCGCGTTCATCCGCCGCGATACCCCAGCCGGTTGGTACGAAGTGGATTCCACGCGCATCGACCGTCCGGGCAAGATCGACAAGATCATCAACCCGTACGTGAATACCCAGGACACCCAGGCCTGCGCCATCGAGCAAGAAAAAGGCCCGGTGGACGACCCGGAAGAAGCCAAGGTTGTGCAGATCCTGGCCAGCCCGCGCATGACCCGTGACAAAACCGTGATCCGCCTGCCGTCGGTGGAAAAAGTCCGCGGCGACGCGGTGCTGTATGCCCACGCCAACCGCGTGTTGCACCTGGAAACCAACCCAGGCAACGCCCGCGCCCTGGTGCAGAAGCACGGTGAAGTGGACGTGTGGTTCAACCCGCCGCCCATTCCCATGACCACCGAAGAAATGGACTACGTGTTCGGCATGCCCTACGCCCGCGTACCGCACCCAGCGTATGGCAAGGAGAAGATCCCGGCCTACGACATGATCCGTTTCTCGGTGAACATCATGCGTGGCTGCTTCGGCGGCTGCACCTTCTGCTCGATCACCGAGCACGAAGGCCGCATCATCCAGAACCGTTCCGAAGAGTCGATCATTCGCGAAATCGAAGAGATCCGCGACAAAGTGCCGGGCTTCACTGGCGTGATCTCCGACCTCGGCGGCCCGACCGCGAACATGTACCGCATCGCCTGCAAGAGCCCGGAGATCGAATCCGCGTGCCGCAAGCCATCGTGCGTGTTCCCTGGTATCTGCCCGAACCTGAACACCGACCACTCGTCGTTGATCCAGCTGTACCGCAGTGCCCGTGCGTTGCCGGGTGTGAAGAAGATCCTGATCGCTTCTGGCCTGCGCTACGACCTGGCCGTCGAGTCGCCGGAATACGTCAAAGAGCTGGTCACCCACCACGTCGGTGGCTACCTCAAGATCGCCCCGGAACATACCGAGGAAGGTCCGCTCAACCAGATGATGAAGCCGGGCATTGGCAGCTATGACAAGTTCAAGCGCATGTTCGAGAAGTACACCAAGGAAGCGGGCAAGGAGCAGTACCTGATCCCGTACTTCATCGCCGCCCACCCGGGCACCACCGATGAAGACATGATGAACCTGGCCCTGTGGCTCAAGGGCAATGGCTTCCGTGCCGACCAGGTGCAGGCGTTCTACCCGTCGCCGATGGCCACCGCCACGCTCGGCGTCTGGGTCGGGGCGGGCTCGCGGCACGAGCGGCCGGACGAGCACGGGCTCAGCCACCTGATCGAGCACATGGCCTTCAAGGGTACGGCGACGCGCTCGGCCCGGAAGATCGCCGAGGACATCGAGAATGTCGGCGGTGAGATCAATGCCGCCACCAGCACCGAGAGCACGAGCTACACCGCGCGGGTGCTCGGCGAGGATGCGGGCGTGGCCCTCGACGTGCTCGGCGACATCCTGACCCGCTCGGTCTTCGACGCCGGCGAACTCGCTCGCGAGAAGGGCGTGATCCTTCAGGAATACGCGGCGGTCGAGGATACGCCCGACGACGTCGTCTACGACGCCTTCGTCGAGACGGCCTTCCCGGACCAGCCGGTCGGCCGTCCGATCCTGGGCACGCCGGTCACCATCGCGAGCTTCGAGCGCGCTGCGATCGAAGCCTACATCGCCCGCGAATACGCGCCGGGCCGCATGGTGCTCGCGGCGGCCGGCGCCGTCTCGCACGAGGCGATCCTGGAAGCGGCCGAGCGCGGTTTCGGCCATCTCAAGCCCGTCGAAGTGCCGGACACGGTGCCGGGCCGCTACGTCGGCGGCGAACGGCGGCTGCCGCGCAAGCTCGAACAGGCCAACCTCGTCATCGGCCTGCCCGGTCTGTCGTTTCGCGACGACGGCTACTACGCGCTGCACCTGTTCAGCCAAGTCCTCGGCGGCGGGCTGACCTCGCGGCTCTGGCACGAGGTCCGCGAGACGCGAGGCCTCGCCTACGACATCCAGGCCTTCCATTGGCCGTTTGCCGATTGCGGGCTATTCGGCATCGGCGCCGGAACCTCGGGCGCCGATCTTCCCGCCTTGGTCGAGCTCAGCCTCGCGGTCACACGCCGCGCCACCGTCGAACTCGATTC